>VAPM010039460.1_pt1 | contig 21837 bp, 20 predicted proteins | sample 3395091 | NCBI WGS metagenome assembly VAPM01 (sample SAMN08290445, study PRJNA428436) | hydrothermal vent metagenome | isolation source: Deep-sea hydrothermal vent chimney 3 | place: Pacific Ocean: Juan De Fuca Ridge
ACCTTGGAGGCGTTGGCCCCGGCGTCGAAGCCGACCGACGGCCCGGCCCAGAAGACCTTCTCCCCGGCACCGTTCTTCATGGTCAAGGTCCCGTCGCCGTAGCGCAAACCCACCACCAGGGCGCCGCCGACCTCCTCGCCCTTGATGATCGCGTTGGGCCGGCCCTGATCCTTGAACGCCTTAGCAATGACCTTGGCGATGCCGGCGCTCCCCTTGCCGAAGAACTCCACGGCATCGTGGATCACCGTATCCTGGCCATAGGTGCGGCCCTTCGCCGATTCCGCGGACGGCCTTGGGGCCGCCTGCGCGCCGGCGGTGAACGCCAGCAGGACCACGGACACCAGGATTCCCGTCAAGGACAGGGGGGTGCGAACCGCCCGGGGTTGCATTGCCATACGTCGACCTCGCAGTCTCGGGCGCGGCACGCCGTACCCCGGTAAACCGCTGCCCTGCAAACCCCGTCATGCCTTCCATGACGGACTGCGGCGACCCACCGAGGTCCCACCCCCGGGGGCCGCTTTCCGCGACGGTCAGCCGGAGCGGCTTGAGCCGCCACGCCGCCCTGCGCCCGCCCTACAGGGCGGAGGACACCGCCGCTTGACCTCATAGGCACCTAACACCGATTTTGTAGTCTATCATAAAGAAGCTCGATGACCGATCGACGTCGAGCCGTCCACTCTGCGCACCGCCCTCCCGAGGACCGGTGTACAAATGGCGCTTTCCCGCAGGGACCGACAGGAGGACACCATGATGGGACTCAAATCTCTGATGATGGCTGCTTCGCTGGCTTTCCTCGTTCCGGCCGCCTACGCCGGTGCCGGTGCCGATGCCGGTACCGGCATGCCCATGATGCAGATGCAGGAACACATGCAGCAGATGCAACGGGTCATGGACCGGATCCGGGCCACCAAAAACCCTCGCGAGCGACAGCGGCTGCTGCAGCAACACCTGCGCGAGATGCGTCAGGCCATGTCCACGATGGGTGGCGGAATGATGGGCGGTGCCAAAGGCGGGATGATGGGCGGCGGGATGATGAGTGGCGCCAAAGGCGGAATGATGGGCAAAGGTAAGGGCAAGGCGATGGGGCATGGTGCGTCCTCCACTCCCCCGATGAATCCGTGTGGCATGGGAAGCAGCGGTAAGGGCGCGCGCATGTCCCCGGAACAGATGCAGGCGATGATGCAGCGCATGGCCAAGCGCCAGCAGATGATGGAGATGATGATGAACCAGATGGTGGAGCACATGGCCGCGCAGTAGAGAATTTCAAGGGGTCAGAGTACTTGAAATCCTGACTACATCGGCTTCTTGGGCAGTCACCAGAAATTTCAAGTACTCTGACCCCTTGAAATTCTCTGACCCCTTGAAATCCGCCACCACTCCAGGGTCGCGCGGATGGCGTCGGGGTGCGACGTGAACGCCCCTCCGAACGCGGCCCGATAGCGCCCGTGATCCAGCACGAAGGGCCGCTCGAAGCGCGTCGTCGCCGCGCGCAGCATACGGGCGGCCGGATCGATCAGCCCGCGCAGCACCAGCCGGGCACGCCCCGGCACCACTATGCGCGGCGCCGTGCCGAGTGTCTCGAACACCAACTCCGCGAACCGGCGTGGGCTCAACGGCTCCGCACTCGGCACGTTCCAGACCCGGCCGAGAGCCTCGTCCCGCTCCCCGAGCGTGACCAGCGCACGGGCGAAATCGTCGACGTAGGTAACGGTATGGGCCAACTCCGGATTGCCGGGCAACCGGACGGCACGCCCGGCGACGGCACGCGCAAACACTTGGCGACCGAGCAGCGAGGCGCCGGTCCAGGGACCGAACAGGTCCGAACCACGACCGATGGCGGCGCGCACGTCCCCGGCGGCGTGCGCCTCCAGAAGCAGGGACGCCGGACGCGTACGCGCCTCGCCGCCCGCCACGGGCACGGCCTCCTCTTCCGTCATCGGCTTGGCACCCGCCCGGTAGAATGTCGCGCACTCGCCGTAGACGATGCGCGCCCCGGCGCGCGCGGCGGCCTCGATGGCCCCGGCCATCAGCCGTTCGGCGCGCCCGTCCCCCTCCCGTGAATCGGGTCGGGCGCAGTGATAGACGACCGTGGCCTCCTCGCAGGGCTCGCGCAGGGTGGCGGGATCGGCCGCATCGCCTTTGAACACGTAGATGCGGGTGGGCACGTCGGCGATGCCCGAGCGGTTGACCATCCGCACGCGCTTGCGCCGCGCCAACAGCTCCCGCCCCACGGCCATGCCGAGGGCCCCGGATCCAATGATCACATGGAGTTCGGCGGCGGCGTTCATTCGATCGTCCCGGCATTCGTTGGGCGCGGCGCGACCGATCGTCCCGGTCCCGGCGCGCCGGTGGGCGATGATACATCATCCGGTGACACCGGAGCGGTACCCCCGAGGAAGCGCCCGTCCAAGCCGATGCTACGGGGACACATCGATCCCGTGGCACCGGCGCACGCCACCGTCCGGATCAATCAGGATGGCAGGATGGGAAAAGCGTAACGGGGTACAATGCGATCGATCGCCGCGCGTCGATCGGCCGCACCGCGCGACGGGCCGTCAAGGGGGCGGCTGTAACCGTGTTTTCCCGATCCGCACGCGACACCGGGCAGAACCTGCGCCGCCTGTATGCGCTGCGCAACGTCGCCGTCGCCGGGCAGACAGCGACGGTGTTGACGGCGGTATATGGGTTCGGGATCGCGCTGCCGGTGGCACCGATGGCGACGATCATCGCCGCGCTCGCGGCGTTCAACGTCTTCACCCGGTGGCGGCTCAGGCGCGGGGGCGAAATCGGCACCGGAGAATTCTTCGTCCAACTGCTGGTCGACGTCGGCGCGCTCACGGGCCTGTTGTATTTTTCGGGGGGGGCTTTCAACCCGTTCGTCTGGTTGCTGTTGCTGCCGATCACGATCGCCGCGACGGTGCTGCCGCCGGCACACACGCGGCTGCTCGCGGTGGTGACGGTGCTCTGCTATACGGCGCTGATGGTCGAGAACATGCCGCTGTCCCGGGACACGCGCCTTGCGGCGCACGGCTTCGAACTGCACGTCATCGGCATGTGGGTGGGCTTCGTATTCAGCGCGGGCCTCCTCGCCTACTATGTCGCGCGCATGGCGGGCACGCTGCGCGAACGCGAACACCTGTTGGCCGAACGCCGCGAGCAGGCGTTGCGCGACGAGCGGCTGATCGCGCTGGGCACGCTCGCCGCCGGCGCCGCGCACGAACTGGGTACGCCGCTCGCCACCATGGCCACCGTGCTGCGGGAGATGGAGCGCGATCGCAGCGAGGCGACGACGGATCCGGACACCGGGCGGCTGCGGATATTGCGCGGCCAGGTCGACCGCTGCAAGCAGGCGCTCGCCGCGATCGCGGCGTCGGCCGGCAGTGTGCGCGCCGAGGCCGGCCGATCGCTCGCGGTCGACGAGTTCATCGGTGAGATCGTCGCCGGGTGGCGGGCGATGCGCCACGGCGCCACAGTCCGCGTCGCCCTTGAGGGCGCGCGCCCGGCGCCGCGCATCCTCGCCGAACAAACCCTGGCGCAGGCGTTGATCACGATCCTCAACAACGCCGCGGATGCCTCGCCACGGGAGGTGGAACTGACGGCGGGGTGGGATGCGGACGTCCTGGACATCCGGGTCTGCGACCGCGGCCCCGGCCTGGCGCCCGCGGCCTCACGGGCCGCCGGGCACCGGCGGTTCACCACCAAGGACGAGGGTCTCGGCCTCGGACTGTTCCTGGCCCACGCCGCCATCGGCCGCTTCGGCGGCGAGGTGACGTTGCGAGCGCGCGGCGACGGCGGCACCTGCGCGCAGGTACGCCTGCCGCTGCGGCGGCTCGACACGGAATCGGATGATGACCAAACCTGAATGTCCCGGCGACGACCTCCCGCGGCTGCTGCTGGTCGATGACGACGAGACCTTCTGCGGCGTGCTCTCCGAGGCACTCGGACGACGCGGCTTCGATGTGGTCGCGGCACTGGAGGTCGAGGATGCGCTGGCGCTCACCGAGCGTTACACGCCCGAATACGCGGTCGTGGATCTGCGCCTCGGCGATCGCTCCGGACTGGAACTGGTGCGCCGCCTCCACGAACTGGACGAGAACACGCGCATCGTCGTCCTGACCGGCTACGCGAGCATCGCCACCGCGGTGGAGGCCATCAAACTCGGCGCGACCCATTATCTGACCAAGCCCGCCGACGCCGACGAGGTCCTGGCCGCGCTGCACCGTGACGCCGGCGACCCGGGGACACCGGCCGCCGAACGACCGCTGTCCGTGCAGCGCCTGGAGTGGGAACACCTGCAGCGGGTACTGCTGGATCACGATCACAACATCTCGGCGGCGGCGCGGGCGCTGAGAATGCATCGGCGCACGCTGCAGCGCAAACTGCGCCGGCCGCCGCCGGCCTGAGCGCGCGGCGCGCAGGTTTCAGGTGGAATCCCCGGATGCGCCGCCGGCGGCGCGCGCCAGGCGTCCCACCGTGAGGCCCTGTACCAGGATCGAAAACACGACGACGACGTAGGTCACGGCCAGGATCACCGGACGCTCGGGCCCGACCGGCAGCGACAGCGCGAGCGCCACGGAGATCCCTCCGCGCAACCCGCCCCAGGTCAGCACCGGGATCGCGTGCGGGCTGAACTCGCGCATGCGCCCGAGCAGGCGCACCGGCAACCCGACGCTCACGAAGCGCGCGAAGAGCACCAACGGGATCATCAGCGCCCCGGCCAACAGCAGGCGCGGCGTGAAGGTGAGCACCAACACCTCCAAGCCGATGAGGACGAACAGCACCGCGTTCAGCGTCTCGTCGATGAGTTCCCAGAAGGTGTCGAGGTGCGCACGGGTGGCGGAGGACATGGCCAGGAGGCGCCCGTGGTTGCCGATCAGCAGGCCCGCCACGACGATGGCGATGGGCCCCGACAGGTGCAGGTGATCGGCCAGCGCGTAGCCGCCGGCGACCAGCGCCAGCGTGATCAGTACCTCGACCGAGTAGTTATCCACGCCCTTGAGCATCCGGTAGGCGAGATAGCCGGCACCGAGCCCGAACACGGCGCCGCCGAGCGCCTCGCGCGCGAACAGCAGGGCGATATCGCCGGCGCGCACACCGCCGCCCTCGGCGGCGATACCGAGCAGCACCAGGAACACGACGACCCCCACGCCGTCGTTGAACAGCGACTCGCCCGCGATCTTGGCCTCGAGGTCGCGCGAGACCCCGACGCTCTTGAGCACGGCGAGCACCGCGATCGGATCGGTGGGCGAGATCAGGGCGCCGAACACCAAACAGTAGAGCAGCGGCAGATCGACGCCCAGCATCCCGAACAGCCACCACCCCGCGACGCCGATCAGCGCGGTGGACACGATCACCCCGCCCGTGGCCAACAGGCCCACGGTCCAGCGGTTGCGGTTCAGGTCCTCGAGGTTGACGTGCAACGCGCCGGCGAACAAGAGAAACGAGAGCATGCCGTGCATCAGCGCCTGGTTGAAATCCACGTGCGCCAGGAACTCGCGCACCACGCGTCCGGGAGCCAGACCGAAACGGCCGAGGACGATCAGGCCGAGCGACATCACCAACGCGATCAGCATCAGGCCGATAGTGCTCGGCAGATGCACGTAGCGCTCGTTCAGGTAGCCGAACAGCGCCGCGATGGTAAGCAGCACCGAGATGACCGAGATGAGATCCATCGTCGTCGACGCGCCCGCCGCCGGTACCGGTCAGCCGTCCGCCGCGACGCGCGCGATCGCGGGCGGGCCGCCGGCGCGGCACATGATGAGCCGTTTGCCCGGCGAAGACGGATCGAGCGCGACCAGCCCGGCGGTGCATATTGCGGCTACCGGCGCCGGCGGCACGGCGAACACCCGCGGCAGTGCGCCGGTGAACCGCGCGACACGGCGCCGGGCGGTATCGAAGGGCTCGGCCACCGCTCAGCCGCCCCCCGCCATCCACGCCTCGATCGCGTCGGCGGAACGGATCAGGCCGCCAGTAAGGACCTCGCGACCCTCCGGCGTGACCCGCACATCGTCCTCGATACGCACGCCGATGTTCCACCACTTGCGCGCCACGCCCTTACTGCCCGCGGGAACGTACAGCCCGGGCTCGATGGTCAGGACCATGCCGGGCTCGAGCAACCGCCATTTTCCGTCGACCTTGTAGTCGCCCACGTCGTGCACATCCAACCCGAGCCAGTGTCCCGTACGATGCATGTAGAAGCGCCGATAGGCACCGTCCTTGATCAACTGCGCGGGCCGACCCTTGAGCAGGCCGAGCCGGACCAGGCCTTCGGTGAACACCCGCACCACGGCCTGATGCGGATCGTTCCAGTGGTTGCCGGGCCGTACCTTGGCGATCGCCGCCTCGTGCGCCTTCAGCACGAGATCGTAGATCGCCCGCTGGGCCGGCGTGAAACGCCCGTTCACCGGAAAGGTGCGGGTGATGTCGCAGGCATAGCACTCCAGTTCGGCACCGGCATCGATGAGCAGGAGTTCTCCGTCCTGCAGCGGTGCATCGTTGCGCACGTAGTGCAGCACGCAGCCGTTGGCGCCGCCGCCCACGATCGGGGGATAGGCGACGTCGGCGCCGTGGCGGCGGAAGTGGTAGAGCAGCTCCGCCTCCACCTCGTACTCCCTCATCCCCGGGCGACAACGGCGCATGGCGCGCCGGTGGGCCTCCATGGAGATGCGTGCGGCGGCGCGCATCACCCGCAACTCGGCCGCGCTCTTGAACAGGCGCATCTCATGCAACAGCAGATCGAGCGAGATAAACTCCGCGGGCGGGTGAGATCCGGAACGGGTGTTTTCGCGAATCCGATTCACCCACGCGATCAGGCGCCGGTCGAACTCCGGGTCCCGGCCCATCGTGTAGAAGACCCGTTCGCAGCCCTCCAGCAGACCCGGGAGGATGTCGTCCAGATCGGTGATCGGGAATGAATCGTCCGCGCCGAAGTCGTCCACCGCGCCTTTCTGACCGGCACGCGGGCCGATCCAGGCCTCCCGCTCCGGATCCATCGCTCTGCAGAACAGCACGAACTCGCCATGCCGGTGGCCGGGAACGAACACCGCCACGGCCTCCGGCTCCGGAAAGCCCGTGAGGTAATGAAGGTCGCTGTCCTGGCGGTACGGGTACTCCACGTCCCGGTTGCGCAGCCGCTCGGGCGCGGCCGGGACGATCGCGATACTGCCGTTGCCCATCATGCGCATCAACTGGCGTCGGCGCCGGGCGAACTCGCTCATCTTCATGTCTGGCCGGACTCGATCAGGCTCGCGGATTCCGCCCGAGTATACGGTCCCGTGCGCCCCGGCGCACCCGGGCCGCCGGGGCGGATCGATGGTAGAATGCACGACGCCCGAACCGGCCCCCCCGATCCCCTCTGATCCGCACTTGCCCGAGTCGGAGGACCGGGCCCGGTACCGCCTGCAAGCTTTCCCGCGGGCCTGCCGACAACGCTTCGAGCGGGCACCGCACGACCCCGGGGGAACCGGACTCAATGAAGACCCGCACCCGCGCGATTCTGACGGCCCTGGGTATCGTGTCCCTCACCGCGCTCGCGGGATGCGCCAACCTCTCCGGCTTCCATGACCGGTTCCGCGACCCCTACGAGCCCGTCAATCGCGAGATCTATCGGTTCAACGACGCCCTCGACCGATACGCCCTGCGCCCCGTCGCGCGCGGCTACGTGCGCATTACCCCGCAGCCGGTGCGCACGGGCGTCGCAAACTTCTTCGGCAACCTCGCCGACCTCGATGTCATTGTGAACGACTGCTTCCAGGGACGGTGGAAACAGGGCACGTCCGATACCGGCCGGTTCCTCACGAACTCGACGCTGGGTATCGGCGGTCTGCTCGACGTAGCGACACGGCTGGGGATGCCGAACCACAGGGAGGACTTCGGAGTAACGCTCGCCGGCTGGGGCGTGGAGAGCAACAACTACCTGGTGCTCCCGCTCTTCGGCCCATCCAGCACGCGTGCCGTCTGGGGATTGGGCGTCGGGTTGGTCACCAGCCCGGTCTTCTACGCCCCGCTGATCATCAGCTTTCCGCTGAGTTCTCTGAGCCTCATCAGTCGGCGCGCGCAAGCCCTCGCCGCAAGCCACGTGCTCGAAGTCGGCGCACTCGACCCCTATGCATTCATCCGCCAGGCCTACCACCAGCGGCGGCTGTACCTGATCTACCAGGGCCGGCCGCCCAAACCCCGCTTCGAACCGGGACCGGAGCCGGCATCGGACGACGGCCCGGGACCGTAGCGGGTCCCCATGACGCTGAGGTTCAAGGGGTCAGAGTACTTGAAATCCCAACTACGCTGACGCCTCGAGCTGTCGCTGGAAATTTCAAGTACTCTGACCCCTTGAACCTCAGCGCTGACCCCTTGAACCCCACGCCCGGCCGTGGCCGGCCTCGGAATCGATCCATGGGTACGCGGGCTGGACGGCGTTTCGGATGCGCTTGCCTATCGCCTCCGCGGCTTCGCCACTACGCCGATATCCCACACCCCCGTCAGCCCAGTTCGCAAAGCAGTTCGTCGATCATCGCCTCGGCTTGGCCGCAGTAGCCGGCGCCGAAGAGGTTCAGATGATTGAGGATGTGGTAGAGATTGTAGAGCGTGCGGCGTACGCGGTAACCCGGATCCAGTGGGAAGGCCTCGCGGTAGGCCGCGTAGAAACGCGGGCCGAAACCGCCGAACAGCTCGGTCATGGCCAGGTCGGTCTCGCGATCTCCATAGTAGGTCGCCGGATCGAACAGCACGGGCTCGCCGTCGCGGGTCACACCGAAGTTCCCGCCCCACAGGTCACCGTGCAACAGCGACGGGATCGGCCGATAGCCGTCGAACAGCGCAGGGAAGGCGTCGAGCAGGCGCGCGCCGCGCGCCTGCAACCGATCGTCGTAGCCGTTGCGCGCCGCCAGTTCAAGCTGGAACCGCAGCCGGCGTTCGCGCCAGAACGCCACCCAATCCTCCGACTCGGCGTTCTCCTGGGGCGTGGAACCGATGGTGTTGTCGCGATGCCAACCGAACCGCGCCCGGGTGGTGCGATGCATGGTCGCGAGTTGCCGGCCCAGGCGTTCCGATGTCCGCGCATCACAGGCCGCGCCGAGATCGAGGTATTCGAGCACCAGGAAGCTGCGCTCGTCATGGACCCCCGAGCAGACCGGGCGCGGCACGCGCACGCCGGCGCTGCGCTCCATCTCGCGCAGACCTTCGGCCTCGGCCTCGAACATGCCCAGGCGCGCAGCGCGGTTGAGTTTGACGAAATAGCGCTCGCCGCCCCCCTCGAGCCGGCAGGCGGTGTTGATGCAACCACCGCCCACCGGCACGCTGCGGTGCACGACGAACGCCCGGCCGGTGGCGCGGGCGATCCGATCGGCGAGTACCGGCCAGAAATCGCTTTCGGGGGCGGATCGCATCGACAGTCGCTCCTAGTGCAGTGTTCCACGCTGGGAAATGACGACCGGCTCGAAGGCCGTACGCAACGCCCCGCGATCCGCCGTTTCAGGCCAGGAGGCGCAGGCGCTGGTGCAGCGGACTGGTGCGCGGGAAGTGCGCGAGAAGAAACTCCATCTGGTCGGTCAGCACGCGGTGACCCTGCAGATAGATGTACTCCGCGTGGGTTGGAACGAACGGCACCGCGAGCAGTTCCAACCCCGCCTCCTCCGGGGAGCGGCCGGCCTTGTGGTTGTTGCAGCGCTTGCACGCCGCCACCACGTTGTTCCAGATATCCTCGCCGCCGCGACTGAGCGGCGTGACGTGATCGCGGGAGAGGTCCCGATCCATGAACCGTCGCCCGCAGTACAGACACAGGCGCCCGTCGCGCTTGAACAGCGCCGGGTTGTTCAGCGGCGGAACGTAGTGGTCGCGCGCCTTGGCGAGGGCATGGTGGTTGCCGTAGGTGGCGATGATGGAATTGACCTCGATGACGGTACGCCGACCGGTCCGGGCATTGGTGCCCCCGCGGATGCGGTAGAGCAACGCGCCGCAGGTGTAGGCGACCTGCCCGAGGTGATACAGGCGCACCGCGCCCTGGTAGCCGATCCACTCCAGGGGCATGCCGGCCACGTCGGTACGTAGAACCTGATACATCAAGTCAACCACGCCGCGCCTCGGGACCTCGCCGTGTGGGATAAACGCCTCTTGCGGGCTTCCCGCCGGTGTCCTCGGCCGGGTTATCGGCCGCCGGACCGTGCCCCGAAGGGGCGCCCCGCGCCCGGAAGCGTACCATCTTTGCGGAAAAGCGGCCATAACAGCGACATTCGCGGATGGCGGGGGGGATCCGTTCCTCGTCCCGGGCATCGGTCGAGGCAACCGAAGGGTCCCCCGGCGAGTTTGAACGCAGGACGGAATGGGCTATTATTCCCGCCTTTACCGAGCGGGCGCTCGCCCGGATGTCCTGTGCGTGCGAACGCGGTCCGGTCGGCCGGCCGGTTCCGGCCCGGCGCCGCGGGTGCACGCCGCCTCCCTGAAAACCGAATGACAACCGGGCAAGAGCCGGCAGAACGAGGATCAAGCATGCCGATACGCGTGGCCGTCGCGAAGGAAAACACGCCGGGGGAACTCCGTGTGGCCGTGGTACCTGCCGTCGCCGAACGCCTCTCCGGCCTCGGCGTCGAAGTGCTGATCGAGGCCGGCGCGGGCTGGCGCGCGCACTATCCCGACGCGGCCTACGCCAAGGCTCGGATCGTGTCCGATACCAAAGAATTGTACGAAGCCGCACAGGTCGTGTTGCGGGTCCTGCCCCCCACCGAGGAGGAGATCGACCGGATGGCCGAGGGCACGGTGGTGATCGGCTTCATGATGCCGTACCGCCACCCCGAGCGGGTCGCGCGCCTGCGTGATCGCCGGATCACCAGCTTTGCGATGGAATTCATCCCGCGCATCTCGCGCGCTCAGAGCATGGATGCGCTCTCCTCCCAGGCCTCCGCGGCCGGATACAAAGCGGTGTTGATCGGCGCCGGCCTCACCGGGCGTTTCTTCCCCATGCTGACCACCGCCGCCGGCACCATCCGCCCGGCCAAGGTGCTGATCATCGGCGCCGGCGTCGCCGGCCTGCAGGCGATCGCCACGGCGCGGCGTCTGGGCGCCATCGTCGAGGCCTATGACGTGCGCAGCGTCACCAAGGAACAGGTGGAATCCCTGGGCGCGAAGTTCGTCGACGTCGGAGTCGACGCCCAGGCGAGCGGCGGCTACGCGCGCGAATTGACCGACGAGGAGAAGGCGCGCACGGCCGAGGCCCTGGGCCGGCACGTGGCCGCGGCCGAAGTCGTCATCACCACCGCCGCGGTGCCCGGGCGTACGGCGCCTCGGATTCTCACCACCGCCATGGTCGAACAGATGCGACCCGGGGCGGTGATCGTCGACCTCGCGGCGGAGAGCGGCGGCAACTGCGAACTGACCCAACCCGGCGAGAGCGTGGATCACGGCGGCGTGCTCATCCACGGCCCGCTCAACGTGCCGAGCATGCTCGCGGCCGACGCCAGCGAGATGTACGCTCGCAACATACTGAATTTCCTGTCGTTAATGATCAAAGACGGGGAACTCGCTCCGGACTGGGACGATGAGGTGATCGCGCAGAGCACCCTCACCCGCGACGGGGCGATCCGCCACGAGGCGACCCGCAATCTGGTGGAAGGAGGCAATTGATGATCGAGGGCTTCACGGCGCTGTACATCTTCATGCTGGCCGCCTTCACCGGGTATGAGGTGATCGCGCGGGTGCCGGTGATCCTGCACACGCCGCTCATGTCCGGATCCAACTTCGTGCACGGCATCGTGCTCGTAGGCGCGATGGTGGCGCTCGGCCACGCCGGTACCGGCCTGGAACGGGTCATCGGCTTCTTCGGCGTACTGCTCGCGAGCATGAACGCGGTCGGCGGCTACGTGGTCACCGAGCGCATGCTCGACATGTTCAAGAGAAGCAAGGGGGGCCGTTGATGGGCGCGGTCATCCAGATCAGTTATTTCCTGGCCGCGGCGCTGTTCATCCTCGGCCTCAAGCGCATGAGTTCTCCGGTCACGGCGCGCGACGGCATCGTCTGGGCGGGCGCCGGGATGCTGGTGGCCACGGTGGTGACGTTCTTCTGGCATGGCATGAGCAATTACCTGCTCATGATCCTGGCCATCGCCGTCGGCTCCAGCGTGGCCTGGATCTCCGGCAAGCGGGTCGCGATGACCACCATGCCGCAGATGATCGCCCTCTACAACGGCATGGGCGGCGGTGCGGCGGCGGCGATCGCGGCCATTGAGTTGCTCCGCGGCACCAACGGGCATTCGGGTGCCGTGATGGGACTCGCGGTGATCGGCGGACTGATCGGCACCGTCTCCTTCAGCGGCAGCCTGATCGCGTTCGCCAAGCTGCAGGGGCTGATCAAGCGATCCATCGTCTTCCCTATGCAGCAACCCTTCAACCTCGCGGTATTGGGCACCGCAGTGGTGATCGGCGCCCTGCTGCCGTTCCAGGCATCCGGCGGCATCCTGGTGTTCGTGTTCTTCGCCCTCGTGCTGACCTTCGGTGTGCTGATGACCCTGCCCATCGGCGGCGCCGACATGCCGGTGGTCATCTCTCTCTACAACGCCCTCACGGGCCTGGCGGTGGGCCTCGAGGGATTTGTGCTGAACAACGCGGCGATGATCATCGCCGGTACCGTGGTCGGCGCCGCCGGCTCGCTGCTCACCCAACTCATGGCCAGGGCCATGAATCGCTCGATCGCCAACGTCCTGTTCGGCGCCTTCGGCCACGCGCCGGCGGCGGCGAGCGCCGGGGAGAGCGGGGCCCTCAAGCCCATCGACGCCGACGATGCAGGCATCATGATGGCCTATTCCAGCAAGGTCGTGGTGGTTCCGGGCTACGGCATGGCGGTTGCTCAAGCGCAGCACAAGATCTGGGAACTGGCGGAACTGCTGGAGGAACGCGGCGTCCGGGTGAAGTTCGCGATCCACCCGGTGGCCGGGCGCATGCCCGGGCACATGAACGTGCTGCTGGCCGAGGCCGGCGTGCCCTACGACAAGATCTACGACCTCGACGAGATCAATCCCGAGTTCCCCACCGTGGACGTGGTGCTGGTCATCGGCGCCAACGACGTGGTCAATCCGGTGGCGCGCACCAATCCGGAGAGCCCGATCTACGGGATGCCCATCCTGAACACGGATCAAGCGAAAAACGTACTGGTGATCAAGCGAGGACAGGGCAGGGGCTTTTCCGGGATCGAGAACGCCCTGTTCGGCAAGGACCACACCCGCATGCTCTACGGCGACGCACAGGATATGGTGAGCAAGTTGATCCAGGCGGTGAAGCGGCTGTAGCGGGAACGCTCCGCGCACCACCCGTAGGACCGGGTTCGCCCGGCCGGGTCCGTTGACACCCAAAACGCAATCCGAATCCCGAACGCCGTCGGCGGGCCAAGGCCCGCCCGGGATTCCCCGGCACCTCTGGCGGGCCGGGCTCGCCCGCCCGTCTATGTGAACTTCGCATCATGGCCCGGACACGGCCCGGCCGCAGAGCGTCAGCGCTCACGGGGCCTCATGGGACGCGCGCGGATCCCTTCCGCTCCGCCCCGGGAGTGGCAGCCGCCGGCGCCGGCGATCCAGAAACTCCCGGCGCTGCTCCGGGCTCAGGCGCCGCCAGCGCTCGCGCAACTCCCGGCGACGCTCCGGCGGCAAGCCCCGGAACCACTGGTAGCGCCGGCGGATACGCCTCTGCTCCGGCGGCGGGAGTCGGCGGAATTCCTCGAAGCGTCGGCGGATCCGTGCACGCTGCTCGGGGCTCAACGCCCGCCAGCGCCGGAACCGCTCGCGGGCCCGCTCGCGCTGTGCGGGGGTAAGGCGACTCCAGCGCTCCGCCCCGCGGCGCAGGCGCCGGCGGCGCTCCGCGGGCAGCCGGTCCCAGCGCCCGGCGAACGGCTTCAGGACCTCGCGCTCCCGGGGCGTGAGCCGGCCCCAGGAGATCGCGCCCTGCACGATCCCGGCCCCGCGGCTCCCGGATTGAGACATCCCGGGTGGCTGCGCCCAGGCCGACAACGGCAACACCGCCAAGACCAGGATCCCGCCGCATACGCAGCGTCGCATCGGGTTCATCGTTCGTTGCCTCCTGCGCTGTCGTGCGTGCGTCGGCGGAATCGCAGCGCGCCCGGCCCGGGGGTCCGGCTGCGCCGCCGCCGGGTGCAGATGGATCAGCAGCGCCAACCGGGGCGCAAGGCGCTCAACCGTGCCCCGAGCCATTGGCGAGCCACGCATAGAAATCCAAATTCTCGTACAGATCCAGATTCGCGCCGCCCGCGAGCACCTCGACCGCATCGAGCCGCGCCGCCGCGGCGGACGCCGGTGTGTGACGGTGCATCGAGGCGCTCCAGCCGATCCACACGGCCAGCACGGCCACGCCCGCTGCAGCCGCCGCCGGGACCCATCCGCGGACCCGGCGGGCACGCCCGCCGGCCGCCTCTATGGCGTGCGCCCGCGCACGGCGCAGCCGCATCACCGTCGCCGCGTCCAGGGCGCCCGCCCCGGCGTCCAGACCCTCCCGGACCCGTCGCAGGAATTCCTCCTCGCCTGCCGCCATCATGGTCGATATTCCTCCAAACGGCTGCGCAACGTCCGTAGCGCGCGCGCATAATGGGTCTTCACGCTCCCCTCCGAACAACCCAGGGCGCGTGCCGTCTGCGCCACGCCCAGTCCCTCCCAGACCCGCAGCAGGAACGCCTGTTGCTGGCGGGGCGGCAACGCGCGCAACGCATGCTCCAGCGCCGCGATCACCCCTGCGCGCGCGATCTCCTTGAGCGGAGTCGCGGCACGCGGGTCCGGCAGGCGGTCCATCGGGTCCCCCTGCGCCTCATCGGGATCGCCGCCCGGCGACCCATCCCACCACGCATGCAGGCGCCGGCGCAAACGCTCGCGGCGCCGCCAGTCGCGGATCCGGTTCTGCAGGATCCGATGGAACAGCGGCGGCCACTGTGCCACGGGGCGATCCGCATAGCGTCCCGCCAACCGCATCATGGCGTCCTGCACCAGGTCGAGGGCCTGATCGCGATCGCCGACGGCGAATTCCGCCATGCGCAGCGCACGGCGTTCCACCCCGGCCAGAAACCGGTCCAGCTCCCCGTCGCTGTTCAGCGCCCGGCCTCCCCGCCCCTATCCAAAAAGGGACCTGCGTCGCCTTCCGTGCGACGCGGGTCCGGTGCGCGATACCGGCCTCAGCGCCGACGCCCCACACGGCGCTCCACCCGCCCGGCCCGCCGGTCCATGCGTCGTTCGAAACGGTCGCCGCGCCGGTCCAGTCGCCGCTCGATGCGGTCGCCGCGACGATCCAGGCGATGCTCCACCCGCTCCCCGCGACGATGCAGGCGCCCGGCCCGGCGTTCGTGGCCATTGGCCGCGGCGCGCCCCGCACGCCGGTCGAAGCGGTGCCCGACCCGCTCGCCGCGGCGGTCCAGCCGCCGATCGACCCGCTCACCGCGGCGATCGAGGCGTCGATTCACACGATCGCCCCGATGTTCGAGGCGGTGCTCCACCCGCGCCCCGGCTCTGGACTGATCGGCTTGGGCGGTCACCGGTCCGGCCACCATCCCCACGAACAACACCGTGTAGGCCACCACGGACCACCCTTTAAAATTGCGACTGGTTCTCATCGGCAACACCTCTCCGGTCGGATTGAATGGCTTTCAAGTTCTTATAACGCCCCGGCAACATAGAGGTTGACACGAATCCACCGGCGCAGCGGCGAGTTTCCGGTATGCCGCCGGGTTTATACACAAGCAGTACAACCTGTCAACGGTTGACATCGTATGCCCTACCGTAATGTCGCAGATTTATACAAGAACTCCTAACTCATTGTTTTTGAATCTATATCTGCAAACCCTATCAGGACCAGCCCGGTTTTGCATCCAATCGAAAAACTCGTGAAAGTACCGAGGGTTCCCGATTCATCCACAAAGTTATCCACAGGTTGTGCGGATAAACCTTAAAAAAATGGGGGACGACAATGCCCCGATGTCGGAGCGGCGATCGACCGCCGCTGGTGTAGAGTAAGCGTGCCATGTCACGTCGGCCCGTCCTTCAAATCGCAGTCCCCTCGCCCGTGTACCGGACCTTCGACTACTTGGCACCGGCCGGCGTCGACCCGGCAGACCTGTGTCTCGGAATCCGGGTCCGGGTACCGTTCCGTCGTGCCCGCGCCGTGGGCATCCTCGTGGGCTGCTCTGCGCACAGCCGGGTGGACCGCGGCCGGCTGCGTCCCGCGCTGGAGGTGCTCGACCGCGAACCGCTGTTCGACGAATCACTGCTTGCGCTCCTGGGATGGGCGGCGGACTACTATCGCCACCCGCCGGGTGAGGTATTCGCCACGGCGCTGCCCGTCGCCCTGCGCCGCGGCGCGCCCGCGCGCGGGGTACCCGCGCGCCGCTGGCGCCTGACCGAAACCGGCCGAGGGCGCGATCCGGGGGAGCCGCGCCGCGCCCCGCGCCAGACACGGATCCTGACGCTGCTGGACGAACGGGTCGAGGGCGTCGAAGAGAAGCCGATCCGGGCGCTCGGCGGCGACTGGCGTGGCGCGTTGCGCGCGCTCGCCGCCAAGGGTTGGATCGGCGCCCACGAGGAGCCGGCCGTCGTTCCCGCCTGCGAGCCCGGCGCCGCGTCCACGGCGCCGACCCTGAACGGCGCGCAACGCGACGCGGTGCAGGCGGTATGCGGGGCCTTGGGCCGATTCCAGGCGTTTCTCCTCGACGGGGTTACCGGCAGCGGCAAGACGGAGGTCTACCTGCGCATCGTGCAGGCCGCATTGCAGGCCGGCCGGCAAACCCTGGTGCTGGTACCGGAGATCGGGCTCACCCCGCAACTGGTCGCGCGGTTCCGGCGGCGTCTACAGGCGCCGGTGGCGGTGCTGCACTCGGGACTGAGCGAGCGCGAGCGCCTGACCGCCTGGCTGGCGGCGCGCAGCGGCGCCGCACCGGTCATCATCGGCACCCGTTCCGCGGTGTTCACGCCGCTCGCGGCGCCCGGCGTGGTGATCGTGGACGAGGAGCACGACGCCTCCTTCAAACAGCAGGAGGGCTTTCGCTACCACGGGCGCGATCTGGCGGTCCTGCGCGCCCGGCGCCTCGGGGTCCCGATCGTGCTGGGCTCGGCCACCCCGTCGCTGGAGTCGCTGCACAACGCCGCGCACGGTCGTTATCGACGACTGGTGCTGCCGGAGCGGGTGGGCAACGCCGTACCCCCGCGCATGGGGGTGCTCGATCTGCGCCGCCGGTCCATGGACGAGGGTCTCTCCGGGGAACTGTTGCGGCGCATCGGCGGCCACCTCCAGGAGGGCGGGCAGGTACTGTTGTTCCTCAACCGGCGCGGGTATGCGCCGACCGTGATCTGCCACGAATGCGGGTGGGTCGCCGAGTGCCCTCGCTGCGACGCCCATATGACCTTGCACCTCGCCCGTCGGCGCGTGCGTTGCCACCACTGCGGCGCGGAGCGCCCGCTCCCGCAGCAGTGCCCCACTTGCGGGGGGGAGGACCTGCGCGCCCTGGGCCAGGGCACCGAGCGGATGGAGCAGGCCCTGGAGCGGCACTTTCCCGGCGTGGAGATCGCGCGCATCGACCGCGACAGCACGCGGCGCAAGGGCGCCATGGAGTCGCTGCTCGACGGCGCCCGCACAGGCCGCAGCCGCATCCTGATCGGCACCCAGATGCTCGCCAAGGGCCACCACTTCCCCGGCGTGACCCTGGTCGGCGTCCTGGACGGCGACCAGGGGCTCTATGGCGCCGACTTCCGCGCCGGCGAACGCATGGCGCAACTGATCGTGCAGGTGGCGGGGCGCGCCGGGCGCGCCGAGCGGCCCGGCGAGGTGCTGGTGCAAACCCATCACCCCGACCACCCGCTGCTCACGGCGCTCCTGCGCGGCGGCTATGCCGGCTTCGCAGCCCAGGCCCTGGACGAACGGCGCGCCGCGGAACTGCCGCCGTACACGCGCCTGGCACTGCTGCGCGCCGAGGCGCCCGCGCCCGAGGCGCCCCTCGCCTTCCTCGAGGCGGCGCGCGCGAGCGCCCTGCACCTGGGCGACGGCGCGGTCGCGGTCCTCGGACCGGTACCGGCCCCCATGGAGCGGCGTGCCGGGCGCTATCGCGCGCAGCTCCTCCTGCAGAGTGCCGGTCACGCCGCGTTGCAACGGCTGCTGGGCGCCTGGGTTCCCGCCCTGGAAGGACTGAAATCCGCTCGTCGCGTGCGCTGGTCGGTGGATGTGGACCCGGCCGACACGTTGTAGCCCACAACGTGCTTGCAAGACGCCGGCGGTCCCGGATAATAGGCGCCGATCCCACCACCCCCACCCTGTCCCGCCTCCTTGAAGGGGGCGGGAACGTGAACTCGAACGTCGGTTTACCAATGTACTCATTACCAAACCCGCACGATCCACCGGAAACGCGGCCCGGCCGGGTACGGTCCGGTACCCGCCTGCATCGAACCCAGGGCCCTACGCGGCGAGCCGCCGCCCGGACGAGGGGGATGGTTTGAAGCGATTCCTTCAGCAACTCCTGGATGACGCCTTGGCGGAACTGCGCCGAACGGAGGTGCTCGTGCCGTCACGCGCCGGGCCCTGCACGGTGGAGCGCACCCGCGACCGCCGCCATGGTGACTTCGCCAGCAACGTGGCGCTGACCCTCGCCAAGGAGGCCGGCCTGGCGCCGCGCGAACTCGCGCAGCGCATCGTGGCGGTGCTGGCGAACGACGCGCGCCTCGCGCAGGTTGCAGTGGCCGGTCCGGGGTTCATCAACTTCACGCTCAGCCCCGCGGCCTTCCAGTCGGTCGTGCCCGCGATCCTCGACGCCGGCGAGGGTTACGGCCGCAGCGGGAGGGGGGCGGGGCAGGCCGTGCAGGTGGAATTCGTATCCGCCAACCCGACCGGACCGCTGCACGTCGGGCACGGGCGCGGCGCCGCTTACGGTGCGGCGGTCGCCGATCTCCTGGAGGCCGTGGGCTTTCGCGTGCATCGCGAATACTACGTCAACGACGCCGGGCGGCAGATGGACATCCTGGCGGCGAGCGTCTGGCTGCGCTACCTCGAATTGTGCGGCGAGAAAATCGTCTTCCCGGCCAACGGCTACCAGGGCGACTACGTGTGGGACATCGCCGCGAACCTGCACCGGGAACACGCCGACGCCTTCCATGCGCCGGGCGCGCGCGTATACGCGGACCTGCCGCCCGACGAACCCGAGGGCGGCGACCGGGAGACGTACGTCGACGCGCTCATCGCGCGGGCGCGCGAACTACTCGGTGCGCAGCGCTACCGGACGGTGTTCGACGCCGGCCTGGTCGCGATCCTCGCCGACATCCGCCGCGACCTCGAGGAGTTCGGGGTGTTCTACCAGGAGTGGTTCTCGGAGCGATCCCTGGTCGAGGACGGCGCCGTGACACGCGCCGTCGAACGCCTGCGGGCCGGGGGACACACCTACGAGCGCGACGGGGCGCTTTGGTTTCGCTCGAGCGCGCTCGGCGACACCAAGGACCGCGTGCTGGTGCGCGAGAACGGCCAGACCACCTACTTCGCCTCCGACGTCGCCTACCATATGAACAAGCGCGAACGCGGCTTCGAGCGGTTGATCGACGTGTGGGGCGCGGATCACCACGGCTACGTGGCGAGGGTGAAGGCCGCGCTCAGCGCCCTCGGCGAAGATCCGGCGTGTCTGGACGTGCTGCTGGTGCAGTTCGCGATCCTCTACCGGGACGGCGAGAAGGTCCGGATGTCGACGCGCTCCGGCGAATTCATCACGTTGCGCGAGCTGCGCCGCGAGGTGGGCAACGACGCCGCGCGCTTCTTCTACGTGATGCGCAAGTGCGAACAACACCTGGACTTCGACCTGGACCTGGCCAAATCCGAATCGGCGGACAATCCGGTCTACTATATCCAGTACGCGCACGCGCGCGTGTGCAGCGTACTGAAACAGCGCGTGGAGAAGGGCCTGGAGCGCGACGAGGCCCGCGGCAACGCCAACCTGGATCGTCTCACGGAGGACCACGAACAGGCGCTGCTCTACACGCTCTCGCGCTACCCCGAGGTGGTGGAGGCGGCGGCGCACGGGGAGGAACCCCACCTGCTGGCGCATTACCTGCGCGAGTTGGCCAACGACTTCCACACCTACTACAACGCCCATCCGTTCCTGGTAGAGGACGCCGGCCTGCGCGATGTGCGTCTCAACCTGATCGTTGCCGTCCGCCAGGTACTGCGCAACGGTCTGCGCCTGCTCGGGGTATCGGCGCCGGAAACCATGTAGGCACGCATCATGCCGCGCGACTACAAGAACACGACCCGGCGCCGCAAGCGCAAACCGTCCCCGGGCTGGGTATGGATGCTGGCGGGGCTCACAGTGGGGCTGTTCGTGGCGCTGCTCGTCTTTCTCCACCAGCGCTACCCGGCACCCGAAGTCCGGCTCGCCCGCCCCGCCCCGCAGGCCCACCCACGCCGGCCCCAGGGCGCCGCCGAGAAACCCGCCGCCCGGCGGCACTCCAAAGACACCGGGACGGGTGCGGCCACGAAGCCGAAATTCGATTTCTACACCATCCTCCCGGAAATGGAGGTGATGGTTCCGGAGCAGGACATCGCCGGGAAGGTGGAACACGGCGTCGCCCATGTGAAGACGCCCGGCACCTACGTCCTGCAAGTCGGCTCGTTCCGCCGCTACGACCAGGCCGATCGCCTAAAGGCGCAGCTTGCGCTGCTCGGCCTGGAGGCCAACATTCAGGGCGTGACCGTCAACGGCAACGAGACTTGGCACCGCGTGCGGCTGGGTCCCTTTCACAGCCTGCGCAAGCTCAACGAGACCCGTGAGGTCCTCAAGCGGCACCACGTCGAGGCACTGCTGCTGAAACTCAAGGGCTGATCGCCCCGATCCGCTCGGGCGGATATTGCCCGGAACGGGGAAACGGGCGCTCAGGCCGGTTCCAGGTTGTCGGGCGCGATGAGTTCGTGGGCGACCGCGAACTGGTAGTCCGCATCGGTCACGATGGCCTCCAGGGCCTCGACCGGAAAGCCCGCGCTCTCCCAGGCCGCCGGTTCCAACGGCGGTATCTGCTCGGAACCGACGTCGGGCGTCTCCAGCGCACCACTGATCACGTCCGCCAGATGCACGATCGCCACTTCCTCCGGGTACTCGTGCGCGCGTTGCGGCTCATGGTGGTAGGCCACCACCTCCTCGAGTACCGGCGGCATGTTCCAGGTGCGCATCAGCTCGGCACCGACGGCGGCGTGATCACACCCCATGACCTCGCGTTCCGCCAAGTAGAGCGCGAGGTCGCGCTCGCGCGCCAGCGCCAGGGCGCGTGCCGCGAGGTCCGGAACCGATTGATAGAGGACCAGGGCGCCCAGGTCGTGGATCAGACCGCCGACGAAGTGGCGCTCGATGTTGCGTCTGCGGCGGCGCGCCGCCAGGACCCGCGCGACCACGCCGCAGTACAGGCTGTGGTGCCAGAACGAGTCCATGTCGACGAGTTCCGGTGGGATCCCGCGAAACATCCGCACCACGGAGGCCGCCAGCACCAAGTCCATCAGTTCGGCGGTACCGACCACCGTCACCGCCCGCGAGACCGTATCGATGCTCGATGGAAAACCGTAGAACGGGCTGTTGACGACCCGCAGCAGGCGGGCCGTGAGCGCCGGGTCCTCGCTGATCACCTGGCCGATATCCGATGCCGAGGTGCGCGGGTCACCGATCAGCTCGCAGACCCGGGCCACCACCTCGGGCAGCGAGGCGAGCCGGACCTGGCCGGTCACCAACTCCATGGGATCAATGACCATAGGCGGCGCGCGCTCCCTGCTCGGACGACCGGTTCAGGCGCACAACGGCCTGAACCGGCGGGGGTTCGCGGCCTGCAAGGCAGGACCGGGACGACGGAACCGG
>VAPM010022008.1_pt1 | contig 21811 bp, 18 predicted proteins | sample 3395091 | NCBI WGS metagenome assembly VAPM01 (sample SAMN08290445, study PRJNA428436) | hydrothermal vent metagenome | isolation source: Deep-sea hydrothermal vent chimney 3 | place: Pacific Ocean: Juan De Fuca Ridge
ATTTCATTTCAATTTCATCATGGTGAGCACCAATGGCATTACAAACTTCAGGATTTTCGTTATATTTTTCAGCCCATTTCATACCCAATAAAGCATGAGGTAATTCGCTTTCTGTATCTGGTACTTTACCTATATCATGTAACAATCCAGCTCGTTTCGCCAATTTAGCATTTAAACCTAATTCAGCAGCCATAATTCCGCATAAATTAGCTACTTCACGCGAGTGTTGTAGTAAATTTTGACCATAAGAAGAACGGTATTTCATTCTTCCAATAGTTTTAATTAATTCAGGATGCAAACCATGAATACCTAAATCAATAACAGTGCGTTTTCCAACTTCAATTATTTCTTGTTGTAATTGTTTTTCTGTTTTTTTAACTATTTCTTCAATTCTTGCAGGATGAATTCTTCCATCAGTTACTAATTTATGTAATGCTAATCGTGCAATTTCTCTACGCACAGGATCAAAGCAAGATAAAATAATAGCTTCTGGCGTATCATCAACAATAATTTCAACACCTGTTTCCGCTTCTAAAGCTCTAATATTTCTACCTTCTCTACCAATAATTCTACCTTTAATATCATCAGATTCAATATTAAATACTGAAACACAATTTTCCACAGTCTGCTCTACTCCAACTCTTTGTATCGTATTTAAAACAACTCTTCTAGCTTCTTGTTGTGCTGTTAATTTAGCTTCTTCAATAGTATCTTGAATGTGAGCCATTGCATCAGATTTAGCCTCTTCTTTTAACGATTTAACTAATTCTTTTTTAGCATCTTCAGCTGATAATCCAGAAATAACTTCTAAGTTTTCAACTTGCTTTCTATGCAGTTTATCTACTTCCTCTGTTCTTCTTTCAAAATATTCTACTTTTTTAGTGTAATCTTGTAATTTAAGAGAAACTTCATTATTTAGTTTTCTATTTTTATCTAATTCCTGAGAAACTAGAGATTCTTTATCTCTAATGCGTTTTTCAGCATCTGCTATTTTTATCTCTCTAGAAATAATTACTTTTTCATGTTCCGATTTAAGTTCAATAAACTTTTCTTTTGCCTGTAATATTTTATCTTTTTTAAGAGCATCTGCTTCTAATTTAGCTTCTCTAAGAATTTTTGTAGCTTCTTTTTTTGTGCTTCTAATAATTTTAGTAGCTTTCGTTTTTTCCAAAATTTTTGCAATAACATAACCTATTGCTAAACCTATTGCTATTCCAATTAGTATTGGTACTATATAATTTTCCATAATTTTAGTGTATAAAAAAACCTACATTAGTACGGTTAAGTAAACTCCTTATAACAAGATTAGGACTAACTAGTTGGTTAAGGATCCGCGCAAGACGGCATGCTTTTACAACTACGACTCATCCTTTATAAAGATATAGTGTTGAGTTAACAAACAAAAACTAATGTAGGCAGTATTATTATTATTTTATTTAAAAGAACTTATTTTTTTAATTGATTATCAATTAAATGACTTAATTGTTGAATTTTTTCTGTTGCTTTATGGATGTCATCTTCTTTATTAATAGCGTTAACCTCAATTAGTGACGCAAATTGCAAAGCACACATGGCTAAAACATCTTGCTTATCACTAACGGCATAATTTTTTTCAAATTTGGCAACTAAATCGTTGATATGATTTGCTGCTTTTCTCATTCCTTCTTCCTCATTTTCATGATTAACCCTAATCGGATAAACCCTACCAGCAATAGTTACTTTTATTTTTAATGGTTCTGCCATTTTAAAGATCTTATTCGCTTAATTGTTTAATACAAACATCTACTTCACGAATTAAAGCATTTATTTTGAGTTTTGATTCTCTTCTATCTTCTTTACTGCCTTCTATAGTTTTAGCAATTTTTAATGAAGTATGTTTTTGATTTAATTCATTATATAATTGCTCATTCTTAACTATTTGATTTTCTAATCCTGAAATTTTACTTAACAAAATCTCATTTTCTTCTTTCAAAAAAGTATAATTTTCTAAAAGCTTTTTAAGTTTTTGTTCAACTAAATTAACAACTTCAGTAATTTTATTCATATATAAGAATACAAACTATGTAATACAAAGTTAGTGTTCGTAAACCAATATAACAACTGTTTTAAATTATTTTATAAATATAATTTAAAAAAACATCTTCTAATTTATTACTAATTAAATTCTAATTTTAATAAATATTAGTATTTTAGCTTTAAATCTATGGATTTGAAAAAACTAGTATTCTTACTTTTAACTATTTCGTTTATTAACGGTTTTTCACAAGGTGATTTATCGATAGAAAATTCGTTTTCAAAAAATTATTTTGGCACTCCATTGAATATTCCTTTAGTGCTTTCTGGCACTTTTGGGGAGCTCAGAACCAATCATTTTCATGCAGGGTTAGATATTAAAACTCAACAAAAAGAAGGTTTAAAAGTTTATGCCGCTGCTGAAGGATCTGTGTCTAGAATTAAAGTTTCACTTTGGGGTTATGGTAAAGCACTATATGTAACACATCCTAATGGTTATACTACGATTTACGCACATTTAAAAAAATTTAATAGCACCATTGAAAAATATATTAAACATAAACAATACAAGAAGGAAAGTTTTGAAATTCAAGTTTTTCCTAATAAGAATGAATTACCAATTAAAGCTAATGAAATAATTGCTTATTCGGGTAGCACAGGTGGCTCTGCTGGTCCTCATTTACATTTTGAAATAAGAAATACCAAAACAGAAAAGCCAATTAATCCAATGTTGTTTGGTGTTAACATTAAAGATAATATTAAACCAACCATTAATATGCTAATTGGATATTCTTTAGATGATAACTCCGAAATAAATCAAGTGAATATCCCTATTCAAATTCCTTTTAAAAAATTAAAAAACGGAAATTTATTAGCAACTAAACTAACTGCTTCTGGTACTATTGGTTTTGGAATCAATGCTTTTGATCAATTAAACGGTGCTGCCAATAAAAATGGATTGTACGATTTAAAAATGTTAGTAAATGGGAAAAAACAGTTTGAATTTAAAGCTTCTTCCTTTTCTTTTTCAGAATCTAAATACATCAACTTACTAATTGATTATCAGCGTTTTGCAACGTTAAAACAACGTGTTCAAAAATGTTTTATTGAACCACAAAATAAATTAAGCCTATACACTACTTCAAACAATGGATACCTAACCATTAAAGATGGATTTAGTTATTCCGTTAAAATTATTGCCTCTGACTTTAGAGGAAATAGTCGCACTATTACCATTCCTATAGAAGGAAAAAAACTTCCAATTTTAGTAAAACCTAAAATAACCGTAACACCCTATAAAATTAATTATACAAAATTTTCAAAATTTACTCAAAACGGAGTAACTGCAGCTTTTCCTAAAAATACTTTTTATAATAATATATATTTAACTTTCAAAGTTTCAGATACACTAGCTCAAATACACACTCCAACTATTCCTCTAAATAAAAAATTTACTTTAACTTTTAATGTTTCTAAATATACCAAAGATGCTAAAAAGCAACTTTACATTGCTTATGTAACTGAAAATGGATACACAAATTATCAACCTACTATAAAAAAAGATACTACTTTTTACACATTAACAAAAAAACTAGGAAATTATAAATTGATGACTGACAGTATTCCTCCTATTATTAAATTAAAGAATTTTAAAAATAACCAGTGGTTAACTCATTATAACAAATTAGAAGTAAAAATTAAGGATAATGATTCTGGTATTAAAAAATATAGAGGAGAAATTGATGGCTCTTGGATTTTAATGGAATATAATGTTAAAAAAGGTATGTTGACTTATAATTTAGATGATAAAAAATTTATTACTGCAAAACATCAATTAAAAATTACCGTTACTGATAATGTAGGTAACAAAACCATTTTAAATTCAACTTTTTTTAGAAAAAAATAACAACAATTTTGAAAAATACAACCCTACTTTTATTTTTATTTTTTAGTTCTTTTGCATTTTCTCAAACAGCAATTATAAAAGGAGTTGTTAAAAATGCGGATAAAGAACCAATAGAAGGCGTTGCCATAAGTGTTAAAAGTTTTGGAACTATTACCAATGAGCAAGGAGCATTTAATTTAAAAGTTCCCGCAAATCAAAAAATAACGATTATAATTAGTCATGTAGCCTATGAATTGCTTAAAAAAACCGTGACTATACCAAATCATAAAACCTATCGATTTTATCCTGTATTAAAAGCTAAAGTTGAAAAAATTAAGGAAGTAACTGTAGTTGATAAAAAGAAAGATGCACAAGGAATTATTAGTGTAAACCCTACGGATATTACTAAAATACCTGGGGCTAATCAAGGTGTTGAAAATATATTAATGACCTTAGCTGGGGTAAATAATAACAATGAACTAAGCACTCAGTACAATGTTCGTGGTGGTAATTTTGATGAAAATTTAGTGTATGTTAATGGTATTGAAGTATATCGTCCATTTTTAGTTCGTTCTGGTCAACAAGAAGGCTTAAGCTTTGTAAATGGAAACTTAGTGGAAAATGTTAAATTTTCAGCAGGTGGTTTTCAAGCAAAGTATGGCGATAAATTATCTTCAGTTTTAGATATTACTTACAGGACTCCTAAAGAATTTGCAACTCGAATTAATGCTAGTTTGTTAGGAGGAAGTGCAACCGTAGAGGGATTACTTTTAAAAAATAAACTAAGTGCATTACTTGGGGTTAGATATAGAAATAACAGTTTATTTATTAATAGTAAAGATATTCAAACCAATTCAAATCCTAATTTTACTGATGCACAATTATTTTTATCCTATTTGGTAAATTCTAAGTTTAAAATTGATTTTTTAGGGAATTTTTCATTAAATAATTACAATTACACACCAAAAACTAGAAGAACAAAATTTGGAACTATTACTAATCCGCAGGAACTAATTGTGTATTATAATGGAAAAGAAGAAGATAGTTTTAAAACTACATTTGGTGCTATTAAAGGAAATTATATTATTAACCCAAATTTGAATATTAGTTTAACAACCTCTGTATATCACACTATTGAAGAAGAATATTACGACATTTTAGCCAGTTATAATTTAGGAGATGTTAATGCTGATTTTGGTTCAAATAATTTTGGTGAAGTTACCTTTTCTGAAGGAATTGGTTCTCAGCTAAATCATGCCAGAAATGATATTGATGCTTTAATTAGTAATGCCCAATTAAAAGCAACTTACAAAAAAGGGAAACATCAAATTGATATTGGATTAAAATATCAAAATGAAGATATTAGAGATCGAATTAAAGAATGGGAAGTAATTGATTCTGTTGGGTTTAGTGTTCGTCCTCCAAACCAATTTTCAAACAATCAACCTTACGAACCTTTTACTGGAGCTATTGTTCCTTTTCAAAATATAAATAATCAAAATCACACAAGTATTGATCGATTAATTTGGTTTGCACAATACAGCAATACTTCCTTTTGGAAAACAAATAAAATATGGTATAATCTTGGTGTTCGCTCTCATAATTGGAATGTAAATGGAAAAAATTTACTTACTTCAAATCAAATTATATACAGTATTCGTGGTCAATTCGCCATTAAACCCGATTGGCAAAAAGATATGCTTTTTAGAATAGCCGGCGGTATGTACAATCAACCTCCTTTTTATAAAGAATTAAGAGATTTTAATGGAAATATTGTTCCAAATGTTAAAGCACAAAAATCAATTCAAGTAGTTTTAGGACACGATTATAGTTTTAAATTGTGGAAACGTCCTTTTAAATTGATTTCAGAAATATATTATAAAAACCTAACTAATGTTAATACTTATACTGTTGATAATGTTAAAATTAGATATAAAGCAGACAATAATGCTACTGCCTATGCCACTGGAATTGACATTCGGTTAAATGGCGAATTTGTTCCTGGGACACAAAGCTGGATTAGTATTGGTTATTTAAAAACCGAAGAAAACTACAATCACTTAGGCTACATTTCTCGTCCAACTGATCAACGTTTTAAATTTGGAATGTTATATCAAGATTATGTTCCTAATATCCCAAATATAAAAATGTATTTAAATTTAGTTTTTAATACAGGCGTTCCTGGTGGTTCTCCATCTTATGCAAACCCTTATGATTATCAAAATAGATTAAATGCTTATAAAAGAGCTGATTTAGGAATTTCGTATATTTTTAAAGATGCAATTTATAAAAGCAATAGCTCATTTTTGAAGAATTTTAAAGAATTTAGTTTAGGAGTAGAAATTTTTAATATGTTTGATATTCAAAACTCAATAACTAATACTTGGGTAAGAGATGTATATTCTAAACAATTTTATGGTATTCCAAATTATATGACACAACGTGTTTTTAATGTAAAAATGGATATTAAGTTTTAATTATTTTAAAATTTGACTAGTATGTTCTTTAGTTTTTACTTTAGTTATTACATCTTCAATAATACCTTTTTCATTAATAATAAAAGTAGTTCTATGAATTCCGTCATATTCTCTTCCCATAAATTTTTTAGGTCCCCAAACTCCAAACGCATTAATAACTTTTTTATCTTCATCTGCTAACAATGGAAAAGGTAATTCATTTTTATTTATAAAATTTTGTTGACGCTTTGCTGAATCGGCACTTACACCTAGAACCTCATAACCTTTTGCTAAAAATTGTTGATAGTTATCACGCAAATTACAAGCTTCCATAGTACAACCTGGTGTACTTGCCTTTGGATAAAAAAATAATACTAATTTTTTTTCTTTAAAATCTTCTAACTCTATAGTATTGCCTTGTTGATCTAACGCTTTAAAATTTGGTGCTGTATCTCCTACTTTTAATGTGATCATAATTTGTATTTTAGCTTTTTGTAAAGATACTAAAAATGACCAAAAAAGAAAGCGTTCAATTTGTAATTGACACCTTAGAAAAACTATATCCAAAAGTTCCAATTCCCCTAAAACATAAAGATCCTTTTACTTTATTAATAGCGGTTGTTCTTTCAGCACAAAGTACTGATGCTAGGGTAAATACCATCACTCCACTATTATTTGCTAAGGCTGATAATCCGTATGATATGGTTAAACTTAGCGTTGAAGAAATTAGAGAAATTATAAAACCTGTTGGGCTATCTCCAATGAAATCAAAAGGAATTTATGGTTTATCAAAAATAATAGTTGAAAAATTTAATGGAAAAGTTCCACAGACATTTAAAGATTTAGAAGCATTACCATCTGTAGGACATAAAACCGCAAGCGTAGTGATGAGTCAAGCTTTTGGAGTTCCTGCTTTTCCAGTGGATACACACATTCATAGATTAATGTATCGATGGAATTTAAGCAATGGTAAAAACGTAAAACAAACTGAAAAAGATGCAAAACGATTATTTCCTAAAGAATTATGGAATAAATTGCACTTACAAATAATATATTATGGTAGAGAATTTTCACCAGCTCGTGGTTGGAATATAGAAAAAGATATTATTACTAAAACAATTGGTAGAAAATCTTTACTAAAATAAAAAACCCATTTTAGCTAGTAAAATGGGTTAAAAAGAACATTAATTCAAATGTAATTCAATATAGTTTAAGTTGGTTTTAACTACTCGTAATTGCTTAGAGTAATTGAGCAAATATTGAATTATTTCTTCGCTTGGTTGCTCCTTAACAGGAGTCTTTTCAGAGTAAAGTTTCATCATATAGTTTTGGTTTATAATATGCTAACGACAAAAATTTACTTTTAGTATTTATTTTTATGAACTTATTAAAATAATTTGATGCTTTTCAATTAATTTTCTCAAATTTATCAGTGCATATCGCATTCTTCCTAAAGCTGTATTTATACTCACATTAGTACATTCAGAAATTTCTTTAAAGCTCATATCTTTATACATTCGCATAACTAAAACTTCTTTTTGATCTTCAGGTAACTCTTCAATCAACTCTTTAACACTACCTAATATTTGTGATTTAATTATTTGATTTTCAGCGTTTAAAACATCATCACTAATGATAGAAAAAATATCAAATTCATCTGAATTAGTAATAGTAGGAATTCTTTTTGAACGCCTAAAATGATCTATAACTAAATTATGAGCAATACGCATTACCCAAGGTAAAAATTTGCCTTCTTCATTGTATCTACCTTTTTTTAAAGTTTTAATTACTTTAATAAAAGTATCTTGAAAAATATCTTCTGCAATATCTTTATTTAATATTTTTGATAAAATAAAACTAAAAATTCGTTGTTTATGTCGGTATATTAAAATCTCTAAAGATTTTTCATGACCACCAATATAATTGCTAACTAATACGCCATCAGATAATTGTGTGCTTTTCATAATTGAAATACATTTAGGGGTTAAAATGTTTGTATTTTATTTTAATTTATAAAAAGTAATATTGTAGTATAGGCGTTTTTTTGTTTTTAAATGAGATGTCAAATATGCTATATTTTTTTAACAAATACAAATTTATTTTACACATAATCATTTAGTTAAAAATTAATTTATTGTAAGTATCTTTGCATTTATTCGTTTTTTAAGACAGCAATGACACAAAATATAGCAACTTTAAGTCCAAAGAAAAATATTTTAATAAAAGGAGCAAAACTTCATAATTTAAAAAATATTGATGTTGCCATTCCTCGAAATAAATTAGTAGTAATTACAGGATTATCAGGTTCTGGTAAATCTAGCTTAGCTTTTGATACCTTATTTGCTGAAGGTCAACGTAGATACGTAGAGAGTTTATCATCTTATGCACGTCAATTTTTAGGAAAATTAAACAAGCCAAAAGTAGATTATATAAAAGGAATTGCTCCTGCAATTGCTATTGAACAAAAGGTAAACTCTACAAATCCAAGATCAACCGTTGGCACTTCTACAGAAATATATGATTATTTAAAATTACTATTTGCTCGAATTGGAGAAACCTACTCTCCTATTTCTGGTAAAAAAGTAAAAAAACATACCGTAACCGATGCTCTAAATTTTGTAAAAAACATTGAAGAAAATACCAAACTTTTATTACTTGCTCCTGTTCATATTCCTAGCAAAAGAAGTGTAACACAAACCTTGAAAATTTTAGCACAACAAGGCTATGCCAGAATTAAATATAAAAATGAAATTCTTAGAATTGATGAAATAAATTCTGCTATTAATCACGATTTTTATTTGGTAGTTGACCGAATTATAGTAAAAAAAGATGAAGATTTTTATAATCGATTAGGTGATGCAATGCAAATTGCTTTTTTTGAAGGTAAAGGAACTTGTATTATTGAATATATTGCCACCAATAAACAAACAGTATTTAATAATAAATTTGAGCTTGATGGCATTCAATTTTTAGAACCAAACGTCCATTTATTTAGTTTTAATAATCCTTATGGAGCCTGTAAAAAATGCGAAGGTTATGGTAATATTATAGGTATTGATGAAGATTTAGTTATTCCTAACACTGCTCTTTCCATTTTTGAAAATGCAATTTTACCTTGGAAATCTGATTCTTTCAAAAAATATAAAGCTGATTTAATTAATAACGCTTATAAATTTGATATTCCCATTCATAAACCTTGGTTTAAATTAACCGACGAGCAAAAACAATTAGTTTGGAACGGCAACAAATCTTTTAAAGGAATATCCCATTTTTTTAAATATTTAGAAGCAAAAAGTTATAAAATACAATATCGCGTTATGCTTTCTAGGTACAGAGGCAAAACAAAATGTCCAGTTTGTAATGGTAAACGATTAAGAGAAGAAGCCAATTATGTAAAAATTAATGATAAAAATATTAGTGATTTAGTTGATTTGCCAATAGATGAACTTATCATTTTTTTTAAAAACCTTAAATTATCTGAACACAATCAAAAAATTGCAAAAAGATTATTAGTTGAAATAAACAATAGATTAACCTTTTTAAACAATGTTGGACTTAGTTATTTAACATTAAACCGAACTTCAAATACTCTTTCTGGAGGTGAAAGTCAGCGGATTAATTTAGCAACTTCACTAGGTAGTAGTTTAGTTGGATCCATGTATATTTTAGATGAACCAAGCATTGGTCTTCACCCAAAAGATACGCAACGCTTGATAAAAGTGTTAAAAGATTTACGCGATTTAGGTAATACGGTAATTGTTGTTGAACACGATGAAGATATTATGAAAGCTGCCGATGTTATTATTGATATTGGCCCTGAGGCAGGTACACACGGGGGAAATATTGTTGCTGAAGGAAGTTTTAATGACATTTTAAAATCGAATTCATTAACAGCCAAATATTTAAATGGAGCATTAAAAATAGAGATTCCAAAAAAAAGAAGAGCTTTAAATAAATTTATTAAAGTTATAGGAGCTCGTGAGCATAATTTAAAAAACATTGATGTAACATTTCCTTTAAATTGTTTGACTATGGTTACTGGAGTTTCTGGGAGTGGAAAAAGTACCTTAGTAAAAAATATTTTGTATCCAGCTATACAAAAATACATTGGTGGTTATGGTGAAAAAGTAGGCCAGTTTACAAAATTAGAAGGTAACTTAAATCATATTGAAGTAATTGAATTTATCAATCAAAATCCTATTGGAAGATCTAGTAGATCAAATGCAGTAACCTATTTAAAAGTGTATGATGATATTCGAAATTTATTTACACATGAAAAATTATCGAAAATTAGAAACTACCAACCAAAGCATTTCTCATTTAATGTAGAAGGTGGCAGATGCGAAGTTTGCAAAGGTGAAGGTGAAGTTACTATTGAAATGCAATTTATGGCTGATGTTCACTTGGAATGTGAAGCTTGTAAAGGCAAACGTTTCAAAAAAGAAATTTTAGAAGTTAAATTTCAAGATAAAAATATTAGTGATGTTTTAAATGCTACGGTAGATGATGCTATTGATTTTTTTGCAGCACATGGCGAATCTAAAATAGTTAAAAAATTACAGCCCTTACAAAACGTTGGTTTAGGATATATCACTCTTGGTCAATCTTCTTCTACCCTTTCAGGTGGTGAAGCACAACGCCTTAAACTAGCTTCTTTTTTAGTTAAAGGTAACCGACAAAGTAAATCGTTATTTATTTTTGATGAACCTACTACTGGATTGCATTTTCATGATATCAACAAATTAATAAAATCGTTTAATGCACTTATTAAAAACGGACATTCAATTATAGTAATTGAACATAATATTGAACTAATTAAATGTGCTGATTATATTATCGACCTAGGAAAAGAAGGTGGTAAAAAAGGAGGAAGTTTAATTTTTGAAGGAACTCCAGAAGATCTAATTCACTGCAAAAATTCATACACCGCACCTTTTTTAGCAAAGAAATTGAGTTAATATTTTTAAATCAACTTATTTCTCTTTTAGTTTTCTTGTTAAAACTTCTTCAGGAAATGGAAAAACAATGGTTGAATTTTTTTCTGAAGCAATATTAGCCAGTGTTTGATATAATCTCAATTTTATTGCTGATGGTGATTCATCAATGATTTTTCCAGCTGCTAATAACGATGCAGCAGCTTGTTCTTCAGCTTTAGCTAAAATAATTCTTGCTCTTCTTGAACGTTCGGCCTCCGCTTGATTTGCCATCATTCGTTTCATGTTTTCAGGTAACTGAATATCTTTTACTTTTACATCAATAATTTCTATTCCCCAGTTCTTAGTTTCTGAATCTACAATTGTTTTTATATTTTTACCCATTTCTTCACGTTTAGATAAAATAATATCTAATTCAACCTTTCCACAAACATCTCTAAGTGCAGCTTGCGATAATTGGTTTATTGCAAACATATATTCTTCGACCTCTAAAATTGCTTTTTCTGGATTATTAATTTTGAAAAACACTACCCCATCAATACTGCAAGGAACATTATCTGAAGTCATAACTTCCTGAGATACAATATTTATTGTGATTACTCTTATATCAACAATTTGAATGGTTTCAACAACGGGAATAATCCACCTAAAACCTGGTTCTAAAGTTGATATATATTTTCCAAATCTAAATTTCAAACCTCTTTTATATTCATAAATAATCCGAATTCCACCAAATAAAAAGAGTATAAATAAGACGAAAAACAACATTGTAAAGTTCATTTTTAAATATTTTAAATTAAATTGGGATTATATAATTAATAAAATAATAAGACCAGTAATTTATTTGTGAGTAATTACTAGTGCCAAACCAAGAATTAATTGGGTAATGATCCTTGATTTTTGATATCAATATAAAATTACAATAAAAATAAATTAAAACAAAATAAGTAAACTATTGATTTAAAATAAATTAAACAAAAAAAGCTTCTCAATATTGAGAAGCTTTCATTTTGGGTGAAAGACCGGTTTCGAACCGGCGACCTCCGGAACCACAATCCGGCGCTCTAACCAGCTGAGCTACAATCACCATTTATTAAGATTGCAAATGTAAAACATTTGTTTTTTTTTACAAACCTTTTTCTAAATTAAATTATCAAAAGATTTTACGGCTACATAACGTTCTGTGGTAAAGCCCTCTGCATAATCAACACCAATTAATCTTCCTAAATCTTTAGCTCTATATTCAATACTCTCTAAAAAGTTTTTACTGGTAATTGGTGAAATTGCTTCCTTACTTTCCGGATTGTAAAATTGTGAGCTATAAACTTTTACTGCTTTAATTTTTAAATCCATAAAACCAGAAACATCTACAACAAAATCAGGCTCAATATTTTTCCATTGTATATAATGATAGACATGTTTAGGTCTCCAAGCTTCTTGTATTTTATTATTTTGCATTGTTTCAATTTTAATTAATCCAGATAAAAAACAAGCATCTGAGACTAACTTACTTCCTTTACCATGATCAATATGTCGGTCATCAATAGCATTACAAAGTACTATCTCAGGCTGATATTTTCGAATAATTTTTATTATTTCAAGTTGATGGTTCTTATCATTAGTAAAAAATCCGTCAGCAAAACCTAAATTTTCACGTACTTCGATATTTAAAATTTCGGCTGCATTTTTTGCCTCTATAGCTCTAATTTTAGCTGAACCACGTGTTCCTAATTCTCCACGAGTTAAATCTAAAATTCCAACTTTTTTACCTGATTTAGTTTCTTTTGCGATGCTAGCTCCACAACCCAATTCAACATCATCTGGGTGAGCACCTATTGCCAAAATGTCTAATTTCATATACTGATAATTAAAATAAGATTATGACAAATATATAATAATTATTGTAGGATAAAGGATACAAATATTTAATTAGTAATCACTTAAAATTTAATTATCATTTATTATTAAAAAAATAAATGGTAAAAAAAAGTAAATAAAAGGTAATTTTATTTGGTTAATTGGAAATTTGTTTTTATATTTGACATAAGATTTTAAGACTATTAACCCCAAACCCCCACCCAATGAAAAAAATAGTAACCCCAATCTTAATTTTATTAGCTACTTTTCAGTTTGCTTTTTCACAAGTTACAGATTCAGAAAAAAGTGCTTTGCTTGATTTATACAAATCAACAAATGGACAGAGTTGGAACAATACGTGGGATTTATCTGCGGATGTTAGTACTTGGTACGGAGTAACCGTTGAAAACAATACTGTTACAAAAATTGATTTAGGAATGAATAATTTGTCTGGTGAAATTCCTTCTTCAATAAGTAATTTGAAAAATTTAAAGGATTTAAACTTAGGCTTCAACAAATTAGGTGGAACAATTCCTGAAGAAATTACTAGTATAAAATCCCTAGAAACTTTGCAATTATTTATGAACCAAATAGAAGGAGAAATACCAAATTCTATTGGTAATTTACAAAACTTAAAAGTATTTGAAGTTTTTAATAATTTTATAAGTGGAGAATTACCTGCATCAATCTACAAGTTAACTAAACTTGAAAAATTACAATTAAGTAGCAATCGTTTAACAGGAACTCTTTCTGCAAATGTCAAAAATTTTAAAAATTTACATCAACTAAGTGTATTTGACAATTCATTTTATGGCAAAATTCCTCAAGAACTTGGTTCATTAATAGGATTAACAGAACTTTCCTTAGGAAATAATTTATTTGAAGGAAACATTCCTCTTCAATTAAATAAATTAACCAATTTAGAAACACTATTACTAAATAATAATAGATTAATTGGATCAGTTGATAAGAGCATTAAAAATTTGCCACATTTACTAACTTTAGAATTCAGTAATAATCCAAAAATTATTGATGTTAGTTCAAATCCAGTTACGCAAACAACTATGAAACCATAATAAACTTTAAATAAACAACCCCACGAAGAAGGAGGCTGAGAAATCAGCCTCCTTTTTCTATTATGTATCTTAAAATTATTGTAATATTTATAACTAAAACGTTTTCGTACTAAAAATCAATGATATAAATCACCAATAATAAATTAGCAATCCGTAAATTTGTATCACTTTTTATTAAAAAACTAAATTAATATAAAATATAATTAAAAGATGGAGACGTTAAAAAATGTAAAACAACGAGTTTATAAGTTTGGAGACAAAACTGCAGACGGTAATAGTACTATGAAAAACCTATTAGGCGGTAAAGGTGCAAATTTAGCTGAAATGAGTGCAATTGGAATTCCCGTTCCTCCCGGTTTTACAATTACAACGGATGTTTGTACAGAATATAATAAACTTGGTAAAAATGAAGTTGTTGCTTTATTAAAAAACGATGTTGAAGCTGCAGTTGCCAATGTAGAAAATTTAATGGGAACAAAATTTGGTAGCAATGAAAATCCCTGTTTACTTTCTGTACGTTCTGGTGCAAGAGTTTCTATGCCTGGAATGATGGATACTGTTTTAAACCTCGGTATGAACGATAATTCTGTAGAAGGTTTAATTGCAAAAACTGGTAATGCAAGGTTCGCTTGGGATTCATATAGACGTTTTGTTCAAATGTTCGGCGGTGTTGTATTAGGTATTGAAGCAAAATCAAAAGAAGATCATGATCCATTTGAAGAAATTATTTATAAAGCAAAAGAAACAAAAGGTGTTGAATTAGATACTGAATTAGAGGTTGAAGATTTAAAACAAATGGTAGCTGACTTTAAAGCTGCTTGTACTGCTCAAACTGGTAAACCTTTCCCTGAAGATCCTTGGGATCAACTTTGGGCTAGTATCACTGCCGTATTTGATAGCTGGATGAATCCAAGAGCTATTTATTATAGAGGAATGAATCAAATTCCTGAAGAATGGGGAACTGCGGTTAATGTACAAGCAATGGTTTATGGTAATATGGGTAACAACTCTGGTACAGGTGTAGCCTTTACTAGAGATGCAGCAACTGGTGAAAACATTTTTAATGGAGAATATTTGATAAATGCTCAAGGTGAAGATGTAGTTGCTGGGGTAAGAACTCCTCAACAAATTACATTAGAAGGTTCAAAAAGATGGGCTGTTTTAGCTGAAGTTTCTGAAGAAGATAGAAAAACTAACTACCCTTCATTAGAAGAATTAATGCCAACTATTTTTAAAGAATTAAATAATACTCAAAATAAGCTCGAAGAACATTATAATGATATGCAAGATTTAGAGTTCACCATACAAGATGGTAAACTTTGGATGTTACAAACTCGTACTGGTAAACGTACTGCTGCAGCTATGGTTAGAATAGCAATGGAGTTATTAGAAGAAGGTAGAATAACCGAAAAAGAAGCAATATTACGACAAGAGCCTGCTAAATTAGACGAACTTTTACACCCTGTTTTTGATGGTGATGCTATAAAAGCAGCTAAAGTTTTAGCAAAAGGATTACCTGCATCTCCTGGTGCAGCATCAGGACAAATAGTTTTCTTTGCTGATGAAGCTAATAAATATCCTGTATCTATCCTTGTACGTGTAGAAACATCTCCTGAAGATTTAGAAGGTATGAATATTGCAAAAGGAATTTTAACTGCTCGTGGTGGTATGACTTCTCATGCTGCAGTAGTTGCTCGTGGAATGGGTAAATGTTGTGTATCTGGAGCTGGAAATATCCAAATAAACTACAAAACCAGAATTATGACCGTTGATGGAGAAAAATTGAAAGAAGGTGATTGGATTTCTTTAAATGGTTCTACTGGTGAAGTTTATGAAGGTAAAATTGCAACTAAAGATGCCGAATTAAGTGGAGACTTTGGTAAAGTAATGAATTTAGCTGATAAATATAGAACACTTGGAGTTAGAACAAATGCTGAAACTGAAAGAGAATGTAAAATAGCCGTTGAGTTTGGTGCAGAGGGTATTGGTCTTTGTCGTACCGAACATATGTTCTTTGAAGGAGAACGTTTGATGCGTATGCGTGAAATGATTTTAGCCGAAGATGAAGCTGGAAGACGTGAAGCTTTAAATAAATTATTACCTATTCAACGTAAAGATTTTAAAGATGTATTTGCTGCAATGGCAGGACTTCCTGTAACCGTTCGTTTATTAGATCCACCATTACATGAATTTGTTCCCCACGAAGAAGAAAATCAAAAAGAAATGGCTAAAGAAATGGGAATTTCTGTAGAAGCTATTAAACAAAAAGTGAGCGATTTACATGAATTTAACCCAATGTTAGGTCATAGAGGTTGTAGATTAGGAAATACTTATCCTGAAATTACCGAAATGCAAGCAAGAGCTATTATTGAAGCTGCAATGGAATTAAAAGCAGAAGGTGTTAAAACGTTCCCTGAAATAATGATTCCTCTTGTTGGAACAGTTAAAGAATTTAAATTACAAGAAGAAATTGTTAGAAGAATTGCAGACGAAGTATTTGCAGAAAAAGGAGATAAAATTGATTACCTTGTAGGAACAATGATTGAAATTCCACGTGCTGCGTTAATTGCAGATAAAATTGCTGAAGTTGCTGAATTTTTCTCATTTGGAACAAATGACCTTACTCAAATGGGCTTTGGTTATTCTCGTGATGATGCAGGTAAATTCTTACCAATTTATATAGAAAAAGGGATTTTAAAAGCTGATCCTTTCCAAGTTTTAGACCAAGAAGGAATTGGACAATTGGTTGAAATGGGAACTACAAGAGGTCGCTCTACAAATCCGAATCTTAAAGTAGGTATTTGTGGTGAACACGGTGGAGAACCAAGTTCTGTAGAATTTTGTCACAGAATTGGTATGAACTACGTTAGTTGTTCTCCTTTTAGAGTTCCAATTGCACGTTTAGCTGCTGCTCAAGCTGCAATTAGAGACTAATAAAATTATTATATTTAATTAATATTAAAATTCCATCTTTTTTTAAAAGGTGGAATTTTTTTTATCATTCATTTCAATTATATTCGTTGTATGATTAAAGTTGTTATTCTTGGAGCTGGAAACGTTGCTTTCCATTTAACTAATGTATTTTTAAAAAATAAAAATATTGAATTACTTCAAGTTTATAATCGTGATATTCAAAAAATTCAATATTTAAAAAATGATGTTGAAATAACAAATAACCTTTCCCATCTAAACAAAACTGCTGATATTTATATTATTTCAATACTAGATGATTCAATTTCAGAATTTTCTAAACAACTAAAACTCCCTAATAAATTAGTAGTACATACCTCGGGAAGTATTGCTTTAAACGAGTTAAAATCAACTAGCAATAAAGGTGTTTTTTATCCGCTGCAATCCTTTTCGAAAAATAAAAAAATTTCATTTAAAACTATTCCTGTTTGTGTGGAAGCAGAAAATAAAGGAGATATAGCACTTTTAGAAAAATTAGCAAATATAATTTCAAATAAATACTATGTTATAAATTCAGAACAAAGAAAACAAATCCATTTAGCTGCTGTTTTTGTTAATAATTTTGTCAATCATTTGTATTATTTAGGGAATAGTATTTGTGAAGAAAATAATATTCCTTTTGATATTTTACACCCTTTAATAAAAGAAACGGCTGAAAAAGTAGAACATCTTTCACCTTTTAAAGCACAAACTGGACCTGCCAAAAGAAATGATATAAAAACCTTGGAAAAACAGTTAGCAATGTTACCAAAAAATAAAAAAGAAATTTATACATTGCTTAGCAATTCTATCTTAAAAACATATGGAAAAAAGCTATAAAGAAATAATGCCTCAAATAACCACCTTTATTTTTGATGTAGATGGTGTTTTAACCAATGGGGAAGTTACCATTACCACTAATGGAGAATTGGCACGAAAAATGCATACTAAAGATGGATTCGCATTAAAAACTGCAATTTTAGAAGGTTATAATGTATGCATTATATCTGGTGGAAATAATGAAGGAGTTAGAATTCGTTTAAATGGATTAGGAATTAAAGCTGTTTATTTAGGAACTCATCATAAAATGAAACAATATGAAGAATATATTACTACTCATAATATAAATCCTAAACATATTTTATATATGGGTGATGATATACCTGACTATCCTGTTATGAGAAAAGTTGGATTGCCAAGTTGCCCAAAAGATGCTGTTCCAGAAATACAAGCAATATCAACCTATGTTTCACAAAAAAAAGGAGGAAAAGGGTGTGTAAGAGATGTAATTGAACAAGTATTAAAGGTTCAAGGAAAATGGCATAAACATTTTGATGCTAAATACGATTAACATAAAACTTATTTAATAAATAAACATAAATTTTTTAAACTCATGAAAAAACATATTTTTTTAACAATTACGCTTGTATTTACTTCTATTTTAGTTAGTAATGCACAATCAATTTTTGGCAAATGGAAAACCATTGATGATAACACTGGTATTGAAAAATCTATTGTAGAAATATATAAAGTTGATGGAAAAGCTTATGCAAAAGTTTTACAAATTTTAGAAAAAGGTAAAGAAGACGAACTTTGTGATAAATGTAAAGGAGCTAAAAAGGGTAAACCAATTAAAGGAATGGAAATTATAAATGGACTATCACAAGATGATGGCGAATGGAATGGTGGTAAAATTTTAGATCCAAAAGTTGGCAAAGAATATAAATGCTATATAACACTTGAAACACCTAATAAACTAAAGGTTAGAGGATATATTGGTTTTTCTTTATTTGGTAGAACTCAGTATTGGTATCGAGTTAAAGAATAAATTTATATAACTATAAATTGAAAAAAGCCAACTAAACGTTGGCTTTTTTCGTTTAAGTTATAAACTAGTTCTTTTTTTTCAACATTGGCACAAATTTAAAATTTCCTAACTCATGCTTTTCAAATTTTTTAACGCCAGTTCTAATAAAAAGAGTCATTATTTGCACCTCTTTACCAACAGGTATTACTAACTTACCTCCTATTTTAAGCTGTGCTAATAAAGGTTTTGGAACAAATGGAGCTCCGGCAGTAACAATAATTCCATCAAAAGGAGCTTCTGTTGGTAAACCTTTATATCCATCACCAAATATCAACCGTTTTGGTTTATATCCCAATTTTGGTAAAAACAAATTAGTTTTTTTAAACAATTCTTTTTGGCGTTCAATGGAATACACTTTTGCACCCATTTCAATTAAAACAGCTGTTTGATAACCAGAACCTGTTCCTATTTCTAAAATTTTATCACCGTTTTTAACTTCCAATACTTCCGTTTGAAAAGCAACCGTATAAGGTTGAGAAATAGTTTGCTCAGCCGCAATTGGAAATGCCTTATCTTGATAAGCAAAATCTACGAATCCTGAATCCATAAATAAATGGCGCGGAACATTAGCTATAGCTTTTAAAACATTTTCATCAACAATTCCTTTATTTTTAATAGTACTTACTAGCTGATTTCTAAGTCCGTTATGTTTGTGGGTGTCTTTCACTATTTAATTAAATTTCAAAGTCTAAAAGTAGGAATAAATGAGTAAAGATTAGTACTTTTGTTCTCATAAAATTAAATAAAAAACTATGCTTAATGTAGGCGTTTTAGGTGCAGGTCATCTTGGTAAAATTCATTTGAAATTATTACAACAATCAAAAAAATATAATTTAGTTGGTTTTTATGATCCAATTGAAGAAAATGCTAAAAAAGTAGCTAATGAATTCGGTTATAAGTCTTTTAAAAGTGTTAATGAGCTTATTAAAAATGTAGATATTGTTGATATTGTAACACCTACACTTTCTCATTTTGATTGTGCAAAAGAAGCTATTACTGCTGGTAAACATATTTTTGTTGAAAAACCAATAACAAAAACTATTGAACAAGCCAATACTTTAATTGAATTGATAAAAAAACACAAAGTAAAAGGTCAAGTTGGTCATGTTGAACGTTTTAATCCAGCATTTACTGCAGTTAAAAATTCCATTCATAATCCAATGTTTATAGAAGGTCATCGCTTGGCTGAATTTAATCCCAGAGGAACAGATGTACCTGTAGTTTTAGATTTAATGATTCATGATATTGATATTATTTTAAGTATTGTAAATTCAAAAGTAAAACATGTAAGTGCAAGTGGCGTTTCAGTAATTAGTGATACTCCTGATATTGCTAATGCTAGAATTGAGTTTGAAAATGGGTGTGTGGCAAATTTAACTGCTAGTAGAATTTCATTAAAAAATATGCGTAAAACTAGATTTTTTCAAAAAGATGCTTATATAGCTGTTGATTTTTTTGAAAAAGCAACTGAAGTGGTTCGGATGAAAAATGCCCCTGAAAAACCAGGAGATTTCGATATGATTTTACAAAATGCCGAAGGAATTAAAAAACAAATCTACTTTGAAAATCCAACTATTGAAACAAACAATGCAATTTTAGATGAATTGGAAACTTTTGCAGATGCCATAAATAATAACACAACTCCTATTGTTTCTTTACAGCAAGGAACAGAAGCTTTGCGAGTTGCCCAAATGATAATTAATGACTTTTAAATAAAATAAATTATGAAAAATATAGCTGTTATTGGTGCTGGAACTATGGGTAACGGAATTGCTCATGTATTTGCACAAAATAATTTTAAAGTAAATTTAATAGATATTTCTGAGGAAACCTTAACTAAAGGCATTGCTACTATTACAAAAAATTTAGATCGTTTATTAGCTAAAGATAGAATTACTGAAGATGTTAAAAATAAAACACTTCAAAACATTACCACATTTACTTCTATTTTAGAAGGGATAAAAAATACCGATTTGGTAATAGAAGCTGCTACCGAAAATGTAGATTTAAAATTAAAAATATTTAAACAGATTGATTCAGAAGCTCCAAAAGATGCAATTTTAGCAACCAATACATCTTCTATTTCTATCACTAAAATTGCCGCTGTAACTAATCGCCCTGAAAAAGTAATTGGAATGCATTTTATGAATCCAGTTCCTATTATGAAATTAGTAGAAATTATTAGAGGTTATTCTACTTCAGATGAAGTTACTGCTAATATTATGGACTTGTCAAAAAAATTAGGTAAAGTACCTGTTGAAGTAAATGATTATCCTGGGTTTGTTGCAAACAGAATTTTAATGCCAATGATTAATGAAGCGATAGAAACTTTATATAATGGAGTTGCTGGTGTTTATGAAATTGATACTGTACTAAAATTAGGAATGGCACATCCAATGGGACCACTACAATTAGCCGATTTTATTGGACTTGATGTTTGCTTATTTATTTTAAATGTGATGTATGATGGATTTAAAAATCCGAAGTATGCACCTTGTCCATTATTAATTAACATGGTTCAAGCTGGTAAACTGGGTGTGAAATCAGGTGAAGGTTTTTACGATTATTCTAAACATAAAAAAGCTGAGAAAGTAGCTTCTCAATTTGTATAAAAAATAAAAAAAAGCCGTTTTTAACGGCTTTTTTTTATTTTATTATAAATATTTTAGAAAGAAATCCATCATCATTTCTTTTAGTTGGTAATGCATTTTTATAAATGTTTTCATTTCCTCTCTTAGTAAAACTTGTTTTTCATGAAATTTAGCTTCACTTCC
>VAPM010057262.1_pt1 | contig 21768 bp, 19 predicted proteins | sample 3395091 | NCBI WGS metagenome assembly VAPM01 (sample SAMN08290445, study PRJNA428436) | hydrothermal vent metagenome | isolation source: Deep-sea hydrothermal vent chimney 3 | place: Pacific Ocean: Juan De Fuca Ridge
CCGACAATAGGTTGATATAATTGGGAAATTTGGTATCCCTGCGGCAGATCAGGGTAGAAATAATTCTTCCGGTCAAAGGCTGATTTCAGGTTGATCTCAGCCTTTAAACCCAACCCGGTCCGCACCGCCTGCTCAACACAAAACTCATTGATCACCGGCAACATCCCCGGCATCGCCGCATCCACAAATGCCACGTTGGAATTGGGTTCAGCACCAAATTTAGTTGACGCCCCGGAAAATAATTTCGCCTTGGAAGCCACCTGCGCATGGACCTCAAGTCCAATAACAATTTCCCAATCCCCGGTTGCACCTGAAATGACGGTTGGTTTAGGCGTGGTGTGCGCTGTATCAAGCATCGCTATATCCCGTTGAACTTTCAGCAGGTTTTACGGCAGCCCGGTAGGCGGGGCAAGGGGGTACGCTGCATCCAAAGCGTGTTATTTCAGAATGCGCGGAACGCCCTTTTAATGTCAACCAGCGCTTCGGTTTGCCGGTCACTAAGCCCCTGTTTAGCCCCCTGGACAATGCCCTGGATAATCGCAACAGTCGGCCCCAGCCCTTCGGCACCGGCAAGTTTCCAAACCTTGCGTGATAACCTGTTCACCGCCGGTGTAGCGCCCTTACATTCCTGAATGAACCAATGACCCAGGGTCAGGATCTCTTCGGCATCGTCCAGCGAAACCCCAAGTTCTGATTGCAAAGAAACCAGCAGCGCCGTTCTCTGTTTATCTGTTGGCAGGCTGTTCAACTCAAAGATCGCCAGCGCCAATGATCCGATTGCCAGATTAACGTCTTCAATACATTCTACAGGGTGTTTATTGGCCTGTCGGCGAAAGCCAAACCGACGTGCCGCACCAAGGGCATTCTGGGCGATATCGGCCAGATCGCCGGCGATATAGGCGGCGTTTCGGGCGCGGTAAATCCAGAAACCGGCACCCCCCAATATTCCCAAAACGGTAATTAACACAGGCATAATACACTATCCTAAAAAGTTATTTGCCTGATATTCCGCTAAATAAATGTCAAATTTTGGGCAAGCCTCTGCGCCGGGCTTTTTGCCAGCCCCCCCTGGTCACTTAGCCCCTGTTTAGCCTTCGCGGATACGTGTCACCATTTCCCCGGTATCTGCGGAAAGTCCCGGGGCACGGGCAATCCGTTTCAACGCCCCTTGGATCAACAGCTTGCGGCCCTCGTCATAGCGTTTCCAGGTGGAAAACCCATTTGCTAGGCGGGCACCAACCTGTGGATTAACCCCATCAACACGGATCAGCCAATCCGCAAAAAACCCATAACCTGATCCGTCAGCCGCGTGAAATGCAGCCGGATTACCCAGCGCGAAAGTGGAAACCACCGCGCGCATCCGGTTTGGGTTTTGCCAATTAAAATCAGTATGTTCTGTCAATGACTTCACCAGATTTAACGCCAGTTCGGGCACCGTTTTCGTTACCTGAGCGGCAAACCATTTATCCAGTACCAACCGGTCATCGCGCCATTGATTATAAAATGCGCTCACAGCATCGGGGCCATGGGGCGTCGCGATCAGCAGCGCCAAAGCACCATATTGCTCAGTCATGTTGTCCGCCGCCTGAAACTGTTGCCGGGCCAGATCACCGCCATCAAGCCGGGTTTGCAGCATCAGCGCCATCCCCCGCAGCGCCCGTTTCTCAGCCGCCTCAGCTGCCGGGCTGTAGGGGCCGGGGGTTGCCATTGATCTGTAGATGCCCGGTAACTGGTCCGCCAAACGCTCTGCCAGTGCCAGTTCCAGCTGATCACAGGCCGCGTGGATCGCGGTTGGGTCAGGCGTGTGCCCGGCGTCAAACAGGGTTTGCGCCATGTCGTCCTGACCGGGCAATTGCAACAGGCGGGCACGGAACGCCGGATCAAGCCCCTGATCAACCGTCAGACCGGCCAGCGCCTCCAGATAGGCAGGATCGGGCAGGGCGTCCCGGGTCAACATCGCCACCAACGCAGCTTTGCCCATGGCGCGCCCGGCTTCCCACCGGTTGAACGGGTCGGTGTCGTGGGCAAGTAAAAAAGCCTGATGCTCCGTTATGGCATTGCCAGACAGGATGACCGGCGCTGAAAACCCGCGCAAAACCGACGCAATCGGTGCGTTTGCCAACCCTTCAAAACTAAAGCTTTGCTCAGTTTCGGTCATTTCCAGAACCGTGGTTGGCAACACTTCGTCGCCATTTGGGTTCAGCAACCCAACTGACACCGGAATAAGCTGTGGCAGCTTGGTATCCTGACCCGGTGTCAGGGGTGTTTCTTGTTTTAAATTAAGCGTATAGGTGCCGTCGCTAAAGCTGTCTGTCACTGTCAGCCGCGGCGTTCCTGCCTGATTATACCAGCGTTTGAACTGCCCCAGATCGCGCCCGCTAACCTGTTCAAAAACCGCCAGCCAATCCTCAATTGTTGCAGCATCCCCGTCATGGCGCTCAAAATACAGATCCAGCGCTTTGGCGTAATCAGCATCCCCCACCAGCAGCTTGAGCATTCCAATAACCTCAGCGCCCTTTTCATAAATCGTCGCGGTATAAAAGTTGTTGATTTCAACAAAGCTTTCCGGGCGCACATTATGCGCCAATGGCCCGCTATCTTCGCGAAATTGCACAGCCCGCAGCCCCACAACATCGTCCATGCGCTTAACACTGGCCGTGCGCATGTCTGAGGTAAACTGCTGGTCGCGAAAGACCGTCAACCCTTCCTTCAGGCACAGCTGAAACCAGTCACGACAGGTAACCCGATTGCCGGTCCAGTTGTGGAAATATTCATGGGCGATTATACCCTCGATCCGCTCAAAATTGGCGTCAGTTGCGGTTTCAGCGCTGGCCAGAACAGCCGCCGAATTGAAAATGTTCAGCCCCTTGTTTTCCATCGCTCCGGCATTGAAATCATCCACCGCCACGATGTTGAACACATCCAGATCATATTCGCGCCCGTAAACCTCTTCGTCCCATTTCATTGAACGTTTCAGCGCATCCATGGCAAAAGCGCACTTGCCTTCATCGCCCCGGCGCACCCAGATATTTAGCTCAACTTCGCGATCAGACATGGTGATAAATTCACCGGTATGGGCCAGCAATTCACCGGCCACCAAAGCAAACAGATAGGCCGGTTTGGGCCATGGATCATGCCATTCAACCCAGCCTTCTCCGGTTTCCCCCGGATTGCCGTTGGACAGTAAAACCGGCGCGTCACTTTCAATGCGCACGTCAAACACCGCCAGAACATCCGGACGGTCCGGGTAATAGGTGATGCGGCGAAACCCTTCGGCTTCGCATTGGGTGCAATACATACCGTTTGACATATACAGCCCCGACAGGGCGGTATTGCCGGCCGGGTCAATCTCAACCTCGGCCTCCCAGATGAACGGCGCGTCAGGAACATCAACTGTTAGCCCGGTTTCTGAAACCTCCGGTTCAACAATGTTGCCGTCAATACTTGCACTTATTAGCTTAAGGTTTTGACCATGCAGGAAAAATACCCTGTCTGTTGCCTCAGGATTAGGGCGGAATTTTATCTTAGACAACACCCGTGTTGCCGTTGGATGTAGTCGAAATACCAGTGAAACACTGTCGATCAAATAGTCCGGAGCGCTATAGTCGGCCAGAAAAACTGTCTGTGGTGTTTCAGCGTTCATTGGTTTTCCCCTGTCCAACCTGTCTTTAAACAGGGGTATTCCTCTGTTGACCGGGGTTCAACAAACTATTGATAGATTGGCTCTTTTTTAGTGCGTAATTGCCGCGTATGCTGGAACGGAGCTAAAGGACAAAAGATGTCACGCCCTGTCGTTGGAATAATTGGAAATACATCGCTACTGGACGGCGAATACCCGGTCCTGTTTGGTGGCACCATGAATGTTCAGGCGGTGGCAGATGTTGCCGGCTGCATGCCGATGCTGATCCCGGCCAACCCGGAATATGTTTCGGTTCCCGAATTGATGGCGCTGTGCGACGGGTTTTTGCTAACCGGTGGCCGCCCCAATGTTCATCCCGAAGAATATGGGCATTCCGAAACCGAGGCCCACGGTGCCTTTGATCGCGCCCGTGATGCCATCACCCTGCCATTGGTGCGCGCCTGTGTAGAAAGCGGGCAGCCGTTTTTTGGGGTTTGCCGCGGTTTTCAAGAGGTGAACGTCGCCATGGGCGGCACCCTGCACCCGGAAATTCGCGACCTTGACGGGCGCATGAACCACCGGATGCCACCCGACGGCACCCTTGAGGAAAAGTTTGAACTGCGTCACTGCGTGCGATTTGAAAAGGGTGGGGTTTTCCATCAGGTCTGCAACTCTGACAGTGTAATGACCAACACGTTACACGGGCAGGGGATCGAAAAACCCGGCCCGCGTATTGTCGTGGATGGCCGCGCGGATGATGGCACACCTGAGGCGATATATATTCGGGACGCGCCGGGATTTACCCTGTCGGTTCAATGGCATCCGGAATGGAATGCCAAGAATGATCCTGTGTCGCGTCCGCTTTTCAAAGCCTTCGGGGATGCAGCCAACGCGTGGTCGCGTGGACAGGTTCCCACAAACCTGAAAATAGCCTGACAGACCTGCGCCATACTTGACTTTGTGCGCTTTGGGGCCAGTATTTCCGGGCAACGGCACAAATCCATTTCTTTTAAGGAGTACTGTTGATGAAGAACAAGACGTCGGTTCTACTGGTGGTCGTAATCGCCATTGTGGGTTTTGTGTATTGGGTCCAGACCAATGGCAACGCATCTGCACCCCTGAATAGTGAAACAACTGATCTGGCGGTGGTTAAGGTCCCTGCTCTCAGTGGTCTTGCACTGGCGGGTAAAACCGTATTTGACGCCAGTTGCGCCAGTTGCCACGGGGTCAACGCCGCCGGGCAGGACGGCGTCGCGCCAACCCTAATCCAACGCATTTACGCACCCAATCACCACAGCGATGCCGCCTTCCTGATCGCCGCTAAACTTGGGGTGCGGGCGCATCACTGGAAATTCGGCTCCATGCCCCCCGTAGAGGGTCTAAGCGACGATGACATCGCCGCTGCCACCGAATATGTCAGGGCGCTCCAACGCGAAAACGGGATCGGACTTTAATACCTTAGGTCACTTTGGCCATGGTCCTGAATGCCTCAGTATCCCATGCGTCCGTGGCCATGATTTCCGCCAGAATTTCAGCAGCACAGCGAACATCGCCTTCATCAATATATAACGGCGTAAAACCAAACCGCATCACGTCGGGTGCGCGAAAATCACCGATGACCCCGCGTGAAATCAATGCCTGTATCGCTGCATACCCCTGTCCAAATCTGAAACAAACCTGTGAGCCGCGGGCCCGTGGATCCCGTGGCGACGCCAACGTCAGGCTCGGACAGGATTTCTCAACCAGCTCAATAAACAACTCCGACAGCTCAATGGACCGCGCCCTGACATCGGCCATCTTAACCTGATCCCAGATATCCAAAGACGCGCCAAGGCTGGCCAGCTGCAAAACCGGCGGCGTGCCCACCCGCATCCGCTGGATACCAATTCCGGGCTGATAATCCTGATCAAACGCAAACGGTGCCGCATGGCCCAGCCAACCCGACAGGGCAGGGCGCAGCCCGTCAACATGTTGCGGGGCCACATAAATAAACGCCGGGCCACCGGGGCCGGAATTCAGATACTTATACGTGCACCCAACCGCAAAATCCGCCCCCGCCGCTGTAACATCAACCTCAATTGCCCCCGCAGAATGCGCCAGATCCCAAACCGCCAGCGCACCCGCGCCGTGGGCCAGACTGGTCAGCGCCGCCATATCATGTATGCGCCCGGTGCCATAGCCAACCTCAGTCAGCATCAGAACAGCCACGTCTTCATTGATGTTTTCAGCAACATCTTCCGGCGCCACCACTTTCAGCACATGCCCCTGTTTAAGTGAGCCGACCAAGCCGCCTGCCATATACAGATCAGACGGGAAATTTCCGCTATCCGACAAAATTACCTTACGCCCGGGGCGCATTTCCAGCGATGAGGCCAGTGCCTGATACACCTTGATCGACAGGGTATCCCCCAACACCATGGTCCCCGCCGGAGCCCCGATCAACCGGCCAATTCGATCCGCCAGTTGTGTGGTCTGATCCATCCAGCCGGCCTTGTTCCAGCCGGTGATCAGCATCTCACCCCATTCATCCTGGATCGTGCTCTGCACCCGCGCGGCGGCGGCTTTGGGCAACGGCCCAAGGGAATTGCCATCCAGATAAATCATCCCCTCCGGCAGATGAAACATTGCTTTGGTCTGTGAAAAATCCATTATACCTGTCCCCCGGCAATTTCGATGGCCTGACCATTTACACTATTGGAACCCGGGCAACACAACCACAAGGCTGCCGCCGCCACTTCTTCCGGCGCAATCAACCTGCCATGGGGGTTCTGCTCCACCATCAGCGCCAGCGCGTCAGTTTCGCTCATCCCGGTCCGGGCGGCGATCGACACAACATTCTGGCCAATGATCGGCGTATCCACATAGCCCGGACACAGCGCATTACAAGTAATGCCCGTGCCCATGTAATCCTCTGACATGGCGCGGATCAGCCCCAAAACCCCGTGCTTTGATGCGGTATAGGCCGCCGTGCCCTTCGTGCCGCGCAAACCAGCAATGGATGACACCGCAATCACTCGGCCCCATGAAAGGGAATGCATTGATTTCAGACATTCGTGAATGGTCAGGAATGCGCCATCAAGGTTTGTCACCATGATCCTGCGCCAAAACTCCAGATCGGTTTTACCAAACCCACGCCCTTCAGCGATACCGGCATTGGCCACGCAAATATCAACCGGCCCGCTGGCTGAAACAGCTGCCTGCACCGCAGCGGTAACACTTCCCTGATCGGTCACATCCATCACCAAAGCCTGCATCCCCGGTGTGGTTTCAACGGCAGCATCCAGAACATCGACACGACGCCCGGTGATCGTAACCTTGGCGCCCGCCCCGGCCAGTGCCACGGCAATCGCCAACCCGATACCAGAGCCACCACCAGTCACCAAAGCATGTTTGTTTTTTGGTTCATCTGCCATCCCGGCCCCCTGCCTGAATGCAAACTGACTTGCCGCCGCGCCACTCGCAACCCCCTAAGTTGACGTTTTGCTGGACAATCACATAGCCTTTGGCGAATATGAAAGCCGGAGGAGACAAGTATGAATTTTCGCAGAAAATTCGTGGCCCTGTTGATGGTCATGGCGGGCCCTTTGCTGGCCAGCGAAGAAATTGCCGACCAGTATCCGGGCAGCGCACTCTATTCAAAACCGGTTGAGGTGATCCCAAATGTCTTCTCCGCCATCGGCGCCACCGGACCACCAACCTACGAAAACTCTGGCCACAACAACAACCTGTCGTTCATTTTAACGGGCGAAGGCGTTGTGGTCTTCAATGGCGGCGCTGCGGCCATTCTGGCTAGCGCACTGCATGATGAGATCAAGAAAATAACCGATCAGCCAGTGGTCATGGTGATCAATGAGAACGGGCAGGGCCATGCCATGCTTGGCAACAGCTACTGGGCCGATCAGGGCGTGCCCATTCTGGGCCATACCGAAACCGCGGCGATCATTGAGGAAAACGGTGATTTTATCCTGCAAGCCATGCAGGGCTACAACCGCGAAAAAGCCGAAGGCACCCGCGTGGTCGGGCCAACAATTACCTTTGAAGACAAATACGAAATTAACCTTGGCAATATGCGGATGCAGGTTCTGCGTCTTGGACCCGCCCATAGTCCGGGGGATATTCAACTGTGGCTGCCGGATCAAAAGCTGGTGATCTCGGGCGACATCGCCTTTCACGAGCGCCTGTTGCCGATATTTGATGACACCTGCACCAGATGCTGGCTGGAAACCTGGGAAACCGGCTTTGAAGCCCTGGGCGCGCTATATGTCATTCCGGGCCACGGCCATCCAACCAACATGGATCAGGTCCGCCGCTACACCCGTGATTATCTGGTTTTCCTGCGGGAAAAAATCGGTGAACATATCGACAATGGCGGCGAGCTTGATGACGCTTACTATGTTGACCAATCCAAATACGCGCATCTGGATACGTTCGAACAGCTGGCCACCCGCAATGCCGGGCGTGTCTATGCGGAAATGGAATGGGAATGAAAAAAATTGATTATCCGCCGATCTGGCTGGCCGGGTATCTGGCCATCGCCTGGGCACTGGCGCGGTTCTTTCCGCAAACTGTTTATGCGATCCCCTATGCCGGTTACATCGCGTTGTTACCGCTGCTGGCTGGTATAGCACTTATGGCTTTGGCTGTCATCGAAATGCGCCGGGCAAAGACCACCATCATCCCGCGCCGGGATCCAAATGCGCTGGTGACATCGGGTATATTTGCACACACCCGCAATCCGATCTATCTGGGTGACCTGTTGGTTCTGGCGGCAGGGATCATCTGGTGGGGTTCAATCTCAGCACTGCCGTTACTGTGGCTTTTCCCCTATGTCATCAACCGGCGTTTCATTGACGGTGAAGAAGATAAGATGCGTGAATTTTTTGGCAAATCATTCGATGATTGGTCAGCCAAAACCAAACGCTGGTGGTGGGGATCGGACTAGCGGTCCAGAACCGCGGCCAACCGCGGCGCTATTTCGGCCTGCGTTCCCGCATAGATCGGCAATCCACGCGTTAACCAACCCGGACCATTGCGCCCGCCAACCATGCCTTCGCTGACATCCACCAGCCCCGGAAAATTCTGCGCGGCCAGTATTGACACCACATTGCCCGACCGGTTCCCGGTTCGGCAAATCAGTGCAATGGGTTTTCCAGGGTATTTCTGGCGCAGCTCAACCAATGAGGCGACAAAGCTCTCCTCACGCATGTCCAGTGCCACGGCACCTTCGCCTATGCCTGTTTCGCTCCACTCATCGGGTCGGCGAATATCCACCAATACAATCTCACCGGTCTTGGCCGCATTAAATGCGCTTTGGGCATCCATAACCTCAAAACTACCTTGGCTGGTTTCCTGTGCAATCGCAGGCAGCGAAATGCCTACAATTCCACTGATAACTGCAGCCCCCGCCAGCAATAGGAAATCGCGGCGGTTTTTTTGATACGTCATACTGGTGAACCGGGTGCGCATCTGATCTACTCCAATAGATTAATTGTTTGTTTAATATGGGACAGGTTTCATATATTGCAAAGGATGAATGTAAGGTTTTTCAATGACAAATGGTCACATTTTGTTATTGGATCGAAACTACTGGGCCAATTACAGGAGATCAGGCTTTGAAAATCGGCACACCAAAAGAGATTTTTGCAGGTGAGGCACGGGTTGCAATGACCCCGGAAAGTGCGCAGCAATTGCAAAAACTGGGCTATGATTGCCTGATCCAGTCCGGCGCGGGCAAAGCCGCTGGATTTTCTGATGCCGCCTATCGCGGGGCAGGGGTTGAGGTGGTAAAATCCGCCATCGCCCTGTGGAAAGCCGCCGATATCATCACCAAGGTCCGCCCCCCTGAACCGGTAGAAACCAAACGCCTGCGCAAGGGTCAGACGCTGATCTCATTCTTCTACCCGGGCCAGAACGACGCTGCCATGCAAAAGGTCAATGCGCGTGGCGCCAACCTGATCGCCATGGACATGGTGCCCCGGATCAGCCGGGCCCAGAAAATGGACGCGCTGTCTTCCATGGCCAACATCGCTGGTTACCGCGCCGTCATCGAAGCCGGCAACAATTTCGGCCGCTTCTTCACCGGGCAGGTGACAGCCGCCGGCAAAGTACCCCCCGCCAAGGTGCTGGTGATCGGGGCCGGGGTTGCCGGATTGGCGGCCATCGGCACCTCAACCTCGCTGGGGGCCATCACGCTGGCCTTTGATGTGCGACCGGAAACCGCCGAACAGATCGAAAGCATGGGCGCTGAATTTGTCTATCTGGAATTTGATCAAGATCAGGCCGATGGCGCGGCCACCGGCGGTTACGCCGCCCCCTCAAGCCCCGAGTTTCGCGAAAAGCAGCTGGCGAAATTCCGTGAACTTGCCCCCGATATTGACATTGTCATCACCACCGCGCTGATCCCGGGCCGCGATGCGCCCAAGCTCTGGCTCAAGGACATGGTAGAAATGATGAAACCCGGCTCTGTCGTGGTTGATCTCGCCGCCGAGCGGGGTGGCAACTGTGATCTGACGGTGATGGACGAAAAAATTGTGTCCAAAAACGGCGTCACCATCATCGGCTACACCGATTTCCCGTCCCGTATGGCGGCGCAATCCAGCACGCTCTATTCCAACAACATTCGCCACATGATGGCCGACCTTACACCGGCCAAAAACGGCCGGGTCAAACATGACATGAATGACGATGTGATCCGGGGGGCCACTGCGACATTCAAAGGCAAGGTCACCTTCCCGCCGCCGCCACCTAAAATTCAGGCCATCGCCGTGCAAAAACCGGTGGAAACCGTGCCGGAATTAACCCGTGCCGAAAAACTGGCGCTGGAAAAGGCCGAATTTGCCAAAGCCACCCGCAGTCAGGTCATTTTACTGGCAATCGGTGGCTTCCTGATGCTGCTGGTGGGCAAATACGCCCCCCCCGAATTCATGCAGCATTTCATTGTCTTCGTACTGTCAGTGTTCATCGGCTTTCAGGTCATCTGGAACGTCAGCCACGCTTTACACACACCGCTGATGGCCATCACCAACGCCATCTCCGGCATCATCATTGTCGGCGCGTTGCTGCAAATCAGCTCCGGCGGCTGGATCATCACCGTCCTTGCGGCGATATCGGTGCTGATCGCCACCATCAACATTGTCGGGGGCTTTATGGTCACCCGGCGGATGTTGTTAATGTTCCAGAAATCTTAAAGGCGAGGGGTTCAAGCCATGTCAATCGGTATCCAAACCGCCGCCTATATCGCGGCATCTGTTCTGTTCATTCTGGCCCTTGGCGGCCTCAGCAATCAGGAAAGCGCCAAACGCGCCGTCTGGTACGGCATTGTCGGTATGGGGGTGGCGGTGTTCGCCACCATATTCGGCCCGCAGGTCAGCCTTAGCTTCATCATGATCCTGATGCTGGTCACAGGCGCCGTGATCGGCACCATGGTCGCGCAACGGGTGGAAATGACCGGCATGCCACAGCTGGTGGCAATGCTGCATTCCTTTGTCGGCCTTGCCGCCGTTTTCATTGGCATAAACTCGGCCATCGGCTCGGGGCACCTGCAGGGCGCCGAGCGTATCATCCATGACGTTGAGGTGTTCCTCGGTGTCTTCATCGGTGCCATCACCTTCACCGGTTCAGTGATCGCCTACGGAAAACTTGCCGGTCGCCTTGACGGCAAGGCGCTGATCCTGCCCGGGCGCCACGTCTGGAACATCGCCATGCTGGCGGCCTCAATCATGCTGATGCTGATGTACCTGAACGGTGCCGGCACCTGGACACTGTTGCTGATGACCCTGATCGCATTCGTCATCGGCGCACATCTGGTTCTGGCCATCGGCGGCGCCGACATGCCCGTGGTGGTAAGCATGCTCAACAGCTATTCCGGCTGGGCGGCTGCCGCCACCGGCTTCCTGCTGGGCAACGATCTGCTGATTGTCACCGGCGCGCTGGTCGGCAGCTCAGGCGCGATCCTCAGCTACATCATGTGCAAAGCCATGAACCGCAAGTTTCTGGCCGTTATTCTGGGCGGCTTTGGCGGCCCCTCCGGCCCGGCCATGGCAGTAGAAGGCGAACAGATTGCAATTGAAGCAGCAGGCGTCGCCGCCGCCCTGAATGACGCCGACAGCATCGTCATCATCCCCGGTTACGGCATGGCCGTGGCCCAGGCCCAGCAATCGGTGGCCGAACTGACCAAACGCCTGCGCGACAGGGGCAAAACCGTTCGCTTCGCTATCCACCCGGTGGCCGGACGCCTGCCGGGCCACATGAACGTGCTGTTGGCCGAGGCCCGCGTGCCCTACGACATCGTGCTGGAAATGGATGAGATCAACGACGATTTCCCCGCAACCGATGTGGCGATTGTCATTGGCTCCAACGACATCGTTAATCCGGCCGCTCAGGAAGACCCCAACAGCCCCATCGCCGGCATGCCAGTGCTTGAGGTGTGGAAAGCCAAGCAGGTGTTCGTTTCCAAGCGCGGGCAGGGCACCGGCTATTCCGGCATTGAAAACCCGTTGTTCTACAAGGAAAATACCCGCATGTTTTACGGTGATGCCAAAGCCTCGGTGGACAGTTTGCTGCCACTGATCAACTAGGCAGGGCTTTGTTATGGATACCCGTAAATCAGATGGTCCCTTGGTACTGCGGGCCGCAAAGGATAACCCAAACCCGGTAAACCCGCAGGGCATCAAAGACCACGCCCTGCGCCATGCGCTGACCAATGAAATGCACGCCCGGCCTTTTCCAACCCTGACCGTGCCGATGCAGGTGGCGTTTCTGGCCATCAAACACCCGGTGGATGCCGCCAACCGAGACCCCGACTATGACCGCCTTCACCTGTTGGAATTGCTGGATCACCACGGTGCCAGCCACCCACAGGCGGGGGCCACCCATTATCAGGGCGAACTGGGCCGCTACCGCCTGAAATGGGAACGCCACACTGAATTTGTGACCTATACGCTATTTGGCGATATCCCCACGGGGCCTGCCTTTGAACCGGACGCCTTTGCCGCCCTTCCGGACGCGTGGTTACAAAAAGCACCCGGCGACAGGCTCAGCTCAGTATTGATCCGGGTCGAAAAACACCCCGAGGATCAGGAACAGATCAACCGCAAACTGGCGCAATGGTTTATCCCCGAAAGTCTGGCCGCATCCTATGTCGCTGACCAAAGCGCGCTGGTCGCCGGGGATTTTCGCATCGATGCCGGCGGGCATATGCGGTTTGCGATATTTGCCCGCAACGGCACCACACCCCGGCGTATTGGCCGGATTGTGCAGCGGGTTTGTGAGATCGAAGTTTACAAAACCATGTCGCTGCTCGCCTTGCCCCGGGCCCGCTCCCTAAGCAAACACCTGGCCCGGCTGGATGGCGAAGTATTGTCCCTGGTGCAGCACGTCAAAGGCACCCAGCGCCCGGCCAAAGACGTGTTGGCTGAATTGCTGGAACTGTCTTCCGACCTTGAAAACTTCAGGGCGCAACACAGTTTCCGGTTTTCGGCCACTGCCGCCTACCGCGCCATTGTGAATGACCGGGTCAGCGCATTGCGCGAAATTCGCATCGCAGGCCGCCAGACCTTCAGTGAATTCATGACCCGCCGCTATGAACCGGCCATGCGCACCATCAGCGCGGCCGCCAATCAACTTGACCACATGGCAGAACGCACCAAACGCGCCGGTGATCTGCTACGCACCCGGGTTGAGGTGGCGCGCAGCGAACAAAACCAGGACCTTCTGGTCAGCATGGACAGGCGTGCCGACCTGCAACTGCGCCTGCAAAAAACCGTCGAAGGTCTCAGCGTCGTGGCAATCAGCTATTACGCGGTAAATCTGGCGGCCAATCTGTTGGGCCCCTTTACCGCGGGTTTGGGCAAAACAACGCTCTTGGCAATACTGACACCTTTGGTGGTGATCGGCGTCTGGCTGGTGGTGCGTCGCATCCGAAAATCGGTACCCTAAACCGCCGGGCCAGCAGCAGGGCGCATTTTCCACACCTTGGCACTTGACCATTACCTCCACCCGGAACAGGCTGGCGCGAACGTCACAACACCCGGAGCCAGCAATGGGTCACCCCCTGACCGCCCGCGATATTCTTGATAAACTGGTCTCGTTTCGCACCGTCAGTCGCGACAGCAACCTTGAACTGGTCGACTGGGTAGAAGAATACCTGCAGGGTTTCGGCGTCACTGCGCACCGCGTCTATGACGCTACCGGGCAAAAGGCCGCGCTATACGCCAATGTCGGCCCCATGGTGGAAGGTGGGATCATCCTGTCGGGTCACACCGATGTGGTGCCGGTGGACGGGCAGGCATGGGACACTGACCCATGGCTGGTGACCGAAAAAGACGGGCGGCTTTATGGACGGGGCACCTGTGACATGAAAGGCTTTGACGCCATCGCATTGGCGGCCGTTCCCTTGGCGTTGGAAGCCGGAATAAAGCGACCGCTTCAGATCGCCCTCAGCTATGATGAAGAGGTGGGATGCCTGGGCGCACCCGACATGATCGACGCCATGGCCGATAAACTGCCAAGGGCCGCGGCTGCAATCATCGGTGAACCCTCGATGATGCGGGCCGTCACTGCCCACAAGGGCAGCACCGGATTTGAAACCCATATCAAAGGCTTTGAGGTGCATTCCTCAATCCTGCACACCGGCGTCAGCGCCATCATGTACGGCGCCAAACTGATCCAGTGGGCTAATGACATGAACCGGGTCAACATGGGCCGTGATCCCAGCGCCATCGCTCAGCAGTTTACCCCCCCCTTCACCACCGTCCATGTCGGCATGATCAGGGGCGGCACCGCCCATAACATCACCGCCAAAGATTGCCATTTTGATCTGGATTTCCGCGCGGTCCCCGATGAAAGCCTGCAGGACTGGTGCACCGCCTACATTGAAAAAGCCACCGAAATTCAGGCTGAAATGCAGGCCGTCATCCCCGAAACCAGCATCGATCTGCACCAATATTTCCATATCCCCGCCCTTGCCCCGGAAACCGATGGTCGCGCCGAAGCCATCACCCGCGCCATCACCGGCGATAATGGCCAGCACACTGTCAGCTACGGCACCGAAGCCGGGCAATTTCAGGAACGCGGCTATTCAGCCGTGGTCTGTGGCCCCGGCAATATTGAACAGGCCCACCAGCCAAACGAATTCATTTCAATTGAACAGTTTGAAGCCGGGCAAAAGTTTGTGGATAAACTCGTGCAATCTCTGGCCGACTAATGGCTTTTCCAACCAAGCAACCGGCATCGGTTTTCCACAACGATCCCCTGCCACCCCGTGTCGATGTGGTGGTGGTCGGCGGTGGTATCATCGGGGTAATGAGCGCCTGGTACCTGATCCGCTCCGGCCTGTCGGTGGCGCTGCTGGAAAAGGGCCGCATCGCCGGGGAACAATCGTCGCGCAACTGGGGCTGGATACGCCAGCAGGGGCGTGATCTGCGTGAATTACCGATCATGATCGAAGCCCTGAGCATCTGGAAAACCCTTGAAGCAAAAACAGGTACTGATCTGGGCTTCCGGCAAACCGGTGTCACCTATCTGGCCAATAGCGCCAAAGATCTGGGGCGCTACGAAAACTGGCGGGCGGCGGCAGGGCATCATGGGCTGGATAGCAAACTATTGACATGCAAACAGGTCACAAAACTGCTGCCCGATGCGGCCACTCGCTGGCAGGGCGCGCTGCTTACCCCATCAGATTGCCGCGCAGAACCAGCGCTTGCCGTGCCGCGCATTGCACAGGCAATCGCGGGCAAAAACCTAAGCATCGTGGAAAATTGCGCGGTGCGCAGCCTCGACATTTCTGCCGGAAAAATCAGTGGCGTGATCACCGAAAATGGCCCTATTGCCGCCCCCCATGTGGTTTTGGCCGGCGGGGCATGGTCACTGCTTCTGGCCCGTGCCCATGGCATCAGCTTTCCACAATTGTCGGTGCGTGCATCTGTTGCCGCCACGATACCCTTGGCCGAAGTCACAAAGGGCGCCGCTGCAGACAGCCGGTTGGCCTTCCGGCGCCGTGTTGATGGCGGCTACACACTGGCCCCCGGTGAATTTCATGAACTGTTCATCGGCCCCGACGCTTTCAGAAACATCTTTTCGTACCTGCCACAACTGAAACAAGACCCGTTTGGCACCCGGCTCTACCCGGCGGCCCCAAAACACTACCCCGATGGCTGGGGCACCCCGCGCAAATGGTCCGCGGATCAGGTGTCACCCTTTGAAAAAATGCGCGTGCTCAACCCCAAGCCAAGCCACCGCCGCCTGAAACAACTGGCCCGCGATTTTCAACATATGTTTCCCGGCCTTGGCCCGGTCAAACTATACAAAACCTGGGCCGGGATGATCGACACAACGCCCGACTTGCTTCCCATTATAGACCAAGCGGCGACTCTGCCGGGCCTGACCATCGCCACCGGCATGTGCGGCCACGGATTTGGCATCGGCCCCGCCATTGGCCGCATCGTTTCTGATCTGGTGAACAACCGCGCCATTGGCCATGATATATCCCCCTTCCGACTATCACGTTTCACCGACGGATCAGCCATTGATCTACGCCCGGCGGTATAACCGGGCTTGTTAAGCCATCTTTAATGCGACAATCTTTGCCAATCCTCAAAAAGAAGCACCCGATGCCCGTAAAAAACCGATTTGCCGAACTTCTGCCCGAAATTACGGCTTGGCGGCATGACATCCACGCCCACCCGGAACTGCAATTTGACACCCACCGAACTTCGGCACTGGTCGCCGATAAGCTAACGGAATTTGGCTGCGATGAGGTGGCAACAGGCATTGGCCGCACCGGCGTGGTCGGGGTTATCAACGGCAAAACCAACCGCTCCGGCAAGGTTATCGGCCTGCGCGCCGATATGGACGCGCTGCCAATTTTAGAAGCAACTGGTGTCGATTACGCCTCAAAATCCCCCGGCAAAATGCACGCCTGTGGCCATGACGGCCACACTGCCATGTTGCTGGGCGCCGCCAAATACCTGGCCGAAACCCGCAATTTTGACGGCACCGCCGTGATCATTTTCCAACCCGCAGAAGAGGGCGGCGGCGGCGGGCGCGAAATGGTCGAAGACGGTATGATGGAACGCTTCAACATTCAGGAAATCTACGGCATGCACACCGCCCCCGGTATTCCCCTTGGTACATTCATGACCCGTCCGGGGCCGATCATGGCCGCGGCGGATGAATTTTTCATCGACGTGGAAGGCAAGGGCGGGCACGCGGCAAAACCCCATGAATGCGTTGATACCACCGTTGTCGCCAGCCAGATTATTCTCGCCCTGCAAACCATAACCAGCCGCAATGTCGACCCGGTGAAACAACTGGTGGTATCGGTCTGTACCATTTCCACCGACAGCAACGCCCATAACGTGATCCCGCAAAAGGCCCGCATCGGTGGCACCGTTCGCACCCTGGACTGCGAAGTTCAGAACATGGCCGAAAAACGCCTGACCGAGATCGCAGAACTAACCGCGCAATCCATGGGCGCTGTGGCGCGCGTCACCTATGAACGGGGCTATCCGATTGTGGTGAACGCACCGGATCAGGCAGAATTTGCCGCTGAAGTTGCCAGCAAAGTCTCAGGCGGTTGTGATGTTGCCCCGCTGATCATGGGCGGAGAGGATTTTTCCTATATGCTGAACGCGCGTCCGGGCGCGTTCATTTTCATCGGCAATGGCGACACTGCCGGGGTCCACCACCCGGAATACAATTTTGACGATGATGCGATCCCCACGGGCTGTTCCTACTGGGCTGAAATCATCGAAACCGGCATGCCAGCGGCCTGATCGATGAAGCCATTTCTGATCCTGCAACTCCGGCCCGAAGACGCCGCCGCCGATGACGAATTTGCCGCCATCCTTAGCAAAGGCGGGTTGGATCAAAGCCAGGTGCAGCGCATTCGGCTGGATCAGGCTGACATCCCGCCCGCCCTCAACTTTGACGATTATTCCGGGGTGATTGTCGGCGGTGGTCCGGGTTGCGTTTCTGACGATCCAGCCGAAAAATCCCCGGTTGAAGCCAGAATTGAGGCAGCGGTTCTGGGCCTGATGCCAGACATTACCGAACAGGATTTTCCCTTCATGGGTTGCTGTTATGGCATTGGCGTGCTCGGGCATCACCTGGGGGCGGATGTCAGCAAGCAACAATATTCAGAACCGGTCGGCACCACCACCTGCACACTGACACCAGACGGCGAAATCGACCCGATCCTTGCCGGGTTAACCGGGCCCTTTGACGCCTTCGTCGGCCATAAAGAAGCCCTGCAGAACTTACCCGAAAACTGCGCCCACCTGCTGGCCTCACAATCCTGCCCCTACCAGATGATCCGGTATGGTCAAAACGTCTACGCCACGCAGTTTCACCCGGAAGCAGACGCCGCCGGTTTTGAAACCCGCATTGGCATTTATCGGCACCGGGGCTATTTTGCCCCCGATGATGCCGATAATCTGGTCGCAATGTGCCGCGCCGCTAACGTTCAGGTGCCGGAACAAATCCTGAAAAACTTCGTCGACAGATACCGTCGGCCTTAAAACCGAAAAGGCGTTTCAAATGTGGGAAGAACGATACAGCAGCTCAGATGACTACCTGTTTGGCACCGAACCGGCGGTTTTCCTGCGCGAAAACCCCGGCTGGCTGCGCCCGGGTCAGCGCGGGTTGTGCGTGGCCGACGGGGAAGGGCGAAACTCAGTCTTTATGGCAGAGCAAGGCCTGCAGATGACCGCTTTTGACATGTCAGAAACCGCCCTGGCGCGGGCCCTGAAATTGGCCGGGGACCGTAAAGTAACAGTCGAATTTAACCTGTCGGATTGGGCCAACTGGGATTGGCAGGCACCCGCATATGATCTGGTCGCGGCCATTTTTATTCAGTTTACGGGCGCTTCTGAACGGGAAAAACAATTTGCCGATATCGCGCAGACAATCAAGCCCGGCGGCGTATTGATGTTGCATGGTTACCGGCCCGAGCAACTGGAACTGGGCACCGGTGGCCCGCCCTTTGCTGAAAATATGTACACAGATGAAATTCTGCGCGACCATTTTGGCGACTGGAAAATTGAACGGCTTGCAAGCTATGAACGGGACGTCCAGGAAGGCCGCGGTCATTCCGGTAAATCAGCCCTGATTGACCTGATCGCCCGCAAACCCGCCTGACTGATTTTTCGCAGAAAAATCACGCGCTGTTGTCAGCCGCCCGTATGGCTCATATGGCGCGACATCTGGCCGTCTTTTTTGCGGGTATAGTCAAAATCATGGCCCTTTGGCTTACGGGCAATAGCCGCCCGTATTGCTGCCGCCAAAGGCGCATCTTCCTCAGGATTATCCCGCAGGGCATCCCGCAGACTTGCCTGATCTTCCTGCCCCAGACACATGAACAATTCCCCGGTGCAGGTCAGCCGAACCCGGTTGCAGCTTTCACAAAAATTATGGCTCAGCGGCGTGATAAAACCCACCTTCTGGCCGGTTTCCACCAACTCAACATAACGCGCCGGCCCGCCGGTGCGTTCCGGGATATCCTTTAACGTATAATGCTCTGACAACTGCGCCCGAACATCCGTTAGCGGCCAGTATTGTCCAATTCTTTCAATGCCTTCCATGTCCCCCATGGGCATGACCTCAATCCAGGTCATATCCATGTCCCGGCTGGCGCACCACTGTGTCATGGCGACCAGTTCTTCCTCGTTAAACCCTTTCAAAGCCACCGCATTGATCTTGACCCGCAGCCCGGCGGCTTGCGCGGCATCAATGCCCTTTAGCACCTGTGACAATCGCCCCCACCGGGTCACACGGGCAAATTTTTCCTCGTCCAGCGTATCCAGTGACACGTTCACCCGGCGCACCCCGGCACTGGCCAGATCACCGGCAAACCGCCCCAGTTGCGATCCATTTGTGGTCAGGGTCAGCTCGTGCAGCGCGCCACATTCCAGATGCCGTTCCATGGCCGCAAAAAATGTCATGATCCCCTTGCGCACCAAAGGTTCGCCCCCGGTAATACGCAGTTTTTTGACCCCTAGATTGATAAACGCTGAACACATCCGATCCAGCTCTTCCAGCGTCAGCAATTCTTTCTTTGGCAAAAACGTCATATTTTCCGTCATGCAATAAACACAGCGAAAATCGCAGCGGTCAGTCACCGATACCCGCAAATAATCTATGGTTCGCTGGAAAGGGTCGATCAGGGGTGTGGACATTACGTTCTTCTTCTGTCGGTTGGCGATGGCCACGCGGGCAATGCTCTTGCCGCGTGGATGTTCATTATTTAGGGTATCAGTATGAAAGATACATTGAAACAAACATCGTCGATGCTCTTGCTTTTGTTATTTTCAGGATGCACCGAAATTCCTGACCCAACCGCTCAATCCCCCGGTCTGGACAATCCGCGCCCCGTCGCGCGCCCCGGCACAATTGGTGAGCTGCCACCGGCAAATGCCACCACCCCGGAAGATTTTGACACAACATCTGCAAACGAACGGCTGGCCGCGACGGCACAGCCACCCAGCTCAGGCGAAACCGAAATCGGTCGCACGGTTGCCTCACTTGGAAACCCGGCCGATCCGGGGTTCTGGTTGCAAACACCGCTTGTAAGCATCGACACACCCGGGCGTGTGGTTGATCCCGCCACCGGTGCCAGCGTTTCAGTTGAACTAATCGCAATCCCGGGGCCAAAAACCGCGGGCAGCCGGATATCACTTGCCGCACTGCGACTGCTTGGCATCCCGCTGACGGGGCTGCCAGAGTTGATTGTTTTTTCCCGTTAATCGCGCAACATTGCCGCAGCTGCCTTTTCACCGGAAACTCCAATGCAAAAAATGTTGATTGAAAGCAGGGATTTCACCGAAACCCGCGCTTGCTTTGCCTGGCGTATCCCGACCCAATTTAACATTGCCCGGGCCTGTTGCAGCAGTTGGGCGCAAACCCACCCCGACAAAACAGCAATAATCCATGTTCCCCCATCAGGTGAGGTGCAGCGCTGGTCCTATCTTGATCTGGAAACCGCGTCAAACCGGCTGGCCAATGCCTTTGCGGCCCGTGGTATCACGCGCGGTGACCGGGTGGCGATCCTGCTACCACAATGCCCCGAGGTCATGATCGCCCATTTCGCCTGCTTCAAACTGGGCGCTGTTTCACTGCCGCTATTCACACTGTTTGGTAAAGATGCACTGGCATTCCGCCTGTCCGACAGCGGTGCGAAACTGGTCCTTACCAACGGCGAACATCTGGAAAAAATACAGGCGATCATGTCGGAACTACCTGAACTAATTGAAGTTTATTCAACCACGCCAGCGCCACTGCCCGTGCGATATATGCAAGAAGAACTTTGCATGGCCTCCGAAAAACCCCCACCTTACACAACCCGCGCCGACGATCCGGCGATGATCATTTACACCTCAGGCACAACCGGCCCGCCCAAAGGCGCATTGCACGCACACCGGTTCCTGCTGGGTCATCTACCATCGGTTGAAATGCACCACGGGTTTTTCCCAAAACCCGGTGATTGCGGCTGGACACCGGCCGACTGGGCCTGGATCGGCGGGCTGATGGATCTGGCCATGCCATGCCTATATTACGGTGTGCCCCTGGTCAGCCAGCGCTTGCGCAAGTTTGACCCGGAAAGCGCCTATAATCTGATCGCCCAGCACGGTATTAGAAACCTATTCCTGCCGCCAACAGCGCTAAAGCTCATGCAGAACACTCCGGTCCCCAAAATTGTCAATATCCGGTCGATTTCTTCGGGTGGTGAAAGCCTTGGGGCTGATTTGTTGGATTGGGGCCAAACCGTTCTGGGGGCAGAAATCAATGAAATCTATGGCCAGACAGAATGTAATCTGGTGATATCTGGCGCGGCCAGCGCTGGTATCAGGCGAATTGGCTCAATGGGGCAGGCGGTGCCGGGGCATTACGTCGCCATTCTGGATCAGGCTGGCCAACGCGCCAAACCCGGCACGCCTGGCGAAATCGCGGTTCGCTCACCCGATCCGGTGATGTTTCTGGGCTATTGGAACAATCCACAGGCGACCAAAGCCAAGTTTCGCGGCAATTGGCTGTGTACCGGTGATCTGGGGGTCATGGATGAAGACGGATACTTCACCTTTCAGGGCCGCGATGATGATGTGATCAACTCTGCCGGATACCGGATTGGGCCCACCGAAATTGAAAACTGCCTGAAA
>VAPM010167657.1_pt1 | contig 21766 bp, 21 predicted proteins | sample 3395091 | NCBI WGS metagenome assembly VAPM01 (sample SAMN08290445, study PRJNA428436) | hydrothermal vent metagenome | isolation source: Deep-sea hydrothermal vent chimney 3 | place: Pacific Ocean: Juan De Fuca Ridge
CACAGGTCGATGTCGTCACTGTGTGTCGGCGTTGTCCGGCCGGAGGCGCCAGTACGCGTTGAGGGAGATACGATCTTTGGCGATGCCACGATCCTCCGTAAGGACGTCTCGCACGCTGGTGATCGCGTCCCGTTCACCGGCTATCCACCAGTGAGCGTCGGGCGGTACGGCGATCGACTTCACGAGGTTCAACGTCTGGAAGCCGGCGGTAGCCACATCGGTACCCCGGTGGAGCCAGATCGGGTCGGAAGGGACGTCATCGCTGGGCTCACGCTCGTCATCGTCGTTCACCACCTCGATGATGACGGTCGTTCGCGTATCCCGGGGCAGCGCCTCGAGGATGGTCCCGATGGCGGGGATCGCGGTGTCGTCGCCTGCGAGGACGAGATGGTGAACATCGTCGGGGATGTCGTATCCACCTGTGGTTGGCGATGCCCAGATCGTGTCACCCGCTTTCGCCGTATGCGCCCACTCAGCAGCGCGACCTGAACCATGGAGCACGAAGTCCACGGTCATCGAGTGGCATTCAGGATCCAGGTAGCGCGGTGTGTAGTTGCGTTCGTTGCGTCGTGGCGAGTCGGGCTCGGAAGGCTGATCGTTCTGAGGGTCCTCGAAGTAGAGGGACAGGTACGACGCCGGCTTGACGCTCTCGACGACGGTCATTCCCTTGAAGGTGATCCGTCTCGCGCGCGGTGTCAACTCCTTGGTGAAGGTGACTGTCACGGGGACAGGATCGGGATGTGTCATGGCTTCATTGTGACACTGTTGCGAGCTGCGTCTGACGGTCGTCCGTAGCGCGAGTGTGGCGCCCCCGGGAGGGCGCCACACGGTCAGTTGGTGATGACGTGCTCAGCCGGCGATGTGGAAGCCGCCGACGAACATAGGCCCATCGCTCGTGGCGATGTAGTGTCGGATCACGGCACGGCGGAAGTTCGTGAGTGCGTCGCGTAGATCCTCCCACTTGTCATCGAGACGTTTCCCGGACTCGACGACACGCTGCACGGCGTCGGCGGCGGTAAGGACCTGCTTCTTGGCCTCGACGAGGCTTGCATAGGTCTCCGGGCTCTCCTCTGCGGATGCCTCTGCACGGTCGACGATGTTCATCACATACGACTCGACACCGTCGAGGTGTTCCTCGATCGCTCGTCCGGCGTCATCGACTTCCTCGGAGTTGCCTTCACCCGGCTCGTGGTTCGTGATGGCAGCGGCATCATCCTTTGCCGCTTCGTAGATGTCCATCACCTGCTCTCGAATCGCCTTGAGGTCCTTGATGGTCCTTGCGGAGCGTGCAGCTGGTTCGAGATCTGCCACCGCTTTGGCGGCACTCTCGAACACCTCGACGACTGCAGGGATCTTGGCAGCTGCAGCAGCGGCGTTGAAGATCGCCGTCTTACGTTCGATGAGCGTCAGCGTCGTGCGTCGTGCCTGGGCAAGAGCCTCCGCTGCTTTCTCCGCGTCGGTCTTGTCATCGCCCTTCTTGTCGTCGCACTCTTCCTCGTTCGCTTTCTTGACGTTCTCGGCATCGGTCTTCGTGGATCCATAGATGGCGTAGACGCGATCCTTGATGGCCCACGCAGCGTCGGGAGTCGTGACAGCTTCGAGCTCCGGGCGCAGGGCGTTCAGCTGGGCGATTCCGGCGGCGACGATCGCCTGGGCTGCGGCGAGGTCACAATCTGCGATCCAGTCGGTCAGCAGCTTGATCTTGTAGTCGATCTTGCTTGCCACCTTGACTTTGGCTGCATGCAGGATCTCGGCATCCGTCATGCCAGCGTTCTTGGCTGCGTTGGCCGTTTCCCCGTAGATGGCGTATGCGCGCTCTTTGAGGGCCCAGAGTCCGTCGACGGTCGCCTCGGTCGCTACGCTCCCGTCCCGCAGTGCCGTCAGCTCAGCGATCCCGGCGGCGTATATAGCGAGCTTCTCAGGGTTGTCCGTTCCTGCCTTCAGGTCGGTCAGGAGGCCGATCTTGTAGTTGTACGTGTCGGTCACCGTTGCCCGGACACTGTCGATGTCCTGGCTCTCACTGGTTCCAGCCCGTACGGGTGCTGCCACCGACGTCAACGTGATCGCCAGCGCGAGCACGAAGACGATGGTTGCCTTCACCGATGCACGGGCCACAGGCTGCACGGCGATCCCATCGGAACGATTGATCTGATCCATAGCGTTATCTCCACCTCGTCGATCGAACGGCGGCGATCCGGCCCTAGGGTCGTGACGTCGTGGCGCCCATTCCCCTCAGCACGGCCGCGTCTCGCGAACCGCTCACTCCCATTGGAGTGACTATCGGCAGGCGCACGCGTTGACTAGATAGGCCGTTCGGACCATCGGTGGAGTGCTCTGGCTGCGGTTCAGATCCCCAGAGCGGTCTTTGGATGCACGAAGGCTGTATCGAGAGCATGCGCGACGGCTTCGTTCGTCAACGAGCCGGCAGCGACGTTGACACCTTCGACGAGCTCTGGTCGTCTGTCGAGAGCGTCCTGGATACCTCCACCGAGTGCATGCACATAGGGGAGCGTGGCATTCGAGAGCGCACGCGATGACGTATGGGGCACCGAGCCGGGGATGTTGCCGACGGCGTAGTGGACGATGTCGTCGACGACGTAGGTCGGTTCGTGATGGGTCGTCTCCCTGCTCGTCTCGAAGCAGCCACCTTGATCGATGGAGATGTCGACCATCACCGCACCGGGGCGCATGTTCGTAAGCATGGAGCGGTCGACGACGATCGGAGCCCGATCACCGGCAACGAGAACAGCACCGACGACGAGATCGGCCTTGGCCGTCCACTCTTGGACCGAGCCACGCGTTGAGTAGTCGGTCACGATGCGCGAGCCCCAGCGTTCGTGGACCCGTTCGAGCGCATCGATGTTGACGTCGAGGATCGTGACCTGGGCTCCAAGACCGACGGCGACATCGGCAGCGTTCAGCCCGGCAGCACCGGCACCGATCACGACGACCTGACCCTGGGGCACACCTGCGTGGCCACCAAGGAGTGTTCCCATGCCGCCGTTGGGTGCCATGAGGTAGAAGGCGCCAACCTGCGTCGAGAGCCTGCCTGCGATGTGACTCATCGGTGCAAGGAGGGGAAGGGTGCCGTTCTTCACGACGGTCTCGTACGCGATGGCTGTTGCTCCCGAGGCGAGCAGTCCCTCAGCAACCTTGGGGTAAGCAGCGAGATGCAGATAGGTGAACAGGATGTGATCCGGTCGGAGCATCGCGATCTCAGATGCCTGTGGTTCTTTGACATGGACAATGAGCGTCGAACGGTCGAAGACGTCCTGGGCGGAGTCGAGCATCGTTGCGCCAGCGTCGATGAAAGTTGCATCCGGGGCCCCGGCACCGGCGCCTGCTCCTGATTGCACGAAGACCTCGTGCCCTCTGTGCACGAGATCTGCTGCGGCTCCCGGGAGCATCGCGACGCGACGCTCGTCCGGCTTGATCTCCTTGATCACTCCGATATTCATCTTCGTCCTCCGTTCTGAATGGGTGAATCGTCGAGTCTCCCTATGGAGGCTTCAGCGAGTCGTGCTGTCACGTTGTCGAATTCGGTATCGAGGGCACTGGTCGTGACCCGGATATGGTCCTGTTCGGTCGCTTCGAGTCGGAACGGCCGACCGCGGGCGACACCGATGCCGTGGGCTGCAAGCATCGGTACGGCGGTCGCCTCGCTGTTGACGGGGAGCCAGATGTTGAGGCCGTGTGCCCCTGCGATCTCGATCCCGTGCGATGTCAGGCGATCCACGACGGCTGCCCGTCGTGTGGCATAGACCCCGGCGGTCGTGGTGATGGCGGCCTCGATCTCGGCCGACGTGAGCATCCGGGCGAGGATCGACTGAAGCAGCCTGCTCGTCCACGACGGTCCGAGCATCCTGCGACGCTCGACGAGGGAGATCGGCGAGGAGCACCCGCCGACCGCAGCGAGACGGAAGTCCGGACCGTGGGATTTCGAGAAGCTGCGGATGTGGATGACCTGGTCGGGGATCTCCGTCCCGAGGCTGTTGAGATCCGTCCCAGATACTGCCCCCGAGTGGTCGTCCTCGATGATCAGCACCGGTCGCCCGGCAAGGATCGCAGTGAGATCGTCCCTGCGCCCAGACGTCATCGAGACACCTGTCGGGTTGTGCGCACGTGGCTGGACGATGAGCAGGGACATGCCCTCATCGACGGCGCGTTCTACCGCATCGGGAACCAACCCGGCGTCGTCGAGCGGGAGCGGGATCGTCACCGCACCCGCAAGGTCGAGCATGTCGAACAGGGGGGGGAATCCCGGGTCCGAGATACCGACCTTGTCTCCGACCGTCACGGTCGCCTGGATGAGGCGGTCGACGGCGTCCATGGCCCCGTCGAGGATCGTGATGCGCTGGGGTGTGAACGGCCACCTGTTCCGCAGGATGGCCTCGAGCTCCTCGAGGACCGGTGGCTCGAGGTACGACGCTACGACAGGGGACTCGTCGAGGTCTCGCATGATGGGGAGGGGGTTCGGAAGCAGCCGGGCATCGGGAACGCCACTGCCGAGGTCGGTCGTGATGCCGTCGCCGGTCGTTGGGACCTGCCAGTAACGGATGGTGGGGCCACTCGACGTGTCACGGACGAAGGACCCTCGCCGCCCCTCGGTGTCGATGATCCGATGGCGACGCAGGATCTGCCATGCGTCACCGACGGTGCTGGGGGAAACGTCCAGAGCATCAGCAAGTTCGCGTACAGTGGGGAGGCGAGTTCCTCCAGGCAGTGTGTCGCTCGAGACGAGTGAGCCAATCCCGCGGGCGATCCCATCCGGCGTCAGTTCCGTGATGGCCGAGGCGATGGTTTTCGTTGAAGTCGACATGTTTGTCTGGTACGAACTCTGCTTTGTGCAAGTTGATGTAAAACACTCTAGTGTGTGCACACGCTCGAAGAGCGATCCGGTTGTGCGGGTCGAGGGATGAAGGAGCTTCAGATGAGCAGAGTTGTGAGAGCCGCGATCCTCCAAACGGAGTGGACCGGTGACAAGGAATCGATGATCGAGATCCACGAGGAGTACGCGCGGCAAGCCGCTGCAGACGGAGCCCAGGTGATCTGCTTCCAGGAGCTGTTCTACGGCCCGTACTTCTGCCAGGTGCAGGACATCGAGTACTACGGCTATGCCGAAGAGATCCCCGACGGGCCGACCACGAAACGTTTCCAGGCGCTTGCCAAGGAGCTCAACATGGTGATGGTGCTCCCCATGTACGAGCGGGAGATGGCGGGGTTCCTCTACAACACCGCTGCGGTGATCGACGCAGACGGCACCTACCTGGGAAAGTACCGCAAACATCACATCCCGCACGTCGGCGGGTTCTGGGAGAAGTTCTACTTCCGTCCCGGCAACCAGGGCTACCCGGTGTTCGACACGGCCGTCGGCAAGGTCGGCGTGTACATCTGTTACGACAGGCACTTCCCCGAAGGGTGGCGTGCACTCGGTCTCCACGGTGCCGAGATCGTCTTCAACCCGTCGGCGACCAGCCGAGGGCTCTCGGCGTATCTCTGGCAGCTCGAGCAGCCTGCCTCGGCTGTGGCGAACATGTACTTCGTCGGGGCGATCAACCGCATCGGAATCGAGGATCTCGGCGACAACGACTTCTACGGAACGTCCTACTTTGCCAACCCGCGTGGGCAGTTCGTCGGCGACACCGCGTCGGACACCGCTGCCGAGCTCGTCATCCGTGACCTCGACTTCGACCTCATCGAAGAAGTCCGCAATCAGTGGGCCTTCTACCGGGATCGCCGGCCGGAGACCTACGGACCACTCACAGAGGGATAGACGCATGGGCATTCACAAGGAACTCACAGACAGAACCAGGGCGGTGATGCCGTCGTGGCTCGCTCTGTACTACGACGAGCCGATCGCCATCGACCGGGGTGAGGGGAGGACCGTCTGGGATCTCGAGGGCAACGAGTACCTCGACTTCTTCGCCGGCATCCTCACGACGATGACCGCGTACTCGCTCCCTGAGGTCACTGCTGCGATCAACGAACAGGCGGCCAAGGTGCTCCACACCTCGACGCTGTATCTGAACCAGCCGATGATCGAGCTTGCAGAGATGGTCGCGGAGCTCTCCGGCATCCCCGATGCCAGGGTGTTCTTCACCCCGTCTGGGACCGAGGCGAACGACGCTGCGATGCTGCTTGCAACGACGTACCGTAAGTCGAATCAGGTCCTTGCGCTGCGCAACTCCTACCACGGGCGCAGCTTCACCGCGATCGCGCTCACAAGCCACCGGTCATGGTCACCTACGGGGTACTCGGGCTTGAACGTCCACTACGTCCAGGGACCGTACAAGGTCAGGAGCCCCTACAAGGACATGTCCGACGGGGCGTTCATCGAGGCTGCCGTGGCCGACCTGCGCCAGGTCATGGACATGATGACCTCCGGGGACGTTGCGTGCATGATCGCCGAGCCGATCCAGGGCGTTGGCGGGTTCGCAACGCCTCCCGACGGCTTCTTCAAGGCGTTCAAGGAGGTGCTCGACGAGTACGGCATCCTGTTCGTCTCCGACGAGGTCCAGACCGGCTGGGGTCGTACCGGTGAGAACTTCTGGGGATACCAGGCTCACGACATCACCCCGGACATCATGACCTTTGCAAAGGGCATCGGGAACGGCCTGTCCATCGGAGGAGTCGTTGCACGACCCGAGATCATGAACTGCATCGGAGCGAACTCGATCTCGACATTCGGCGGGACACCGCTGGTGTCGGCGGGGGCCCTTGCGAACCTCAAGTACTTGATCGACAACGACCTGCAAGAGAATGCACTCAAGCAGGGCTCGAGGCTGTTCGAAGCGTTGCGACCCGTCACCGACGCATCACCATGGATCCTCGAGTTGCGGGGCAAGGGCCTGATGCTCGGCATCGAGACCGCCGAGCCGGGAACAGACGCACCCGACGCCGGTCGTGCATCCCGACTGCTCGAAGAGTGCAAGAAGCGCGGGTTGCTGATCGGCAAGGGCGGCCTGTACGGCAACGTCCTTCGCATCGCACCGCCGTTGACCGTCACAGAACAAGAGATCGACACCGCTGCGGGCATCATCGCCGAGTCGGTATCGGTCATCGACTGACACTCACGAGAGGATCTTGGAATGAAGACACTCATATCTGGCGGAACCGTCGTTACCGCGATCGACACCGTTGCGGCTGATGTGCTCATCGATGACGAAGTCATCGTCGCGATTGGTGCTCCGGGGACGCATTCGTGGGCAGACCAGGCCGACAAGGTCATCGATGCGACGGGAAAGCTCGTCGTGCCCGGCGGTATCGATCCCCATACACACATGGAGCTTCCTTTCGGAGGAACGTACGCATCGGACACGTTCGAGTCTGGCTCGCGGGCAGCCGCGTTCGGTGGCACGACGACGATCATCGACTTCGCTGTTCAGGCCAAGGGCGACAGCCTCATCGACGGTTTCGACACGTGGATGGCCAAGGCACAGGACAACTGTGCCATCGACTACGGCTTTCACATGATCGCCGGAGACATCAACGAGCAGTCGTTGTCCGACATGGACGTGCTCATCGACCGTGGCTGCACCAGTTTCAAACTGTTCATGGCGTATCCGGGGGTGTTCTACTCCGATGACGGAGAGATCCTTCGTGCCATGCAGAAGGCAGCCGAGACGAACTCGATGATCATGATGCACGCCGAGAACGGCATGGCGATCGACGTGCTCCGTGAGCAGGCCCTGGCGCGGGGCGAAACCGATCCCGTGTATCACAGCCTGACACGTCCGTCCGTCACCGAGAGCGAAGCGACACACCGTGCGATCGTGCTCGCCGAGTTGGCAGGTGCACACCTCTACGTCGTGCACATGTCGGCCAAAGAAGCTGTCGAAGAGATTGCAGAGGCCAGGGACAAGGGGCTTCCGGTGTTCGCAGAGACGTGCCCGCAATATCTGTTCCTCTCGGTAGAGGAGAACGTCGACTCCGAGGGGTTCGAAGGAGCCAAGTACGTATGCTCCACTCCCATCCGCAAGCGTGCGGAAGGTCACCAGGACGCGCTCTGGAACGGCCTTGCAACGAACGACCTCCAGGTCGTCTCGACGGACCACTGTCCGTTCTGTATGGACGATCACCCTGTGCTCGGGACGCAGAAGAAGCTCGGTGTTGGCGACTTCACGAAGATCCCAAACGGTCTGCCGGGAGTCGAAGATCGGTTCCAGCTCATCTATCACGGCGGTGTCGTCGAGGGCCGAATCAGCTTGAACCGCTGGATCGAGCTCACGAGCACAGCAGCAGCGAAGATCTTCGGCCTCTACCCCAAGAAGGGAACGATCGCCGTTGGTTCCGACGCCGACATCGTCGTGTTCGACCCGGACGTCGAGTGGACCAAGTCGGTGACCCAGCATCACATGGACGTCGACTACTCGGCATACGAGGGCAAGGACGTCAAGGGCAAGGTCGAGACCGTGCTCCTGAGAGGCAGGGTCATCATCGACGGTGAGGACTACCTCGGTCAGATCGGAGACGGCCGGTACATCGCACGCGATCGTGTCTCTGTCCACCACTAGGCGGCGAGACTGAGGAGTTCCCAATGAAACAGATCAATCACATCATCGGCGGCGAGGAGGTCGCCTCGACGTCGGGGAGAACCTCGCCGGTGTACAACCCTGCCACGGGTGAGATCACCGCACACGTCGGGCTCGCAACCGTCGAGGAAGTCGACAGGGCTGTTGCGGTAGCGTCCGAGGCGTTCCAGTCGTGGCGTGCGACATCGCTCGCGACCCGAACCGCCGTGATGTTCCGGTTCCGCGACCTCGTCGACAAGCACAAGGGTGACATCGCGGCGCTGTTGACAGCCGAGCACGGCAAGGTGCTGTCCGACTCCCTCGGTGAGGTCCAGCGTGGCCTCGAGAACATCGAGTACGCCTGTGGCATAGCGGAGCTTCTCAAGGGTGAGTTCTCTCAGCAGGCGTCCACGGAGATCGACGTGTACTCGGTGCGTCAACCTCTCGGCGTCGTTGCGGGTATCACACCGTTCAACTTTCCCTCGATGGTCCCGATGTGGATGTTCCCGAACGCGATTGCAACGGGCAATACCTTCATCCTCAAACCGTCGGAGAAGAACCCGAGTGTGAACACGCTCGCAGCCGAACTCCTCGAGAAAGCCGGTCTGCCTGCTGGGGTGTTCAACATCGTCCAGGGTGACAAGGTCGCCGTCGATCGTCTGCTCGAGCATCCAGACGTTGCTGCTGTCTCGTTCGTCGGTTCGACACCGATCGCGAGATACATCTACACGAAGGGGACCGAAATCGGGAAGCGGGTCCAGGCACTCGGAGGAGCGAAGAACCACATGGTCGTGCTCCCCGACGCCGACATCGGACTCGCAGCCGATGCAGCCGTGAGTGCAGCGTACGGCTCGGCGGGCGAGCGATGCATGGCCATCTCGGTGGTCGTTGCCGTGGGTGCTTCCGCCGACCCGCTCGTCGCCGCCATCGAGGAGAGGATCCCCGGCCTCGTCGTTGGTGCCGGTACCGACGCGTCCTCCCAGATGGGGCCGCTCATCACTCGTGAGCATCGTGATCGTGTCGCCTCGTTCGTCGAGAACGCTCCAGGCGAAGGGGCAACGGTTGTCATCGACGGCCGGGAGCCGACCTTCGAAGGTGATGGCTTCTACATCGCTCCGTCCCTCATCGACAACGTCGCACCGGGGATGGCCTGCTACGACCAGGAGATCTTCGGTCCCGTCCTCACCGTGGCACGGGTCGATACCTACGAAGAGGCGATCGGGATGATCAGCGAGAACCGCTGGGGCAACGGAACGGCGATCTTCACCCGTGACGGTGGAGCAGCACGACGGTTCCAGATCGACGTCGATGCGGGGATGGTCGGGATCAACGTGCCGGTCCCCGTGCCCGTTGCGTACTACAGCTTCGGTGGATGGGGAGAGTCCTTGTTCGGAACGTCGCACGCGTACGGACCGGAAGGCATCGCCTTCTACACGAAGGCGAAGGTCATCACGTCTCGCTGGCCCGATCCGGCAACGAGTACGATCGACCTCGGATTCCCGCAGAACGTATGACCGGCCGTGACGAACCTCGAGGGGTGCGATAGTTCGATGACATCTCGGGACGAAGCAGCCCAGGCGATACGGAAGCTCGAGCGCGCCGCCGCCATCCGGCGGTCGGTGCGCCGGATAGCCGTATTCCTCGTCTTCATCGTGGCGCTGGCCCTGCTCTACGTCGGATACAAGGCGTTCGGCCAGGCGCTCGGTGACGCACAGACCGATTGGCCCGTGATCGGCAAGGTGTTGCCGCGTACCGACAACCTCACGATGCCTCCGCTGCGCGACATCGTCGCCGAGTTCGCTCAGCCTCCCCAGCGCAACTCGGACAAGCCGCTTGCGGCGTTCATCTTCGAGGCCGGCCTCTTTACGTTCAGGGAAGCGGTTCTCGGCTTCGTGTTCGGCCTTGCGTTCGGGCTTGGGATCGCCGTCATCATGTTGCGTTCCCGCTGGCTCGAGGCGGGGATGTCACCGTATCTGGTTGCGTCCCAGACCGTTCCGCTCGTAGCGATCGCTCCGATCATCGTCATCTGGGGATCGAACAGCATGGGGTGGCTCCCGTTCGAGTGGAAGACGTGGATGTCGGTTTCGATCATCGCTGCCTACCTCACGTTCTTCCCTGTTGCGATGAACGGCATCAAGGGACTGCAATCTGCAGATCCGGCAGCGATGGAACTGATGCGGTCCTACGCAGCAACGAGGCGCCAGACCTTGATCCGGCTCCAGCTCCCTGCCTCGGTGCCGTACCTGTTCGCAGCGTTCAAGATCGCTGCGACGGCAGCGATCGTCGGGGCGATCGTCGGGGAGATCTCCGGGGGGGTCTCAGGGGGCCTGGGGCGGTTGATCCTGGACTTCGCAAGCCGCTACACGACCGGCCCATCGCGGCTCTACGCGACGGTTGTGGGCGCAGCCGTGCTCGGGATCGTGGCAGTCGGCTTCGTCGCCCTCATCGAGTACATCGTCCTGTCGAAGCGCAAAGAGGAGCCGCTCTCACTATGACCGATCCCGCAAGCTGTGCCGTGAAGATCTCCGGCGTCTCGAAGGTCTTCAACCCCGGGAAGCCGAACGAGGTGCGGGCGCTCGACGACATCAATCTGTCCATCACCAACACCTCCTTCGTGTCCCTCATCGGCCCATCGGGCTGCGGCAAGTCGACACTCCTCCGCCTGATCGGTGCCCTCACGCATCCCACCGATGGGGAGGTGTGTGTCAACGACAAGTCCGCAGACCAGGCCCGGCTTGATCGTGACTACGGCATGGCGTTCCAGACGTCGGGTCTCTTCAAGTGGCGCAGCGTCATCGAGAATATCGAGCTTCCCCTCCAACTCATGGGGTGGTCCAAGTCCGAGCGCAAGGACCGGGCGGCTGAGATGCTCGACCTGGTCAAGCTCTCGGAGTTCGGCGAGCACTATCCGAGGGAGCTCTCGGGAGGGATGCAGCAGCGCGTCGCTATCGCGAGGGCTCTGTCGTTCCGCCCTTCGCTCCTGTTGATGGACGAGCCGTTCGGAGCCCTCGACGAGATGACCCGTGAGCACATGCAGACGGAGGTGCTCGAGATCTGGAAGAAGACCGGCAAGACGATCGTCTTCGTCACGCACTCGATCCCCGAAGCAGTGTTCCTCTCCCAGCGGGTGATCGTGATGTCTCCGCGTCCCGGCCGGATCGCTGCCGACATCGATGTCGACCTCGGGGACCGCGTGTTCGAGACGCGGGAGTCGTCGGGGTTCTTCGACAAGATCACCCAGGTGCGTGAGGCCCTACGTTTCGAGGAGGGTTCAGGGTGATTCGCAGACTGCTTCGTGGTTCGACACCGGCCGTCGTCGTCGGCTTCGGGGGACTCGCGTTGTGGGAGCTGTCCCTGAGGATCCTCCAGCCGGAGGGGTTCGTGCTCCCCCCACCGAGTGAGATCATGTTCGCCTTCTTCGCGAACTTCGACGAGATCTGGGCAGCGACCAAGAACACCGGATACGTCGTTGTGACCGGTCTCGTTGCCGGTGTCGTGCTCGGCATCGTGTGGGCGCTGCTCGTGTCGCGATTCAGGTTGGCCAACGAGACACTGACCCCGCTGGCCATCTCGCTCAACGCGATCCCCATCATCGCTCTCGCTCCGATCTTCAACGCCTGGTTCGGGTTGTTGTCTCCGGTGTCGAACCAGTCGATTGTCGTGATCCTCGTCTTCTTCCCCGTGTTCATCAACACGACGAAGGGCCTGACCGAGGTCGCACCGACGGAGATCGAGCTCATGCGATCGTACGCGGCATCGTCATGGGAGGTCACCAAGCTCGTACGGATCCCGAACGCGATGCCGTTCTTCTTCACCTCCCTCAAGATCGCATCATCGCTCGCTGTGATCGGTGCGATCGTCGCCGAGTACTTCGGCGGTCGGCAGGATGCGCTCGGTCCGCTTATTGTGCAGAACGCAGGTCTCACGAGATACACCCAAGCATGGGCGGCGGTACTCGCCGGCAGCGTCATGGGCATCGTGTTGTATCTGATGAGTGGAGGTCTCGAGCGGGTTTCCATGCCGTGGAGACCCGATGCGGAGGCGGCAGGGTCCTAGGGACCGTGGAGAAGCAAGACACAGAGGAGGAAGACTCGATGCAATGGGGCAAGAAGAAGAGGTTGACCAAGTGGCTGGTCGTGCTTGCGGTGTTCGCCATGGTGGCGGCAGCGTGCAGCAGCAGTTCGGATGACGGCGGAGCAGATACACAGGAGCTGATACCGGTGAAGCTGCAGTTGCAGTGGTTCACACAGGCACAGTTCGCCGGGTACTTTGCTGCGCTCGAGAAGGGCTTCTACCGCGACGCCGGTCTCGACGTGACGATCCTTGAAGGTGGTGTAGACATCGTTCCGGCAACGGTCCTCGATTCGGGGGCAGCGGACTTCGCGATCTCGTGGGTTCCCAGAGGCCTCGTTCCTCGTGAGGAGGGCCTGAACATCACGGACATCGCTCAGGTGTTCCAGCGTTCGGCGACCCTCCAGGTGTCGTTCAAGGACAAGGGCATCAACTCGGTCACGGACCTCAGGGGCAAGATCGTAGGGAACTGGGGATTCGGCAACGAGTTCGAGCTCCTCGCCGGTTTGCGGAGCTCCGGTATCGATCCCGACACCGACGTATCACTCGTCCAGCAGCAGTTCGACATGCTCGCCCTCATCAGCGGCGACATCGATGCAGCCCAGGCGATGATCTACAACGAGTACGCACAGGTGCTCGAGACGGTCAACCCGAGTACCGGTGAGCTCTATCAGCCTGAGGACCTGTCGATCATCGACTGGAACGACGTGGGAACAGCGATGCTCCAGGACGCCATCTGGGCCGATGCCGACAAGCTCGACGACGACGCGGCATACCGAGCCACAGCCGTCAAGTTCGTCGAAGCCTCACTGCGAGGCTGGGCATTCTGTCGTGACGAGTTCGACGAGTGTGCCAACATCGTGCTCGACGCCGGGCCGACCCTGGGCGAGTCGCATCAGCGCTGGCAGCTCAACGAGATCAACAACTTGATCTGGCCGTCGCCCAACGGTATCGGCGTCATGGATCAGGCCCTCTGGGACCAGACCGTCAAGGTCGCCGTGTCTGAGGGCATCCTCAAGGCCGTCCCGACGGACGGGGCTTTCCGCACCGATATCGTCGAGGAAGCGCTCGCGAACTTGAAGGCGGACGGCGTCGACGTCGTCGGCAACGGATGGCAGGCCAAGGACATCGTCCTGAGAGAAGGCGGCGAGTAGAAGCAGATGAAGTAGCGGTCCCTCCCGATATGGGAGGGACCGCTCGTACGCATGAGGATGGACCGGCATGAACCAGACAACGACGACGGATGCGATCCGCGTGATGAATCGCGACGAGGCGCTCTCTGAGGCCTTTCGATGTCTCATGTGCTGGGACGCCCCATGCACCAGAGCGTGTCCAACGACGATCGACGTTCCCGGATTCATCAAGCAGATCGCATACGATGATCTCACCGGGTCGGCAAGGACCATCCTCGAGGCCAACATCCTCGGTGCTTCGTGTGCACGAGTGTGTCCGACCGAGGTGCTCTGTGCCGGCGCCTGCGTACTCAACGATCTTCACGAGCGACCGATCGACATCGGTCGACTCCAGGCGTACGCAACCCAGGATGCCGTGTTCGGGGCCAGAGAGGTGTTCGAGCCGACGGCGGTGACCGGTGGGAGTATCGGGGTCATCGGTGCAGGCCCTGCGGGTCTTGCATGTGCAGCCGAACTCACCCGGCTCGGTCACAAGGTGATCGTCTACGACGCTAGCGACGAGCCGGGGGGCCTCAACACTCACGGTGTCGCGACATACAAGATGGCTCGTGCAACGAGCCTGGCTGAGGTCGAGTTCATCAGGAGTCTCGGGGTCGAGATCCGGCCGTCGAGCGCGGTGGGGACGGATGTCGCCATCGATGATCTCTTCTCAACACACGACGCTGTGTTCCTCGGTGTGGGTCTCGACGGTGTACCACCACTCGGACTCGCCGGTGAGGATCTCACAGGCGTTCAGGATGCCCTCGAGTTCATCGACGAGGTTCGCCGAGGGGAGGCGGACCTCACCGGGGAGCGGGTCGCCGTCATCGGTGGGGGGAACACCGCGATCGATGCGGTGACACAAGCAGCCATGGTCGGAGCCGAACGGGTGTACCTCGTGTATCGGCGCGGTCGTAGCGAGATGCGCGCCTATTCGCACGACATCGAGCGGGCCCTCACCCACGGAGTCGAGTTCGTCCATTGGAGCGCTCCCAAGCGATTCGAAGGTGACGGATCGGTGTCGTCGCTCGTGTGCGAACGGACCGAGTACCGCGGTGGCAAGGACGGATCGTTGCGTCTCGTCACGATCGAAGGGACCGAGTTCTCCATCCCGGTCACGAAGGTGATGCGGGCGACCGGGCAGGCGAAACGTGTCGGTTTCTTGAACCGGCTCCCGGGCGTCGACACCGATCCGGGAGGCAGGGTGATCGTCGATGAAGCGTTCCGCACGACGAACCCCAAGATGTGGGCCGGAGGCGACTGTGTCAACGGTGGTAAGGAAGTCGTGAACGCTGTGGCCCATGGGAGGGACGCAGCGAGGGACATCGATCGAGAGCTGCGCTCGGGCGCAGCGGGGAAGTGAGGCAGCGCAATGGCTGACCTGTCCGTCAACATCTGTGGCATCGAATCACCGAACCCGTTCTGGCTGGCATCTGCTCCACCGACGAACACCGGTGACCAGATCGCCCGCGCTTTCGACATCGGCTGGGGTGGCGCCGTGTGGAAGACCCTCGGTGATCCGATCGAGAACGTCTACAGCCGGTACAGCTCACTGGACTACAACGGGCAGAAGATGGCGGGCTTCAACAACATCGAGCTCATCACCGATCGGTCGCTCGAGGTGAACCTGATCGAGATCGCCGAAGTCAAACGGCGGTACCCGGACAACGTCGTCGTTGTGAGTCTCATGGTCGAGTCCAACCCGGAAGCGTGGGCAGACATCATCAAGCAGGTCGAACAAGCCGGAGCCGACGCTATCGAACTCAACTTCGGGTGCCCCCACGGCATGTCCGAGCGCGGCATGGGTGCAGCCGTTGGTCAGGTCCCCGAATACACATGCGACATCACGGGGTGGGCGAAGTCTGCAGCCACCGTCCCCGTCTTCGTGAAGCTGACACCGAACATCACCGACATCCGCGTTGCGGCACGCGCGGCAAAGAACGGCGGCGCGGACGCGGTGAGCCTGATCAACACGATCAACTCGATCACCGGTGTCGACCTCGACAGTCTCGTTCCCCGCCCCGTGGTCGGTGGCAAGTCGAGTCACGGCGGCTACTGCGGCCCGGCGGTCAAGCCCATCGCCCTCAACATGGTCGCATCGATCGCGGCGGATCCCTTCACAGAGGGACTTCCGATCAGCGGCATCGGCGGGATCCAGACATGGCAGGACGTTGCCGAGTACATCCTGCTCGGTGCGACCACCATCCAGGTGTGTACCGCGGTGATGCATTACGGGTACCGCATCGTCGAGCCCATGGCTGAGGGGCTGTCGAACTACCTCGACAGCAAGGGAATGAAGAGCGTCGACGAGCTTCGAGGGCTCTCGGTACAGAAAGTCACCGACTGGAACAACCTCGACATCAACTATGTCATCAAGGCGAACATCGACCAGGACAAGTGTGTGCACTGCGGCCTGTGTTACGTCGCCTGTCGGGACGGTGCGCACCAGGCGATCGGCACCGAGCGCATCGACGACGACAAGACGAAGGTCTGGATCATCGAGGATCTCTGTGTCGGGTGCAACCTGTGTTCGATCGTATGCCCGGTGTCGGGGTGCATCACGATGGAGGAGAAGGACTTCGGCCAGACGCACATGACCTGGAACGAGTACAGCTCCGATGAGTCGCCGGGTGAGCTCTACCCGCGGCCCAAGCACGGACTGACCATCGGGGAGTGACCGACACGGTCCCGCGATCGGGACGGTTCATCTGGGACCGTTCGATCAGGAGCGCTGGATGAGCTGAAGTTGCCTGCTCATCGCCACGAGGTTCCCGGAGTCGTCCCACAGTGTTCCCGACGACTCGAAGAAGGTGCCGCCGATGAGGTCGGTGTGGAACCACACGCCGAGCCACTCCGTGTCGGGACGTCGTCGGATGTGGATCGTCAACTCGATCGTCGGGGTCCACGGTGCAAACGCCCCGACGTTGAAGACTGGAGGCGGCAGGGCGTCGGCGAACATCGGGAGTGAGACGATGTCGATCGGTCGGGAGTCGGCGAACCGGAGCCATCCCGACATCGTTGCGTTCTCGAGACGCTCACCGGTTGTCCACGCGGTCGAGTCCGGTGTAAGGCGCAGATCGATGTTGTCCGACATGCGTGGTACTCGTGGGTCATCGCCCCCAGGCGCCTTGATACATCGCTCGCGGGGGGCGAGATCCGGTGGTTCCACGGACTGGAAGAGGATGTCTCCGGCATCCGAGAGGTCACCGAAGGTCGTGATGGTCGCGATGTCGACTTCACCGCTCTGGATGACGTCGGCTTCGACGGTCGCAAGAGATCGGCCCGACTTGATGAGCCTCGTGGACACTGTTGCCTCTCCGACCTTCCCCGGTCGCACGAAGTGGGCGCTCATCGTGATGGGATCAGGTTTCGGGGCGACCCTGGAGGCTGCTGCGAGCGCCACGGACATCAGATAGCCACCGTGCGCAAAGCCGGGGCCCATCGTCCAGCGCTCGGGAAACACGACGTGATTCTCCGGCCCGTCGAGGGCGATCGCGTCGTCGAACTCGTACGTCACGTCGATTCCACAACAGATGCGAGTCCGTCGACCACCATGCACGACGCGAGTCTCGTGAAGACCTCTGGGTCGACCTTCAGCTTGAGGTCCCTCGTTCCTCCACCGACGATGACCCATGGGTGGTCGAGCACACGGCTATCGATGTAGATCGAGAGTTCTTGTGGCAATCCGAATGGGGTCACGCCACCCATGACCATCCCGGTCACTTCCGCCGTCGTTTCGGGGGGAGCGAACGAGACCTTCTTGACGTCCATCAGGGCGCGAGCCCTTCCGTTGACGTCGAGACGGGTGTTGGCAAGGACGATGAAGACGGCGTGGTGGCCCTTCGGACGCTTGGACTCGAGCACGATCGTGTTGCCAGACCGCTCGAGTGGGATGTCGTAGTGCTCGCAGAACACGGCCGTGTCGGCGAGATCCGGGTCACACTCCATCGGTTCGAAGTCTGCCCCGGCATCCGTTGCTGCCTGGAGAACCCGTTCGCGAAGCGGATCGGTCATATCCCATCCCCGAAGCACACACCGAGCGCCCGAGCGGTACGCACCCATGGGTGGTCGGGCGGCACCATCTTGCGTCGACCGGACACGTCTTGGAGGGGGATCGTCGTGTAGCCGTCCTCCTTGCTCGCGACCATCACACCGAACTCGCCCCTGGCGATCGTCTCGGTCGCTGCTGCACCGAGTGTCGTCGCGAGGATCCTGTCCGCCGGTGACGGGGTGCCACCGCGTTGGACGTGCCCGAGGATCGTCACCCTGGACTCGAGACCGGTCAGACGCTCGAGTTCCTTTGCGATGTCGACGGTCGAGCGGCGACGGGCAAAGAGGGCCTTGGATCGTGCCTTGCGATCCGCTCGATCGCTATCGGATTCCTCTCGCCCTGCGGCGCGAAATGCAGCGATCTGCTCGGAGAGTTCCTGGTCGAGGGCTCCCTCGGCGACAGCGACGATCGAGAAGGTGCTCCCGGACGCCCTGCGGGAGGTGATCGCATCGGCGACGTTGTCGATCGAGTACGGGATCTCCGGGACGAGGATCACGTCGGCGCCCCCGCCGAGCCCAGCGCCGAGCGTCAGCCAGCCTGCGTTGTGCCCCATGATCTCGACGACGACGATCCGGTGGTGACTGTGAGCCGTCGAGTGAAGGCGATCGATGGCTTCTGTGGCGATCTCGAGCGCAGTGTCGAAGCCGAAGCTCCGATCGGTACCGAATACGTCGTTGTCGATCGTCTTGGGAAGGGTGATCACGGGCATGCCTGCCGCATGGAGCTTGAGGGCGTTCTTCTGGGTCCCTCCACCACCGAGGCAGACGAGCGCTTCGAGATGATGCGCATGGAAGGTTTCGAGCATGACGCCACGCATGTCCATCACGGTGCCGCCAATGTCCATCTTGTCGACCTTGTCACGGCCCGTACCGAGGATCGTTCCGCCATGGGTGAGGATCCCGGACAACGACTCGCTATCGAGGCGAACTGAACGGTTCTGCATCAGGCCTCGGAACCCGTCGCGGAAACCAACGACGGACCAGCCGTGCGCACGGATCGCAGACTTGCCGATCGCACGAATCGCCGCATTCAGACCCGGCGAGTCTCCTCCTGCGGTGAGGATCCCGATGCTCTTACTCACAGTGTCTCGTTCCACTCGACAACCCCGCAACACTACATCGGTGACAGATCCGACGATCCATGTAAGAATGGCTCCACGGAGAAAGGAGGTGGTCCAGAGATGTCTGAAAGTTTCTGTAGGACCCCGGAGGTGGTCGAGCGCTAGCCCGGCCAGCTGTGTACCAGCGAGGTCGCGCTCCTCTCACGAGGCAGGTGGCGACTTCAACTCGGACCACCGGAACCCGGAGTTTCACACGCAGGTCCCGTGTGACGGCGGAAACGTCGACGAGACTCCGGGTTCTCACGCGCCCTAAGGTTCGTCCGTGAACGATATCGTGACCATCAACGTGTACCCGTACCGCGCCGACGCAGAGATCGCCGTTGCACGCCTCGCTGCGGACGGCATCAAGGCGGCGGTCCGTGACGACAACGAGGGTGGCCTCAACCCCGGGTTCTTCAAGCAGTACGGCGTCCGGATCGAGGTCGATGCCGTCGATCTCGACGACGCCTTCGAGAGTCTCGGCATCGAACGAGTGCCCGTCCCCCGTGAGATCATCGACGCGATGTTCGCGCACGCCCATTGGTCGTACCCACAGGAGGCCTGCGGACTCGTCGCTGTCGACGACGACGGCCCGGTGATGGTGTTCTGCCTCACGAACCTGGCCGACAGCGGGGACCGATTCACGATCGACCCGGCGGAGCACTTCGGGTGTATCCGCTTTGCAGACGAGCGTGGATGGTCGATCGGCGGGGTATTCCACAGCCACGTTTCGAGTGATGCTTATCCGTCGAGCACCGACGTTGCAGAGGGTGGCGATCCCGAATGGGTCCACTACATTCTTGGCCCACTCTCGGGGCAGAAGCCGACGGTACGTGCCTTTACGATCGACGGGGATCACGTCGCCGAAGTGTCGTTGACCGTTCAGCCGTAGACTCGCCGCGATGGCGCGATCGGAACACAATCGTGAGGCGTACCGCATCCTCTTTGGGTACGTCGGTGCAGGGCTTCAGGCGCTCGCCGCCCTCCTTGTGGTGGTCTCGTTCCCGATCTCACCGCTGTGGCTCGTCGTCGGGCTTCTCCTCGTGGTTGCCGGTACAACGTGGTGGTCGTGGAAGCGGTTCCCTGGCAACTTCATGATGCCGACATTCGCCGGCACCCTTCAGCTCGTACTCTGGATGCTCCTCATGGGTGTGGGAGTCGGTGTGATGGGGTGGGGGCGATGAAACTCACGGTCCTCGGATCGACCGCAGGGGCACCATCGAGAACGAACCCGGCTTCGGGGTATCTCATCGAACATGGGGAGACGTCGATCTGGCTGGATGCAGGCACCGGGACGTTCATGGAGCTCGCGAAGCGAATCGATCCCGGAATGCTCGATGCCGTCGTCATCTCCCACGTCCATGTGGACCACTGCGCGGACCTGTACGGGTTGTACGGGTACCTCGCGTTCGGACCCTCCGGTGACGTGCCCGTCAAGGTGTTCGTCCCACCGGGTGCCGCAGCGCATCTCGCATCCTTCGCTCGGGCGACGGAGGAGCATGTGTTCAACGTCGTGCTCGATATCCAGGAGGTAGTCCCGGGTGATTCGGTGATGGTCGGTGACGTTACATTGCGTTTCGGCGAAGCGGTTCACCCGGTGCCCGCACTCGTCACGCGGATCGAAGCCGGAGCAGCGTCGCTCGTGTACTCGGGGGACACCGGACCCGGTGGTGACCTGCTCGACATGGCCGACGGGGCGGACATTCTTCTGTGCGAGGCGTCGATCGGTGGGGTGCGCGACGAACGCACCTACGTGTATCACTTGACGGCGATCGAAGCCGGGGAGACGGCAGCGTGGGCGGGCGTCGATCGGTTGATCCTCACACACATCGGTGCGTTGATGGATCCACAGGAGAGCATGAACGAGGCGTCCGGCGCTTTCGCCGGTGACATCGCCTACGCAGCCCAAGGAACAGTTTTCGAGATCGAAGGCAGGGAGTGACGATGCGCACAGAGCGGGCGAACGACGAGTTGAGGACAGTCAAGATCACCAGGGGTTACACCGAGATGACACCCGGGTCGGTCCTCATCGAGATGGGCAGAACCCGTGTTCTGTGCACGGTGTCGCTCAGCGACGATGTGCCGCGATGGATGCGAGACTCCGGTTCCGGGTGGGTCACCGCCGAGTATTCGATGCTTCCCGGGTCGAGCCCTCAACGGGTCGGGCGCAACTCGATCAGTGGCGGGCGTACGAAGGAGATACAGCGACTGATCGGACGATCGTTGCGCGCCGCCGTGGACATGAAGGCGATGGGGCCCGTGACCGCCCAGATCGACTGTGACGTGCTTCAGGCCGACGGTGGGACACGCACGGCTTCGATCACCGGGGCGTGGATCGCCCTCGCCGACGCGTTCGATACCTGGGTGGCCGAGGGAAAGATGAAGTCGAACCCGATCATCTGCAATGTCGCGGCGATCTCGGTCGGGATCGTCGACGGTGTGGCTCTCCTCGACCTCGAGTACATAGAGGACGTCGCCGCCGACGTGGACACCAATGTGGTGATGACGGGGGAGGGCGAGATCATCGAGGTCCAGGGGACGGCAGAGGGCGAACCGTTCACGAGACAGGTCCTCGACACGATGCTCGACTACGCAGGAGAGGGGATTGCGTCCCTCGTGGCGATGCAGAACGAGGCACGATCGTGAACCGCCCTCACGGTGTCGTCGTCGCTTCGAAGAATCCGGACAAGATCGCCGAGGTCGAGGCCGTTCTTGCATCCCTCGATCCGCCGATCATCGTGATCCCGGGCCATGTGTGGCAGGACGTCGATGAGACCGAGGACACGCTTGCAGGGAACGCTCTGCTGAAGGCGCGTGCTGTGGTCGCAGCGACAGGGCACGCGGCGATCGCTGACGACACGGG
>VAPM010576560.1_pt1 | contig 21695 bp, 23 predicted proteins | sample 3395091 | NCBI WGS metagenome assembly VAPM01 (sample SAMN08290445, study PRJNA428436) | hydrothermal vent metagenome | isolation source: Deep-sea hydrothermal vent chimney 3 | place: Pacific Ocean: Juan De Fuca Ridge
CGAGGTCGGTCTCGGAGCCAAGCTTGGACGCTTGCATCTCGACGTCGACTTCGTCGGTGACGGATCGCACGGCAAGATCTACGGCGCCTACTTCGGAGAGGGCGATCAGGTCCTCGACTACCGGTACTTCATGAACCACATCGGAACCAACACGAGGGCAGACATGTTCTTGAAAGGCGCTGTTGCGGATCATGCGTTGTCCGTGTTCACCGGCATGATCCGGATCGAGGAGACGGGGAAGCGCACAGAGTCGTTCCAGACGAATCGGAACCTGATCCTCTCGGAAGGCGCTGGTGCGCAGTCCGTTCCCAACCTCGAGATACTCAACAACGACGTCAAGTGCGGGCACGGGTCGAGTGTCGGCCCTCTCGACCAGGACCAGCGTTACTACCTCATGTCGCGAGGCCTCACACCCAAGAGCGCCGACAGGTTGCAGGTACACGGCTTCTTTGAGGCCGTCATCGAGCAGATCCCCGACCAGCACGTCGCAGCGTGGGCCCGTGACAAGATCAACAGCAAATACATCACCGCCCAAGTAGAAGGGCGGGTATGAGCAGCGTCCGCGTGGGTCGGTTCGAGGACCTTCCGCTCGAGAGCGGTACCTGTGTCGAGATCGAAGGGACGCCAGTCGCCGTCTTTCGGGTCGACGACGGTGTCTACGCGATCGCCGACCAGTGCTCTCACGCCGAGGCGTCACTGAGTGAGGGCGAGGTGTTCGACGGTGAGGTCGAGTGCCCCCGTCACGGTGCAGCGTTCGATGTGACGACCGGCGCAGCGCTGACGCTTCCCGCAACAGTTCCCGTCGCGACGTACCGAACTGAGGTTCGCGACGGTGACGTATTCGTTTCTGCAACAGATAGTGAGGACGACCGATGAGCTACGCACTCGAGGTTCGCAACCTGAAAGCGCGGATCGACGATCTCGAGATCCTTCGTGGCGTCGATCTTGCCATCCCGTTCGGAGAGGTCCACGCGATCATGGGGCCGAACGGTTCAGGGAAGTCGACGCTCAGCCATGTGCTGATGGGCAAGACCGACTACCAGGTGGAGGGTGAGGCCTCCATCGACGGTGTTGATCTCCTGCCGATGACGGTCGATCAGCGGGCACGTGCCGGCTTGTTCGAAGCGTTCCAGTACCCGACCGAGGTCGCCGGCGTGTCCCTGAACAGCCTCACGGCCGAGATGGCAGCGAGTAACCCCGACGACGGCGGCTTCGCCGAACGGATCGCTGCGACGACGGAGCGACTCGACATGGAGCGGTTCCTCGATCGAGCGGTGAACGTCGGGTTGTCCGGTGGTGAGAAGAAGCGTTCTGAGATGTACCTCCTCGGTGTTGCAAACCCGAAGGTGGCGATCCTCGACGAGATCGACTCTGGTCTCGACATCGACGCGGTGCGTGAGGTCGCAGCCATGGTCGAGGCGTTGCGAAGCCCGCAGCTCGGCGTCGTGATCATCACGCATTACAGCCGTATCCTGCGATACATGGACGTGGACACGATCCACGTCATGGTGGGCGGACGCATCGTCAAGACCGGTGGGCCCGAGATCGCCGAGGAACTCGAGGGCGCCGGGTACACGGAGTACCAGGTGGCTTCGGCCGGTTGACGGCCGACATGGAGCCTGCCATGAACCTCGAGATCGTCTATGTAGCCGATCCCATGTGCTCGTGGTGCTGGGGGTTCGCACCGACCGTCGAGCAGGTCGATACCGCCTATGACATCCCGCTTAGGGTCGTCGTTGGAGGGCTCAGGCCGGGCAACCGTGCCGAACCGCTCGACGCGATCCGCGGTCTCCTCCAACATCACTGGGGCCAGGTCGCTGCAGCGAGTGGACAGCCTTTCGACCTTGCGGGCCTCGACCGTGAAGGTTGGACGTACGACACGATGACCGCCGACACCGCGGTCGTGACGATGCGCCAGATGGCCCCCGACGAGACGCTGCGGTTCTTCGCGAGGGTCCAGCGTGCCTTCTATGCCGAGCGTATCGACGTCACCGACCCGGCTGTCTATCCGTTGCTGCTCGATGGTTTCCCCGTCGACGGCAGCGACTTCGTCGAGGCGCTCGTCTCCACTGAGATGCGCGCAGCAACGGAGAAGGACTTCGAGGAGGCTGCATGGCTCGGCGTCACCGCGTTCCCGACACTCCTGTTGCACGACGGCACGTCGACCGTTCCCCTGAGCCTCGGCTATGCACCGTTCGAGCGTGTTGCGCAGCGCCTCAACGGATTGCTTGAACGCAACCACCCCGAGGTCGCCGAGGGCCTGGTCTGCGACATCGACGGCGGGGCCTGCTGAAGCTACAGATCGGGGAGGCTGCCGTCGGCCGCCATCGCCTCGAACCGCGTACGGACCGGCCCGTCGATCCATTCCGGATGGCTGAAGATCCAGAACCGTCCCTGTCGCACACCGTCGAGCACGATTCGGCCGACGTCGTCGGGGTCCATGCCGGTCTGGAGAAGCCCGGCCTGGGCGCCCTTGACCATTGCCAGTTCATCGGGTGACGGTTCGTACCCGGAAAGGCGCGCATTGTGCATAGCGTTGTCGATCGCATGGGTAGCGACCTCGCCGGGGCAGAACACCGATACCTCGATCGGTGACCCTGCGCTTCGCAGCTCGCGTGCAAGTGTCTCCATCAGGGCGATGACACCGAACTTCGCCACGCTGTAGGTCACCACCGGAGGGAAGGCGACGAAGCCACTCATCGATGACGTCGCGTTGATGTGCCCTTCCCCCTGTTCCTGCAGGATCGGCACGAAGGCCTGGATACCGTTGACGACACCGAACAGGTTGATGCCGAGCCCTCGCTCCCAGTCGTCACGTGTGGTATCAAGCACGGACCTCGGCAACGGAGAGCCTGCGTTGTTGCAGACGAGATGTACCGCCCCGAAGCATTCGAGTGTTGCCGACGCAAGCGAATCGATCGAAGCACGGTCGGCGACATCCGTCGGTACACCGATCGCTGTTGCCCCTCCCGCCTCGATGTCGTTCACTGCATCTGCAAGTCGTTCCTCATCGATGTCGGCGAGCACGAGACGCATGCCTGCATCTGCAAAGGCATGCGCCATCCCGATTCCGATACCACCGGCAGCGCCGGTTATGACGGCGACCTTGCCATCCAGTTGTTCCATGGCATCACCCCGTACAACCTTACGCGATGGTCACCGCCCGCAGGGAAGGAAAATGAACGGTCCGCTATCTCTGCTCGGGCGGGTGTCGCCTATCGCGGATACATCGAGATGGTGTTCGGGACACGACGGGAGGTGATCCGTAGGTCGGACGAATCCACGAGCTTCGGTGCACGACGTCGGGTTCTTCGGTCCCCCTTCGAACCTGGATCCGCGATCTGACCATCGGCAACGCCCGGCAATCGCAGCAGCCCCAAGGGTTTCGCTGTGTTGGGACCTGCACGTTGTCGAGGTAGTCGACGCCGGTCTTCTGTTCTCCTTTCGAGGAGGACGGGCGAGGAGCGTTAGCGACGAGCCAGGAGGATGGGGGATTGGGGGCTCGAGTTGTTGCTTGTACCCCTTGGCTTCTCACCCTCCTGGCTCGGGGACTCGCCCGTCTTCCCTCCAGGGAGAACGGAAGAACTCGGAGCCTGAAGGCGGGTATGACCTCGTGGATCGAGGCTGAAGGGGGACGGACGAAATCTGAATCGGCATACGATGTCGAACAGCGGATCGAGGTTGAAGTGGGGTGATGCGCTTCGAGCTGCAAGAATTGCGCCATGAAGGAACAGGCCGCCGAACTCGCGACGCTCATATTCGAAGCGAACTCGATCCTCATCGTCACCGGCGCGGGGGTGTCCACAGAGACGGGGATACCGGACTTCAGAGGACCCCAGGGTGTCTGGAACACCCAGCGGCCCGTCCAGTACCAGGACTTCCTTCGCGACGAAGCCAAGCGGATCGAGTACTGGGACCAGAAGGTCGCCTCGGCGGAGAGTATCGACACCGCACGGCCCGGCAAGGTCCACGTTGCATGTGCGGCCCTCGAGCGGGTGGAGAGGCTCGAGGCGATCGTCACGCAGAACATCGACGGTCTCCACACCATGGCAGGAGTGTCACCGTCGAAGGTCATCGAAATCCACGGCACCGCCCGCGAGGCAGTCTGTCTCGACTGCGGCAAGCGTTCCCCGATCACCCCACACCTCGAAGAGTTCACCCGCACGAGAGTGCCTCCAACGTGTTCGTGTGGAGGCCTCCTCAAGCCCGCGACGATCAGCTTCGGCCAGCAACTCAACCCCGTGACGATCTACAAGGCAACGCTCGCCGCCCAGCACTGCGACCTCGTGATCGCAATGGGAACGACGCTCTCGGTGTACCCCGCAGCCGACATCCCGCTCCAGGCAGCCCGGCGGGGAGTCCCGTACGTGATCATCAACCAGGGAGCCACCGACCACGACGGCCTCTCCCTCGTCACCCTCCGCATCGACGCCGACGTCGGCGACACCTTCTCAACAGCCCTCCCCCCCTGATCCCCATACCCAGGGTTGTGGAACCGGTATATGCCGCAGCTAACCCAGGGTTGTGGAACCGGTATATGCCGCAGGGAGCCCACAGAACGACGTGTGAGCCAGCGATCCCCATACCCAGGGTTGTGGAACCGATATATGCCGCAGCTAACCCTGGGTTGTGGAACCGGTATGTGCCGCAGGGGGCCCACAGAATGGAGAGTGAGTCAGTGGAATCCCGGAGCCACAGACTCACTATTCTTGGCGTGTGCCATGAATCGATCTGAGGAGACTGCACCATGCGTATCGAACGTGACTCCATGGGAGAGGTACCGGTTCCGGAGGGCGCGTACTATGGCGCGTCGACCCAACGTGCGGTCGACAACTTCCCGATCTCGAATCTGCGGTTCGGCCGCACCTTCATCTGGGCCCTCGGCTTGCTCAAGGCATCTGCCGCCGTCACCAACAAGGAGATGGGATCGCTCGACGCAGACAAGGCCGACGCCATCATCCAGGCTGCCCAGGAGGTCATGGAGGGTGATCTCGACGAGCACTTCGTCCTCGACATCTTCCAGACAGGCTCTGGCACCTCGACGAACATGAACGCCAACGAGGTCATCGCCAACAGGGCGTCCGAGATCCTCGGCGCCGAACTCGGCTCCAAGCTCGTGCACCCGAACGACCACGTCAACGCCGGCCAGTCCTCGAACGACGTCATCCCGACGGCGATCCACGTCGCTGCGGTTGCAGGGATCGAGCAGAATCTGCTTCCTGCACTCGACTCACTCGCCGCGGCGCTCGAAGCGAAGGCTGTTGAGTTCGACGACATCCTCAAGTCCGGCCGTACTCACCTGATGGACGCCACGCCGGTTCGGCTCGGCCAGGAGTTCGGCGGATACGCAAAGCAGGTTTCCAACGGCGCCGAGCGGGTTCGAAAGGTGCTCCCGGAACTGCTCGAACTCGCTCTCGGTGGCACCGCGGTCGGTACGGGCATCAACGCACCCGAAGGTTTCCCGGCTGGCACGATCTCCGAGATGGCTCGGCGTTCCGGGTACGAGTTCGTCGAAGCGCCGAACCACTTCGAGGCCCAAGCGGCCAAAGACGCAGCCGTCAACACCTCGGGAGCGCTCAAGACCGTCGCCGTCTCGCTGTTCAAGATCGCGAACGACCTTCGCTGGCTCTCAAGTGGTCCCCGCACAGCCATTGCAGAGATCACGCTTCCATCGCTCCAGCCGGGCAGTTCGATCATGCCGGGCAAGGTCAACCCGGTCATAGCTGAGATGATGATGCAGGTTGCCAGCCAGGTCATCGGCAACGACGCAGCCATCACGTGGGGCGGAGCGAACGGCAACTTCGAGCTCAACGTGATGATGCCGCTGATCGCTCACAACCTCCTCGAGTCGATCGATCTTCTCGGAGCTGCAGCCAACGTGGTGGGCGACAAGATGGTCGACGGTATCGAGGCCAACGAGGAACGAGCGAGGTACCTGCTCGAACAGAACGTCATCATCATCACGGCACTCGTGCCGGTCATCGGGTATGACAAGTCCGCAGAGGTTGCCAAAAAGGCGTTCAAGGAGGGCCGTGGTGTTCGTGATGTGGCGCTCGAGTTGGGCGTCCTCCCTGAGGACGAACTCGATGCGGCCCTGGATCTGCGCCCAATGACCGAGGGTGGCGTCGTAGGCTGAGCCGGATATCAGACGACAGATGCCAGACGACAGATGTCTGGTGTCTGTGTTCTGGCTATAGGGGTATCGTGCACGCATGACATCGAATCGTCGCGACCTCACCGAGGGCTTCCTGTTCACCGACCAGTACCAGTTGACGATGGCACAGCTGTACTGGAAGTTCGGCCTTGCAGAGAGAACGGCACAGTTCGACTACTTCTTCCGCAGGTACCCCGACTACGGCGAGCATCAGGCGGGGTACGCCATCACCGCAGGACTCGGGTGGCTCCTCGACTGGATCGAGCGTACCCGCATCGTGGCGGAGGATCTCGACGTGTTGCGCTCCCAGCGCGACGTCACGGGAAAGCCCCGTTTCGATGAGGGGTTCCTTTCATGGCTCGCAAGCGCCGAGGGGTTCGGTGCGCTCACGATCCGATCAGTGGAGGAGGGAAGGGTCGTCCATGCGCATGAGCCCATCGCGGTGGTCGAAGGTCCCCTTGCGCTCGCTCAGCTGCTCGAGACGTCACTGCTCAACCATCTCAACTACCAGACACTCATCGCTACGAAGGCCTCCCGGATAGCAGAACAGGCCCGCGGCGGCACCGTTCTCGAGTTCGGGATGCGTCGGGGCCCCGACGTCGGCACGAACGCCGGAACGCGGGCGGCGCTCATCGGTGGCGCCGACGCGAGCTCGAACGTCGGCATCTCCCACGTACTCGGAGTCGACCCTCGCGGCACGCACGGGCACTCGATGGTGCAGCTGTTCATGGCACTCGGTGGGGGAGAGCTTGCGGCGTTCAGAGCGTACGCCGAGATCTACCCGGACGAGTGCCTACTCCTCGTCGACACGATCGACACGCTGGGCAGCGGTATTCCGAATGCCATCACCGTGTTCGAGGAACTCCGACGCGACGGGCACGAGCCGGTCGGCGTCAGACTCGACTCGGGCGACCTCGCTCACCTTGCGGTACGCACCGCCCAGATGCTCGACGAGGCGGGGTTCTCCGAAGCATCCATCGTGTTGTCCTCTGACCTCGACGAACTAGCGATGTGGCAGATCCGGGCACAGATCAACGAAGAAGCCCCCGCCTACGGGCTGGACCCAGAGGCCATCACCGCAAGGCTCATGTACGGGGTCGGCACCCGGCTGATCTCATCGAACGGCTACCCGGCACTCGGCGGCGTCTACAAGCTCGTGGGGATCGACGACAACGGATCGTGGAAGCCGGCGATGAAGATCTCAGAGACACCGGAGAAGATGCCGTTGCCGGGGGACAAGCGGATCTGGCGTGTGTATGACCGCCGCGGTCTGGCAACCGCCGACGTCGTGTCGGGGGCGGCAGAGACCCTGCGGGCCGGTGAGGAGATCCACGTCCATCATCCACACCGCTCCGGTGTCACGCGGGTTGTGAGGTCCTCCGACACGGCAGAGGTCGAGAAGCTGCTGGTGACGGTGCACAGTGGAGGGAAGCGCCACGACGGTTCCCCGGATCTCGAGGAGCTCCGGCAACGACGTTCCGCAGATCTCGAGCGTTTCGACGTCGGTGTGCGCAGGCTGATCAACCCGCACCGTTACCACGTGTCGGTAACCGATACCGTCAAAGAGTTGCAACAGCGCCTCATCGCTGAGGCCCGATCCTGATCTTCCTCGGCTGAGGGCTCAGACGATCGATACGCCCGCGGCCACCATGTCACGGCACGCCCGTGATCCATCGCCCGGCGTCAGGTCCACTGCGGCGACCCCGTCTGCGAGCAGGGTTGTGGTGAAGCCGAATCGGGTGGCGTCGATCGCCGTCTCCTTGACGCAGTAGTCGGTGGCCAATCCGAGGACGGAGACGTCAGTGACGCCGGCGTCTGTAAGGATCTGGTCGAGGCCCGTGGAACTCTCTTTACCGCTCACCGGGTCCCGCAGGGAGAAGCCCGAGTAGCCGTCCTCGCCGCCAACACCCTTGCGCATGATGAGGCCGGTGTCGATGAGGGCAGGATGGAACTCGGCGCCCCAGGTATCGGCGACGCAGTGCACCGGCCAGATGCCTCCGTCCTTGGCGAAGTGGGGGGTCGACTCGGGGTGCCAGTCCTGGGTGCGAACGATCATCGCTCCGCCCGCCTCCGCCTGTCGGATCTGGTCGTTGATGAACTCGAGCACCCGTGGAGCGCCCTGGACGAACAGCGAGCCATTCGGGTCTGCGAAGTCGTTCTGGACGTCGACGACAATGAGTGCAGTCGTAGGTGTGAACATCACCGGTCTCCGTTGGTCGCACGATCCAGCGCTTCGGTCAGCGTCGTCCATGCAAGATCGGCGCACTTGATACGGACGGGGAATCTCCGCACGCCCTGAAGCGCCTCGAGGTCCCCGAGCACAGCCCCGGGCTGGTCGGGATCGACGGGGCTGTCCCCATCGACGATCGTCATCATCACCTTGAACTTGTATGTCAGATCGCGTGCCTCGTCGATCGACTTGCCGACGATGGCATCCATCATCATCGAGCCGGACGCTTGTGAGATCGAGCACCCCTGGCCCTGCATCGCGGCGTCTTGGATCACCCCGTCCTCGATGGCGACGTCGATCGCGAACTCGTCGCCACATGAGGGGTTGTTGCCTTCGGCATGGACATGGGGCCCCTTGAGGGAGCCCCGCTTGCGCGGGTTGCGGTAGTGGTCGAGGATTACCTCTCTGTACAGCTCGTCTAGTTGGGACATGTTCGTTCGATTCGTGTGGTCGGAGGTGGGAAAGGATACCTCTCCCGTGGTGCTCAGATCAGGCCAGGCCGAAGATCCGGCGTGCGTTCATCAGGCCGTCGACGAGGAGGTCGACCTCCTCGGGAACGTTGTACAGATAGAACGACGCCCGCGCAGTGGCGGGCACATCGAGGTACTTCATCAGGGGGCGTGCACAGTGGTGGCCAGCACGCACCGCGATGCCCTCCTGGTCGAGGATGGTTGCGATGTCGTGAGGGTGGATGTCGGCGAGCTCGAAGCTGACCGTGCCGCCGCGATGCGTGACGTCCTTGGGCCCGTACACCTTCAGATCGGGGATCTCAGAGAGCCGCTCGAGCGCGTAGGCAGTGAGGTCCTGCTCGTGGGCGGCAACGTTCTCCATGCCGACGGCGGTGAGGTAGTCGACCGCAGCGGCGAAGCCCACGGCTTCAGCGATGGGGGGCGTGCCTGCCTCGAACTTGTGCGGTACCGGTGCCCACGTCGAGGTCTGGCGGTCGACCATGTTGATCATCTCGCCGCCACCTTCGGTCGGTTCCATCTCTTCGAGCCGCTCAGACTTTCCCCACAATGCCCCGATCCCGGTCGGCCCGAGCATCTTGTGAGCTGAGAACGCCATGAAGTCCACGTCGATCTGTGTGACATCGACGGGGGAGTGGGGGACGAGCTGCGCGGCATCGAGCACGATGAGCGCCCCGACGGACCGTGCAGCCTTCGAGAGTACGTCGATGGGGCCGAGCGCCCCCGTCACGTTGGACATCCCTGAGAAGGCGACGACTTTGACGCGTTCGTCGAGCACCCCTTCAAGGTCCGAGGTGTCCACGGTGTAGTCGTCGGTGAGTTCGAGGTAGACGAGCTCGGCGCCGGTGTGGCGTGCGATGATCTGCCACGGGACGAGGTTGGCGTGATGTTCGGCGATCGTCACGAGAATACGGTCACCCTCACCGAGGTGGTCGAGGCCCCATCCATAGGCGATGTGGTTGATCGCCGTTGTGGTCCCCCTCGTGAACACCGTCTGGGCAGCCTGGGCACCGATGAACGATGCGACTTTGACCCTTGCACCTTCGTACATCTCGGTCGCCTCGCTCGACAGCGTGTGGGCTCCCCGGTGGACGTTGGCGTTCGAGTTGCGGTAGTAGCGGTCCATGGCATCGAGGACGGAGACGGGCTTCTGTGTCGTTGCTGCCGAGTCGAGGTAGACGAGCTTGTGTCCGTTGACCTCGCGAGACAGGATCGGGAAGTCTGCGCGGAGGGAGCGCAGATCGCTCACTGCGAGATCGCTTCTGCCCGGTAGGAGTCGTATCCGGCATCCTCGATCGTGTCGGCGAGCGTCGCGTCACCGGACTCGACGATCGTCCCATCGAGGAACACGTGCACGACGTCGGGTGTGATGTAGTCGAGCATCCGCTGGTAATGCGTGATGATGAGGAACCCGCGTTCGGGTGTGCGAAGCCGTTCGACCCCTTGAGCGACGACGCGTAGAGCGTCGATGTCGAGTCCCGAGTCGGTTTCATCGAGTACGGCGAACTCCGGTTCGAGCACCGCCATCTGCAGGATCTCGTTGCGTTTCCGCTCCCCGCCGGAGAACCCTTCGTTGAGGTAGCGGTTCGCAAAACTGTCATCCATCTCGAGCGCACGCATGGCCTCGATGACCTTCAGGCGTAGCTCGAGCACGGTGTAGTCGGTCCCGGTCTTGTTCGACAGGGCCGTTCGCAGGAAGTTCACCACGGAGACGCCGGGGACCTCCTCGGGGTACTGGAACCCGAGGAACATGCCTGCCTGACCGCGCTTCTCTGGAGCCCAGTCGGTGATGTCCTCACCCTTGTAGCTGATCGTCCCTTCGGTGATCCTATAACTCGGGTGACCGAGCAGGACGTTGGCGAGAGTCGATTTGCCCGAACCGTTCGGACCCATGATCGCGTGGGTTTCCCCCCGGTTGACCGTGAGGTTCACGCCCTTGAGGATCTCGGTGTCCTCGACGGAGGCGTGGAGGTTGTCGATGACGATGAGTGGCTGATCGGTGGGAGTTTCCAACATGGCCATGAGTGTAATGCCCAAAGGGGTCGTAGTTCATGGGTACGATCCCCGGCTTTGGGGACGTGGCGATGTCAACGAAGCGCCGTAAAGAGGAACTCCATCTGGTCGAGGTCGATCTCGTCGAGTGGCGATATGTCCTGGACGTAGAACCGGCCGACACCCCACGACGCCATCTGTTCGATCGCCGTGCGCGCTTGGTCCGGTGTGCCGTGGGGGACCGATCGCTCATCGAGGAACGCCGCGTACTGTTCCGGCGTCATGTCCCGTTTCGCTCCACGCTCTGAGAGGGCTGTGGCATGCTCCGCTTCGGTCGCGTAGATGAAGCTCGGTCCTGCGAATGAGATGAGGATCTTGTCCGGGCTTCGCCCTGCCGTCGTTGCAGCCTCGCGCATGACGGTGAGGCGCTGCTCGAGCGTGTTGCGGTCGGTGACGAACATGTTGTACTCGTCCGCGTACATGCCTGCAAGGCGCGGCGTCTTTGTTGGTCCTCCGCCACCGACGACGATCCGCAGTCCGCGTGATGCCTTCGGCGACACGGCGGGGGCGTTGAGGGAGTAGTGGTTGCCGGCGAAGCTCCCTCCTCCGTCAAAGATGGTCCGAATGTAGGCGAGGGAGTCTTCGAGACGTTCGAACCGCTCGGCGAGGGGTGGAAGGTCGAGGCCGAAGGCTTCGTGCTCCGACTCCATCCATCCGGTGCCGACGCCGAGCGTGAAGCGGCCGCGGGAGATCTCGTCGAGTGTCGTTGCCGACTTCGCCATGATGGCGGGGTGCCGAAAGGTGATGGGAGACACGAGGGTTGCCAGGCGGATCGTCTCGGTCTCGGCGGCAACACCGCCGAGAGACACCAGGGCGTCGGTCGTGTGCGCCGAGTGCTCCATGTGGAGGTAGTGGTCCGAGCGTGCGAACACATCGAGGCCGAAGCGTTCCGCCCACTGGGCCAACTCGACGAGGCGCCGGTAGGAGCCTCCCATCTGTGGCTCGACGAACAGTCCAAGTTCCACGATGTCCTCCTCGCTACCAGCCGCGCTCGATCCACGCAGCGAGCTGGGGTCGTTCGGTTCCAATTGTGGTCGAGTCGCCGTGGCCGGGGAGCACGAGCGTGTCGTCGGGGAGCACGAAGAGTTGGTTCTCGATCGACTCGATGATCGTCGTGAACGAGCTGTGGTCGAAGCGCGTCGCACCGGGACCACCGGGGAAGAGCGTGTCGCCGGTGAGGACGACACCGTTGATCGCCAAGCACACCGAACCGGGAGTGTGTCCGGGCGTGTGCAGGACGGTGGCCACCGTGTTTCCGATCGTGAGCGTGCCGGGGACGATGTCCACGTCGATGACCTTCTCTGCGATCTCGCCGTCGAGAGGGTGCAGCATGAAGGGCACACCGAGGGCCCGTGTCACCTCTGGGATCGCCTGGTGGTGATCCCAGTGGCCGTGGGTAGTGAACACACCGAGCAGCGGTGCGTCCCCGACGAACTCGATGAGAGCCGGCGCATCGTCGGGCGCATCGACCAGGAGAGCGTCTCCGGTCGCCGAGTCCTCGACCAGGTACGCGTTGTTGTCGAGCTGTCCGACGACAACGCGTGTGATGGTGAATCCGTCACCTTTGAACACGTCGTAGCGCATCGGTCAGTTCAACGACTCGAGGATGGAGACGAGTTCGTCCGTGGAGATCTGACCGGCGACCCTCAGAGCAACGGTTCCATCGGAGTTCGTGAACACCCAGTACGGAAACCCTCCCCCGCCGAACGCCTTATGTGCCGATCCGGCCTGGTCGTCCCGGATCACCGGCACCGTCCAGCCTTCACGTTCGAGCCAGGCCGATGGGGGGTAGTTCGGGCGACCGGAGTTGACCGCAGTGGTCACCGAGTACAGGTCGACCCCCTCGACGCTTCCACCGGCATCGAGCCACGTCTGGACCTTTGGAACCTCCTGCTGACAGTTGCCGCACCAGTGGGCGAGGAACACGATGCCCTTGGCTCTGCCGTCATTCTCGAACACGACGGGGTTGTCCGAGAAATCGACTCCGCTGATCGACGGAGCGGCGAGGCCCGTCACCGACGTGTCCATACGTACTTCCGATGGCATCGGAGGTAGAGCGGCGCCTTCGAGCACCGGCTCGCCGAACTCTGAACCCCCGAGCTGTTCGCCGCCACTGAACACAACGGCGACGAGCAGGAGCACGACGGCCCCGCCGACGACGGCGAGAATGATGGGGGTCTTACTCTTCGATGATCCGTTCGAACTCATCTGGTTGTCTCCTCGAGTGTTTCGGAATCATGGGTATCTGAGATCGGTCGAAGCTCATTCGTGCGGTCCGCCCACAGCAGGGCGAGGACGAGGAGGAACGCCGAGAGTGCCATGTAGGGGATCGTGGCGAACCCGAACACCATGATGTACGGGGCGCTGCATGGTGGCCCGACCGCAGCGCACGCGCCGGAGTCCAGCGTTGGGAACGCCTGGAGGGTGCGGTGCCAGAACGCGATCACTGCTCCGATCGTTGCGAGCGTTGCGGCATAGAGGCGGACCTTGTGATCTCTGCGGACTGCAGCCATCAGGAGGATCAGAGCTGCCGGGTACATGGCGATGCGCTGGTACCAGCACAGCTTGCACGGGATCAGATGGACGATCTCAGAGAGGTAGAGGCTACCGAGCGTCGCGAAGAGCGCGATGGCGCCGGCGAACCACAGAGTCGTGCCTCGAAGGAACTCGAACGGGCTGACCTTCTTCGACCGACCGACCACAGCAAGAACGATGATCCCCACGGTTGCGATGTTCGCAGCGATGGCTGCGAGAGCGAAGAACGTTCGCATGGTTTCGAACGGCATACAGCCTCCTGGTGCCTCTTATGAAACGTAAGCGATTCACGAGTCATCTGACTACACAGAAGCCTAAACGAATGTGGCGCCACCGCATCTACGCTTCCCCCTGTGAACGGTCCCTTGTTCTTTGCGGTCATGATCGGCGTCGTCCTGGCGTTCGGCATCGCCATGTTCTGGCAGGAGTCGAAGCGGATGTCGAGTCGCGAGACGATCTACGGCGTCGAGGACTCGATCGAGTTCATCTGGGACGGCTTCGGTGACGACCGTCACGATCTGACCAAAGGCGACGTTCGCCGCATTCTCGAGTGGGAGATGCATTACCTCCAGCAACCCGATCTGTGGAGGGACGACGGGCCACCTGTGATCGGTGGTGGTCCGGCAGCGGCGTACGCGCAGGAGAAGTCGCTCGAGTCAGGGTACGCCTATCAGCCAGACCAGATCTACGCGGTTCTCGATCTTCAGGCAGCCTACCTTCAGGCGATCGGCGCCATCGGCGAGCCTGCGGATACCAACGACCTTCCCTGAGCGTTCGCTATGGATCACTCGCCCATACAATCGCGGCGTTCGCCCGTGCGGAGGCACCACATGAGAACTCGTCGAATCCTCGTTGCGCTCGTCGCGGTCATAGCGCTCGTCGCTGCCGCGTGCAGCAGCTCGACACCAGCGAGCGTCTCACAGACGGCCGACGAGACGACGACCACGATCGAACTCCCCGATCTCGAGTTCGGCAGGGGTGTGATGCCGGTGAGCGTTCCCGAGGCTTGGCCGATGCCAGAGCAGGCGGTCATCGGCTCCACGATGATCGATGGTGTCAACGGCCGAACCGAAGTCGTCGCCACATTCCCTGCGACGGTCGATGAGGTCGTGGCCTACTACACGACCAATCTTCCCGTCGTGGGATTCACGATCATCAAGTCCGAGGGCAGTGACGGCGCGTGGGTGATCGAGTTCACCGGCCAAGGTGTCACGGGTACCGCGACGCTCCAGATCATCGGTTCGGGTGTCAGCGCAGGGACGTTCGAGTTCACCACCGGGTGATGCGCTAGATTCGTCTCTGAGAGGCGGAATCCATGGCCAGATTGGCACGATTCGAAGAGCATCGATTCATCGGAACTCGTGACGACATGCGTGTGTTCGACGCAGACGACGATGCCCAGTTCGAAGTCCTTTCCGCCCGCGTCACAGCCAATGACCTCATGGTTTCGAGGGGGCTTCAGACGTTCGCTCCCGACTCTCTCGCCCAGGCACGGAACCAGGGTTTCCGACCCGTCTAGGACTCGATCACAGCCAACACGTCGTCGGCAAGCTGGTCGTGTTTGAAGAGGAAGAAGTGATCTGCACCCGGGTAGATCGCGATCGCAGCACCGATCGAGGAGGCGTATACCTCGAGATCAGCGGCCGCAACGAACTGGTCACGCGCCCCGATGATGAACTTTCTCGTTGCCGGTGTGAGGCTCGAGGGGTCGGGCAACGGTGGTGATAGCGGGCTTGTGACCGGTGGGGCGATTCCGACGTATGGGACGCCGGAACGCGATACGGCTTGCCAGTTGAGCGCCGTTGCCGCACCGAAGGACCAGCCGGCGATGCCGGCGAGCGGCTCATCGAGCGCAGCGGCGAACGTCGCTGCTGCAGCGACATCGGCAAGTTCGTCGACCCCGCCACCGAACGTCCCCATCGATTCGCCGACGCCGCGGAAGTTGAATCGGAGGGTGCGGTACCCCGCAGCGACGGCCCGCTTTGCAATGGTGACGAGAATCGGTGCGCGCATGGTGCCACCGTGTTGAGGGTGTGGGTGACAGAGGATCAGTGTTCCTCGGACATCATCGGGCGTATCAATGAGCGCCTCGAGCGTGACGCCGTCGTCTGTGTGCAGCCTCGTCGTGGTCACAACGTGGTGAACCACACAGCGGTCGCAGCCAGGATCAGAAGGCCTGCCGAGAGCGATGCCAGGATGAGGTAGCGGGTCTGCACGCGGCAAGGGTATCGGACATGGATGGCTTGGGGACTGACTTGCTTGGCACCGCTAACCTTGCACCATCGACTGCACGTCTTGGGAGCGACTACCTCTATGTACGACATCGCCATCATCGGCGGAGGGCCCGGCGGCTACGCCTCTGCGCTCTACGCACACAACTTCGGACTCTCGGTAGCGCTCATCGAGAAGGGCCGGGTCGGCGGCACCTGCCTGCTGCGGGGGTGCATTCCTGCAAAAGCATGGATCGAGTCTGCCCACGTGTTCTCCACCGTTGCCGGTGCAGCCGAGTTCGGCGTCGAGACGTCCGAGCCGACCTTCGTGTGGCCAACCGCGCTTGCCCGCAAGCAGAAGGTCGTCGAGCTGCTCGTCAAGGGCCTCACCGGAACACTCAAGGCCCGCGGCGTCGAGATCATCGACGGCCACGGGAGGATTACCGGGCCGGGAACCGTCTCCGTCGAGACATCCGACGGATCGACTTCTCAGATCGAGGCACGTGCGATCATCGTCGCAACGGGGTCCGAGCCGTCGAGCATCCCCGGATATGAGGTCGACGGTGAGCGGATCGTGTTCTCCGACCACGCCCTGGATTGGGCGGAGCAGCCTGCCAGCGTCGCTGTGGTCGGTGGCGGCGTCATTGGGTGTGAGTTCGCATCGTTCCTTGCCGAGATCGGCACCGATGTCCACATCTTCGAGATGGAAGACCAGCTGGTTCCAGGCATGGAACCTGAGGCAGCCAAGATCCTGGCGCGGGCGTTCAGGCGGCGCAAGATCGCGATGCATCTCGGTGTCGCCGTCGGTGCGCCACAGGTCGGTGAGTCGTCGATCGTTGTGCCGTACGGTGACGACTCGGTCGAGGTCGACGTCGTTCTGATGGCCGTCGGGCGCAGACCGGTGACGTCCGATTGTGGTCTCGACGCCGTGGGCCTCAGCACCGACCGAGGTTTCCTCAGTGTCGACACCGCGTCGATGCGCACGGCAGCCGATGGTATCTATGCGGTTGGGGACATCGTTGCAGGCACGCCACAACTCGCACACGTAGCGTTCGCGGAGGCCATCGCCGCCGTGACCCACATCGCGACCGGAGAGGTCGCAGGCGTCGACTACAACGCCATCCCGATGGTCGTCTACACGCACCCCGAGATCGGGTCGGTCGGGCGTACCGAAGCCGTAGCGACGTCCGACGGGTTCTCCGTGGAGGTCACCGAGCACGGTATGCGCGGTATCGGACGGGCCATCATCCAGAACGACGTCGGTGGCACCGTCAAGATCGTCTCACAGGTCGACGGGCCGATCCTGGGCGCCACCGTGGTCGGGCCCGGTGCAGGCGAACTCATCCATGAACTCATGTACGCCGTTGGATGGGAGGCACTGCCGTCAGAGGCAGCCGCGTTCATCCACGCACACCCAACGATCGCCGAAGCGATCGGCGAGACCCTTCTCGCAGCTGCAGGCAAGCCGCTGCACTAGAACGAACACACGAGAACACGGCGCCTGCCTCACCGGGCGGCGCACACAAGGAGCGAAGCCATGGCGGTCACGATCACGATGCCCCAGCTCGGGGAAACGGTCACTGAGGGCACGATCCTGCAATGGGTGAAACAGATCGGGGAGTACGTCGCCGAGGATGACATCCTCGTCGAGATCTCGACCGACAAGGTCGACACCGAGTTGCCCTCGCCCTACGCCGGTGTGCTCACCGAGATCCTCGTTCCTGCGGGAACCACCGTCGAAGTGGGGACACCGCTGGCCGTCCTGACCGGTGACGACGAGCTGCCGGAGGACTCCCCGCAGTCGGCGGATGCCGAACCGGCTGTTGCGCAGAACGGGGAACAGCAGACGAAGGATGTTGAAGCCGGGAGCACACAGCCGTCCCCGGTCACCGCACCGCTTTCCGGTGTCACCGTGAAGGAAGTGGCCCAGGCCAAGACGGAGCGTCGCGGGGTGTTGTCCCCCGTTGTGCGCAAGCTCGCTGCTGAGAACAACATAGATCTGGCGATGGTCCCCGGAACCGGCGATGGTGGGCGGATCACGCGCAAGGACGTCGAAGTGTTCATCGCCACACATGGAGTCGCCGCACCGGCCGTGGTTCCCCCTCCACCGGTTGGCCGACCCGCTGGCCAGCCACCTCCCGCTCCCCGCCCCGCCGCATCGGCACAGAAGGGCGAGGTCCACGAAATCTCCCGCATCCGGGAACGGATCGCCCAGAACATGATCCACGCCAAGGCCAGTGCCGCTCACGTTTGGACGTCGGTCGAGGTCGACTACGAACGGGTAGCACAAGCACGGGCGAGGTTCGGCGGTGGGTTCAAGAATGCCGAAGGGTTCTCGCTCACGTACCTGCCGTTCATCGCACGGGCAACGATGGACGCGCTCAACGCGTACCCGGCGGTCAACTCGATCTTCGACCTCGCTGCGGGCACCCACACGTTCCCGCGCAACGTCAACCTGGGGATCGCGATCGATCTCGATCAGAAGGGTCTCATCGTTGCGAACATCCCCGATGCCGACTCGATGACGCTCAAGGGCCTTGCCCGGTCGATCCGTTCCGTCGCTGTCGATGCGCGGGCCAACAAGCTCGGTCCCGATGATCTTGTCGGATTCACGTTCTCGATCACCAACCCGGGTCCGTTCGGATCGTTCATGAGCGTGCCGATCATCCCGCCACCCAACGCAGCGATCCTGAGCACGGACACCGCAACGAAAAAGCCGGTCGTCGTCGAGTTGCCGGATGGCTCCGATGCCCTCGCGATTCACCATGTCGGGTACCTCGGGCTGAGCTGGGATCACAGGGTGTTCGACGGTTCCACCGCTGTCCTGTTCCTACGTCGTATCAAGGACAACCTCGAAACCTGGGACTGGGACCAAGAGCTTTCGTGATCGCAACCCCGATCCCGACGCTCCGCACGAGGTGGCTCGGGCGCGTCACTTACACCGAGGCGTGGGACCTCCAGAAGGCGATCTGGGAGGGGCGCACATCGGGACGCACCGAAGACGACTACCTGCTGCTACTCGAGCACCCACATACCTACACGGTGGGGCGCAACGGTGACGGCTCGCATTTGAAGATCTCCTCCGAACGACTCGAGGAGATCGGTGCAACGGTCCTCGACGTCGACCGTGGTGGTGACATCACCTATCACGGCCCGGGCCAGCTCGTCGGGTACCCGATCGTCTCCGTGCCTCGGTACGGTGATGGTTTCGATGTCGTCGGCCACGTGCGCCGAATCGAGGTGGTACTCATCGCCACGCTCGCGGACCTCGGCATCGAGGCTTGGGCGGAGGGCGGGTTCACTGGTGTGTGGACCGATTCGGGAAAGGTCGCAGCCATCGGTGTGAGGGTGTCGCGTGGTATCGCCACCCACGGATTCGCTGTCAACGTCGATCCTCAGATGGAGTATTTCGGCAACATCGTTCCGTGTGGCATCTCCGACCGTCCCGTCACCTCCATCTCGGAAATACTCGGTCGGAAGGTCTCGATCGAAGAGGTCGTCGAACGACTCCTGCCACACGTCGGGGGCCTCTCTCAGCGTGAGGGGAACGAGGTCCAGCTCGGTGCATTCGCAAGGGGCACAGGCCGTGCGACGTACGAGGTCGACCGCATGGTCGAAGCGGGTGTCTTCAGCCCGAAGTCCGAGGGGGAAGTCCCCGTGATGATCCGGGGTTTGCTCTCCGGTGAGCCGGAGAAGCCGAAGTGGATGAAGGTTCGCATCGACCTGAGGGACCCGAAGTTCAAGGAGCTCAAGAAGCTCAACAACGAACTTGACCTGAACACGGTGTGCGAAGAGGCGGGGTGTCCAAACATCTATGAGTGTTGGTCGTCGGGGACTTCGACGCTGATGCTGCTCGGGGACACGTGTACGCGGGCGTGTTCGTTCTGTGACGTCAACACGGGGAAACCTTCCGACGTCGATGAGAACGAACCGGTCCGTGCTGCCGATGCGATCGCTGCGATGGAACTCAACTACGCCGTGCTCACATCGGTGAACCGTGACGATCTCGATGACGGCGGGGCAGGGATCTTTGCGAGGACGATCCACGAGATCCGTCAGCGGCTTCCTGAGTGCAATGTGGAGGTCCTGATCCCGGACTTCAAGGGTGAAACCGAGCCGCTCGACACCGTTCTCGGTGCCAAGCCCACGGTGCTGAACCACAACACCGAGACTGTGTTGCGACTCCAGCGCGAGATCCGTACTGCTGCGAACTATGCACGGTCGTTAACGCTCCTTGCACGAGCAAAGTGGGCGAATCCGTCCGGGGCCGTCAAGTCCGGTCTGATCGTCGGGATGGGTGAGACCGACAACGAGATCGTCGGTGCGCTCGCCGACCTGAACGCAGTCGGCGTGGACGTTGTCACGATCGGTCAGTACCTGCGCCCGACCGCGCACCACCGCAAGATCGACCGGTACGTGGAACCGGTGGTGTTCGACGAGTACAAGGCTGTGGGAGAGGCGTTCGGCATCGCACATGTGGAGTCCGGTCCTCTCGTTCGCAGCTCGTATCACGCCCGCGAGGCATTGGAGGCAACGGTATGAACCAGTACACGGGTCGAATCGCCCGGTCACAGGCGGCGATGAAGAGCGAGGGGATCGACGCGTTGTGTGTCTCCGTCGGCTCTGACCTCCCGTACCTCACCGGCTACCGGGCGATGCCGCTCGAGCGGGTCACGATGCTCGTCGTTCCCGCCGAGGGCCGTCCCGAACTGGTCGTGCCCGGACTCGAAGCCCCGCGAGTCGAGGTGCGAGACGATGCGTTCGCCATCACGGGATGGGCGGAGAGCGACGATCCGATCGCGATGATCGACGCACTCCTCGTCGATGCCGGTGTCGTGGCGTTCGGTGACGAGACGTGGTCACGGTTCTTGCTGGAGTTGCAGGCAGTGAACCCTGCACGGGTGTTCACGCCTGCGAACGAGTTCATGGCCGGGTTGCGGATGGTCAAGTCTGTCGACGAGATCGCAGCCCTGCGCCGGGCGGCAAGGACCGTCGACGCTGTCGTCGAGGAGATGGCCGAGGTGCGGTTCTCAGGACGTACCGAACGTGAGGTATCGAGAGAGATCATCGATCGGACGATCACTGCAGGCCACGACACGATGGAGTTCTGGATCGTCGCATCGGGACCCAACGGTGCATCGCCTCATCACGAGCCGGGTGAGCGGATCATCGAGCCCGGTGATGCAGTCGTTGTTGACTTCGGGGGTCATCAGGACAGCTACTGCTCGGACACGACGCGCATGTTCGTCGTCGGCGAGGCTCCGTACGGGTTCGATGCTGCCTACGAGGTCCTGTACGCCGCTCAGGCTGCTGCGACCGATGCGGTCCGGCCCGGGGTCACCGCGGAGTCGCTCGATGCCGTGGCACGAGACATCATCACCGAGGCCGGGTACGGGGATCTGTTCATCCACCGTCTCGGCCACGGTATCGGGATGGACACTCACGAGCATCCGTACCTCATCGAGGGGAACGACCAGGTCATCGAGGCAGGTATGGCGTTCTCGATCGAGCCGGGTATCTACAACCCGGGCGAGTGGGGGATGCGCATCGAGGACATCGTCGTGGTGACCGACGACGGAGTGGAGCGGTTGAACCGCTCGGATCGGGCGTACCGGGTCGTCGATTAGCCGACGGCAGCTTCGACGGCTTCGAGGAGAGCACGACGCGCCGCTGTCACTTCATCGTTCGGTCCCAGATCGCCCATGCGCCGCCATCCGTCGAGTCCCTCACGAACGATCGCCATGCGCTCGAAGGCGAGCACCAGGGCCCAGCCACCGACGATCCCCGAGAGCCAGGCGATCGTTCTCCCGTACCGGATACGACGCTGGAGAACGGACGACCACACCGTCCATGTGCCGCCGTAGAGAACCGGCGCTGCGAGGGAGCGGACGGTCGCCATCGTCACCGGTTCGACGTTCAGGTTCTTACGTAACGCCGTCATGATCGCGATCGGAACGGCGTTGGCAGCAAGTCCGACCAGGGCGGTCGGGGCGAGGGCAAGGGTCCCGAGAAAGCTGCGGGCCGTGTAGTCGGGGAGGGCCCCTCCC
>VAPM010304412.1_pt1 | contig 21603 bp, 22 predicted proteins | sample 3395091 | NCBI WGS metagenome assembly VAPM01 (sample SAMN08290445, study PRJNA428436) | hydrothermal vent metagenome | isolation source: Deep-sea hydrothermal vent chimney 3 | place: Pacific Ocean: Juan De Fuca Ridge
AGGACGACATCGGCGTCGACGACACGGGTGACGTCCTGTTCTCGAACGTCGTGTTCCTCGAGGAACCGATCCGCGTCGCATCGCTCACCATGGACGTTGGCCAGATGACCCAGAACGGGGTGCAGGTGATCCTCACCTCTGGTGCTACGACGGTGGTCTCGGTGGCGCTCGCAAGCGCAGACCAGGGCATGGTCGCTGAAGGTGACGATGTCATCGTCGTGCTTCCCGACGACACGGAGACACCGGCGACGGTCACATCCGTCGGGACCGTGGCCATCCGTGCCCAGAACGGAGACGGCAGCTACTTCGATGTCGAAGTGACCCTCGACAAACCACAGGTCGCTGCAGGACTCGACGAGGCACCCGTGTCGGTCGACGTCGTCACGCAAGAAGCATCCGACGTGCTTGCCGTTCCCGTGAGCGCTCTCGTTGCACTCACCGAGGGCGGGTACGCGATCGAAGCGGTCGACGCGAACGGAACGACCGCTCTCGTGGGCGTCGAACCCGGCATGTTCGCCGACGGCCTCGTCGAGGTATCCGGTGCCGGCGTCACGGCAGGCATGACGGTGATCGTCCCGTGACCAACACCGTCCTCGAACTGTCGGGCGTTACCAAGGAGTACAAGGGAACGCCACCCGTTCGCGCTCTGCGCGGTGTCGATCTGCGGATCGCCGAAGGTGAGATCGTGGCGATCGTCGGACCCTCCGGATCGGGCAAGTCAACGCTCCTGCACGTGATCGGAACCCTGGACCGGGCAACATCGGGACGTGTCGAGGTCGCTGGCTACGACGTGGCCGAGCTGGCCGATCGCAAGCTGTCGGCACTGCGTTCACAGAAGATCGGGTTCGTGTTCCAGCAGTTCTTCCTTCTTGCAGGCGAAACGGCACTCGACAACGTGGCCGATGGCCTCCTCTACACCGGAACGCCGCTGCGGCGCCGGCGGGTCCTCGCTGCTGAGGCGCTCGAGCGAGTCGACCTCGCCGACCGCATGACACACATGGCGACGAAACTCTCGGGCGGCGAACGCCAGCGCGTCGCGATTGCACGAGCACTGGTCGGCTCACCCGAGATCCTCCTCGCAGACGAACCGACGGGGAACCTCGATTCGGCAGCAGGCAACTCGATCGTCGAACTGATGGAGAACCTCAACGCGGAAGGAACAACGATCGCGGTGATCACCCACGACCGGGAGATCGCAGCGAGGTTCCCCCGCAGGGTCGAGCTCAAGGACGGACAGATCATCTCGGACACGAGGGCAGCATGAAGGCGGCCCCGACACTGGACCCGTCACGCCTGACCCCGGCCGACGCTGTGCGTGCAGCAGGGATCGGGTTGCGGACACGACCCCTCCGCTCGTTCCTGTCTGCCCTCGGGATCGTCATCGGTATCGCTGCGATGGTCGGGGTGCTCGGCCTGTCCGAATCATCCAAGAGCGACCTTCTCGCCCAACTCGACCAGCTCGGCACCAACATGCTTCAGATCGAGGCCGGCACGGGGATCGGGGCCGGTTCGGGGGAGCTCCCCGAAGGAGCCCCGTCGATGGTGACCAGGATCGGTCCCGTCCAGGCCGTGTCCTCCTTCGGCACCGTCGATGCCAACGTGTACCGCACCGACTACATCCCACCGGAACAGACCGGAGGGATCGCTGTACTCGCCGCAGGCCCCAACCTCCTCGACACGCTTCAGGGCACCATTGCCCACGGTGTCTTCCTCGACGAGGCTCCCTCCGACTATCCAGTCACCGTCCTTGGAGCGGTCGCAGCACAGCGTCTCGGTGTCGGGTCGCTCGAAGGTGCCCCCCTCGTGTGGCTCGGTGACCAGTGGTTCACGGTCGTGGGCATCATGGATTCGATCGAACTCTCACCCGACATCGACCGTTCCGCGCTCGTGGGAGTTGCTGCCGCTGAGACCTATCTCGGATACAATTCGGTACCGGCCAGGATCTACGTTCGGACCGATCCGCGCTACATCGACGATGTGCGTGGCGTCCTTCCCGCAACGGTGAACCCCGAAGCACCCGACGAGGTCGAAGTGACACGACCCTCCGACGTTCTCGAAGCCCGCGAGGCTGCCGATGACGCTTTCACCAGCCTGCTCCTCGGCCTCGGTGCCGTTGCACTCCTCGTCGGAGGTGTCGGCATCGCCAACGTGATGGTGATCTCCGTGCTCGAACGGCGCGGCGAGATCGGCCTGCGCCGTGCCCTTGGTGCCACCCGGCGCCACATCGCCGTTCAGTTCCTCGGAGAGTCGCTGATGCTCTCGACGATCGGAGGCCTCGGAGGGGTCCTCGCAGGAGTGGCCGTGACGTCGCTGTACGCGAACTACAAAGGCTGGGACGTGCTCATCCCACAGATCGCGATCATCGGTGGCTTCCTCGCAGCGATCGCTATCGGTGTCATCGCCGGCCTGTACCCCGCCATGCGTGCCGCAAGGGTCAGCCCAACGGAGGCCCTGAGAACGTTGTAGCAACAAGGCGGTCGGTGCCGTCGCCCGGCGACCGCTGTACGCTCGCAACGCATGACATGGTCACTCAACGATCGATCGGTGCTCGTCACCGGAGCCACATCAGGTATCGGCCTCGTCGTCGCACGCGAGCTTGCAAGGGCCGGCGCTCGTGTCACGATCACGGCACGAAACTCGGAGAAGGGGTCGGCGACCGCATCGGCGATCACCGCTGCAACCGGCGCCGACATCGACGTTCTCGACGTCGACCTCTCGAGCCTTACGTCGGTTCGTGACGCCGCGTTGCGCTTCGCCGAGACACACGACGATCTCGCCGTCCTCGTCAACAACGCAGGGATCGTGGTCGGCAAACGGTCACAGTCGCCCGACGGGTTCGAACTGACCTTTACAACCAACCATCTCGGCCCGTTCCTCCTGACGAACATGCTCACCGGGCTACTCACCGGACCTTCACCATCGAGGGTCATCAACACGTCCTCCGTCGCCCACACCTACGCCAAAGAAGGGATCCTCTTCGACGATCTCGGATTCGACGATCGGCGATACAAGTTCATGGCGGTGTACGGACACTCCAAGCTCGCAAACATCCTCCACGCAGCGGAACTCAACCACCGGTACCGAGACGACGGCGTCACCGCCGTCGCCGTCCACCCCGGGGTCGTCCGAACCGGTCTCGGTGGTGGCGGTGACTCGACGGTGGTACGCATTGCCTACACCCTCGGAGGTCGATGGATGCGGACACCCGACCAGGGTGCCGACACGATCGTGTGGCTCGCAACCGAGCCATCCATCGACCTGCGTGAAGGCATCTACTTCCAGGACAGGGCGCCGTCGAAATCGACCCGTCACGCACGGGACGCGGAGCAGGCCCACAGGTTGTGGTCGCTCAGCGAGGAAATGACAGACGACAGATGACAAACAGCAGACGACAGACAACAGACAACAGATGACAGACGACAGGCAGGCACCGACTGTCGACGATTTCGGTGAGGCGCCACAGCGCAAGAAACGACCGTTGTGGCAGCGCCTCCTTTCACTGAGCATCACGATTGCCGTGCTCGTCGCCGTCTTCGGGTTCATCCTTCCCAGCCTCGCCGACTACCGCGACGTGCTCGACTACGTCGCCGCCATCGATCCGGGAGAGTGGGCGGTCGTTGCGTTCTTCGCGATCGCTTTCCTCATGGCGTACCCGATCGTCCTCGTCCAGGTCATGGACACGCTTCGTGTGCGCGAGTCGTTCGTCAACCACATGGCAGGCACGGCAGTGACGAACGCCGTTCCCTCCGGGGGTGCCATCGCCCTGCCCATCAACTACGCGATGTACATGTCGTGGGGGTTCACGCCACACGCCATCTCAGCGGGGCTCCTGGCAGCTGGGGTCTGGGACTGGCTTGCACGGATCTCACTGCCAGTCATCGCCGTCTTCGGGATCGCCCTGACGGGAGACGCAGCGACCTGGATGTGGGCGGTTTCGATCGGTGGTGTCGTCGTCGTAGGCGCAGCCGTCTTCTTCCTGGTCAAACTCCTCGACAACGAGGACCTCGCACGACGGTTCGCTCTCTGGGCGAACCGTGTCGCTCAACGGGTGATGCGCCTCGTCCGCAAGGACACGCCGGACATCGTCAGGATCATCGTCCAGTTCAGGACCGATCTCAACGGGGTCGTGCGCCGACGAGCCGGACGATTGACCATCGCGACCGTCTGGAACCACGCGATGATGACCGGACTGTTCGTTGCATCCGTATACGCGGTTGGCATCGACACAGAGATGATCCCTCTCCCCTGGGTGGTTCTGGCGTTCACGCTCGGCCGGTTCCTCGTGATGATCCCGGTGAGTCCCGGCGGACTCGGCCTCGTCGACCTCGGTTGGATCGGGTTACTCACGCTTGGATGGCAGACGGCCAACCCGGGTGTCCCCGTCGACACGAGCCTCATATCGGCCGGCGTCCTCCTCTTTCGTGCTCTCACCCTCCTGCCGCCGATACTGATCGGCATGGCGACCTGGCTGTTCTGGCGTGTCAACACGAGCTGGCGGGCCGATTGGAGGACGCAAGGTCGTGGCAACGTCGTATCAGATCCGCCTGCGGTCACGGTCGATCCGTAGAGGACGTGTGGAAAAAGGGGGCAGCCGTTTGCCCTTCCCGGTTCACCCTGGGTACGCGATCTACACCATCACGATCACCGGCTATCGCAGTGACTGCAATGGTCTCGCGGCGTCCACACCTGGAACGAATCGGTGCAAGGCACGCCGTTCCTCCATCCATCTTTCAAGGGGGATAGGTGAGGAGCGTCAGCAACGAGCAGGGGGATGGGGGTTCGAGTTGTACGGGTCTTTGCCGTACCGGGCTCGCGGGCTCGCGGTCCCCCCTCGCTCAAGGTCTCGCTTGTCCCCCCTGAAGGGGGGACGGGAGAGGCTCGGGCTCGCAGGCTCGCGGTCCCCCCTGAAGGGGGGACGGATGGGTCGGAAGCGTCCACAGCAGTTCGAGTGTCCGACTGTGAACTGTGATCTGTAAACCCACCGACCGAATTCGCCTATTCGCTGATCTTCGTAGAACAGACCCGTCGGCTCAGATCGGCCAGCTGGAGCGCATGTCCCACCCGAGGAAGACGTTGATGGCGATGGTGGCGATCAGCCACACGCCCCACCCCACCGCCATCGTCGCGATCGAACGCTTGGTCGAGAACTCCATGCCCTCTCTGATGGCGATGACCGCAGCGAAGAGGACCCAGACGGCACCGATCAACCCGAGCCACGGGACGATACCGATGGCAAGCGGCGCGTACGCGAACCCGATCACGCGCCGCATCTGACCAAAGTCGGACGTTCCCTTGAAGACTCTCGTACCGACGGCCATTGCAACGTACGACCACACCAGCCATCCGATGACCCCGGTAATCGCACTCAAGGCGGCTGCCGCCGCAAGGTTGGAATCTGCCGCGATGGCAGAGCCGATGCCGGCTGCACCGCTGGCGAGCACGACGATCACCCCAGCCTGGAAGTTCAGTGACGTGTCCGTCTCTGCACGGTTGAAGAAGTCGACATCGAGGAGGCTCGCGCTCACGACGTGGCGCAGGATCGAAGGCAGTTCCATTGCCCAGAAGTATGGCGCGCATGCGCGCCAACAGCCGCTCGAACCCGACAACGGTGAAGGAGGTCAGTCGATCATCGACCGCCACGCCGAGATGGCGAGCCCTATCTCGTCGGGTGAGTCCTCCTGGATGAAGTGGATGCCCGGCACCGTCACCTCTGTCTGGTTCGGCCATGTCCTGGCGAACTCCCTCTGGCTGCCGGTCAGGATGCTCCCCGGTTCGGCGTTGATGAAGAGCTTCGGGAGATCGTTTGTCGCCATCCACGACCCGTACGCCTCAACGACCCGGGCGACGTCGGCGGGTTCACCGTCGACGGGTATCTGACGTGGCCAGGTGAGTGTTGGACGTCTCGACTCACCGGGTTCGAGGTACGGGGAGCGGTACGTCGTCATCTCCTCGTCGGTGAGTTCTCTCATGATCGATGCCGGGAGTATCCGTTCCACGAAGATGTTCTTGTCGAGGACGAGCCCCTCGCCTGCCTCGGACCGCATCGCCTCGAATATCGGCCGGGCAGCCTCCGGCCAGGCTTCCCAGGAAATCGTCTGGACGATCGCCTCCATGTACACGATCCCAAGGACACGGTCCTTGTTGCGATAGGCCCAATCGAATCCGAGCCCGGAACCCCAGTCGTGCAGGACGAGCGTGACTCGACCTCCGAGATCCATCGCTCCGAGAAACGTGTCGAGGTACTTGCGGTGCTCGACGAAGGTGTACCGGCCGGGACCGCTGTCTGTCAGCTTCTCCGAATCACCCATGCCGACGAGGTCAGGAGCGACACATCGATACGAGTCCGACAGGTGAGGTATCACGTTCCGCCACAGATACGAGGACGTCGGGTTGCCGTGGAGGAACACGATGGGCTCACCGGAGCCGACCTCCTCGTACGCCATCGTCAGATCGTGGACTACAACACGCTTACTCGCCATGACCACCTCCAGTGGAGAGCGTACAGGGTCCCCCGTCGGCCACCCGACGCGAGGCACAATCGCTCGGCGAACCAGCGAGTCGCCCGGCACTAGTCACACTGGGCGGATCAGAACCCTTCTTGGCATCTCGCGAGCACCAGGTAGGTTGAGTGCAGGGTCGGTTAGGGAAGGCACGACACTGCGAGAGGACCACATCAATGCACGAACCAGCCAGCCAGATCGACATTGCGGAACCCAGCGACGGCCTCGCCAAGGTGATCCCGCTGCCGCCGACCGACCGACAGTCGTACTACCAGAGGAACACGGGAGCCCTGCCGAAGATCGGGGTCCGGTCATCGGACATCCATCGCCGCTCCTCGCTTCCATCTCCGGTCAACATCGACTCGAACGGATTCGTCGACAGGATCAGAAGCCTCCTGACCGGACGCTGAACAACAGCGCCCCCATCGTGATTTCGCTCAAGATTCACCGACGAGCCGCCGATAAGCCCGACATGAAGCTGTTCAGAAGAAGCACTTCCGAGGAGCGTCGGGCTGACCGGGAGTACGACGAAGCGGTGAACAACCGCATGAAGTCGGTACTCGGACGAGAGACGGAGCACGACAACGCCGACGCCGTCGAGAAGAGGCTCCGCAACATGGTCTACGGAACCAACAAGAAGTAGCACCGACGACGAGCAGCCCGCAGGGGGTTGTTCGCTTCGACGCGCCTCATGAAGCTGCGCTCGAGACGGGATCGACGACCACACTCGACGGCCGGAAGAACACTGCGAGCTGTGTGCCAGCGGCAACGAAGCCGACAACAACGGCGCCGACTCCGACCCAGCCACTCAACGTCGTGGCGATCCCGATGACCTCGTCGAGCGATACACGCCCCGGGCCGCCGATCGCCACTGCGGACGCTACGACGGCGAGCACCATGACGTACTCCCAACCCTCGTCTGGCCTTGCGGTGACCCAGAAACCGATCTTGCGGTGGACCGAGACGAACGCGACCGCCATGATCCCGATCACACCTGCGGCAGCAGCAACAGTGAACAACCCGGTGATGAGCAGAACGCCGACGCCGATCTCAGTTGCTGTTGAAGCGAACCACTGCAGCATCGGATGCTGGAATCCGATCGATCCGAACCAGCGAGACGTCTTCTCCCTGCCACGGGCGTGCTTGATCCCGTGAGCGAGCATGACCCCTCCGAGTGCGAGGCGGAGTGCCAGTTGTGCGAAATCGTACGCTTCCATGTCGCCGTCCTTTCTCGATCGCAACAACGCGCTCCGGTTCGGCTTCATTCCTTCGTGCCCCTCCACGGTCCGCTACGGATCGCATGGCAACAACTACCCAACGCATTCCCATCGAGCACGTATGCTGTACCTAGGGCAACAGAGGGAAAAGATGGAACTGTCTTCAAAAGACGTCGTCGGCCAACACTTCAAGTCGGCGATGCGGGGGTATAGCAAGCCCCAGGTGCGGTCTTTCCTCGCGGACGTCGAGCATGCAATGCGAGCGCTCGAGGAACACCTCGCGATCGAGGGTGCACGGGCTGCCCACGCCGAGGAGGATCTCACAGAGATGCGCACCAGGATCGACGACCTCGTCGAGGAAGTGTCCACGGCCCGCCACAAGATCATCGAACAGGCGAAACGAGACGCGGTGGAGATAGCCGAACGCACCGGCACCGGCCTCGATAGCTCCACGATCGCAGACGCGGCCGAGTGCGCTGCCGGCATCATCGCTCGAGCAGAAGCCGACGTCGCCCACCGCCTCGCCGAGATCGAGCAGCTCTGTGTATCTGCCAGGGATGAGGCGGCAAGGACGCTGACAGCGGCCCAGGAAGATGCCGTGACGACACGGGCTGAAGCTGCTCGAGTACTCGACGAGTCACGCCGTCAAGCCAGATCGACGCGGGCACAAGCTGAGTCTGAGCGAGCAACGATCGTTGAGGAGATCTCGCACCTCGAGCAGATCGCTTCGACGGCGAACGTCGGGGATATCGAGGATCTGGAAGCTGGGAACGTGATCCTGCGCTCCGGCACCGAGATCACGATCGATCTGCGAGAAGAATCCGTCGACCCGGCGTAACGATCACGATCACCGTGAGACTCACCCGTCTTGACACAGGCCCCGACAGACGAACGAGTAGATGTCACTTGCGACCTGAGAACGACTGAGCTTCCCACCGTCGTCGTACCAACAGTCGACACCGTTGAGGATCAACAGGACGTAGATCGCAGCGAGACGTGGGTCGAGAAACGACGGCCTGCACCCGCAACGATGTCATCCCGGGTGAGACGGCTCATACGTCATAGGAGAGCTCGACGGTCTCAGACACCGGGTGTGCCTGACAGGTGAGGATCTGGCCGGCATCGACCTCGGCCTGGTTCAGAGCCCAGTTGCGATCCATGGTGACTTCACCTTCGATGACCACGGCCCGACACGATGCACACGCCCCGCTCCGGCAGGAGAACGGGGTCTCGGGGCGCACGGCGAGCGCGTGGTCGAGGATCGGGACTCCCGCCGGGTCCACGATCACCGTCGAGGTTCGGCCGGCCAGCGTGAACTTGACGACGGCTCCCGCCGCATCGTCCTCCGCCACGACGGTCCCCGCCCCGTCTCCAGCGAAGAAGAGCTCATCGTGGATGCATGCATCGCTCACCCGCCCGGCAGTGAGAACGGACCGGGCAGCATCGACGACGCCTGGAGGACCGCACAGGTACCACGCCGTCGCTGTCCGGGCGTCGACCACCGTCGTGAAGAGGCGCCGAAGCTTGTCTTCATCGAGCCGACCTTGAAAGAGCGGTATCGCGTGCACCTCCCTGCTCAGGACGTGGAAGATGGCGAACCGATCCGGATACCTGTTCTTGAGGGCGTCGAGATGATCGAGGAACATGATCGATGCACCGTCACGGTTGCCGTAGATCAGTGTGAACCTACTGGATGGCTCGATCATCAGCGCCGACGAGATCATCGAGAGAACCGGGGTGATCCCACTCCCTGCCACGACGGCGATGTAGTGATTCTCATTGGCACGATCGGGTTCGAGCACGAAGTCACCGGTGGGTGGCGTGACCTCGAGGACGTCACCGGGTTGGAGGTTCTCGTTGGCGAACGTCGAGAACACACCCCCGGGGAGCTTCTTGACGCCGATCATGATCCGGGATTCGCCGACCGGTGAACAGATCGAGTAGGACCGCCGAACGGTGTCACCATCGACCTCAGCCTTCACGATCACATGCTGACCCGGAGTGTGGAGGTAGGTCGACCTCAGCGCTTCAGGAACCTCGAAGCTGATCGATACAGCAGTGTCGGTGAGTGGCTCGACGGCGGCCACGATGAGCGGATGGAACTCTGCGGCCATCGTCAGATCGCCTTGAAGTGATCGAACGGTTCCCCACAGCTCGTACAGACCATGATGGATTTGCACGCAGTCGAGCCGAACTCGGACACGGTTCTCACGGTATCCGAGGCACAGAGCGGGCACAGGACCTCGTCGACGACGCCGAGCGGTCCCGGCGGCGCGATACGGTTGGCTGCGAGCTTGTCGCGCGCTTGGGATGACATCCATTCGGTGGTCCACGCCGGGGAGTACGCAACGTCGACCGCCACGTCCGAGAAACCGGCTGAGGTGAGCGCAGAGATGATGTCCTGGGTGATCACGTCCATTGCAGGGCATCCAGAGTACGTCGGGGTGATCACGACCTGTACACCCCCATCTTCGTCGAGTACCACGTCGCGCAGGATCGCTATCTCCTCGATGGACAGGAACGGGATGTCGGGATCGACCACCGTGCGCAGTGCCCGGCGGGCATCCGCCTCGGTTCGGGGATCTTGCGTCACCACGTGAGGCCCTTGTAGGACCGTTGCATCGACTGCATCTCGGCGAGGAGCTTCCCGAGGAACTCCGTGTGCATCCCCGTCCTTCCCCCCGATGCCTGATACGGGTTCTCGGGCCTAGTGAGCGTTGCCTCCTCGAGGATGGAGTCGACGTTCGTCTGCCACTCCCCGCGAAGTGTCGACGCGTCGACACCGATCCCATCCTTCGCCATCTGGCGGTCGAGGTCGTCGGTCTCGAACATCTCTCCGGTGAACCGCCACATCCGCTCCACGGCGGCCTGCATCCGTTCGTGACTCTCCTGCGTTCCGTCACCGAGGCGGATCACCCACCCCGAGGAGTGCCGGAGGTGGTAGGTCGCTTCCTTGGCTGCTCGCTGCGCGATGCCAGAAATCGTCGTATCGGACGACTCGACGAGGGAGCGCCACAGCAGCACCTGGTATGCGTCGAAAAGGAACTGGCGAACCATGAGCTCGGCAAAATCCGCATGCGGTTGTTCGACGAGGAGCAGGTTCGTGTACTCACGTTCGGAACGGAGCATGGCAAAGCCGTCGGCATCACGCCCGTCGTTCTCGACCGCCCCGGCATAGGTGAAGAGATGCTGGGCGACGCCGATGTGATCGAGAGCGAAGTTCGCAACAGCGAGATCCTCCTCGAGTTCGGGTGCCTTCGAGATGTACTCCGAGAGGCGTTGCCCGAGGACCACGTTGTCGTCTGCGTGGCGCACGATGTACGTGGCGAGAGGGCTGCGCGTGGTGATCGTGTTCACAGCTGGCCCGCCTCGTCGGGGATCTCGTAGAACGTTGGATGCCGGTACGGCTTGTCGTCGAAGGGTCCGAACAGCGAATCGGGGTCGTCGGAGGCAACGATGTCGGTGGACCGCACAACCCACATGCTGACGCCTTCACCCCTTCGGGTGTACCCGTCGCGGGCGTTCTGGATCGCGGTCTCAGCGTCGGGAGCGTGAATCGATCCGACATGGGTGTGGCTGAGGCCGCGCTTGGCTCTCACGAAGACCTCCCAGAGGGGGAACCCGTGGTCGGCGGTTCCTCCCAGATCCAACTCTTCTGGTTCCTCACCCGGGGCGATCGGTACGTCGTAACTCATGTCGTCCTCCTCAGGCGCTCTTGTCGAGCCGCTCGCGTTGCTTCCGCGCGTACGCGGATGCACCGTCACGGACCCAGCGACCGTCTTCCCACGCCTTGACCTTGTGGGCGATGCGTTCCCTGTTGAGCGGCCCATCACCCTTGATCGTCGCCCAGAACTCGTCCCAGTCGATCTCCCCGATCGTCCAGTGCTCGGTCTCCTCGTCGAACTCGAGGTCCGGGTCGGGGACGGCCAATCCGAGGTAGTGGGCTTGAGGGACGGTCTGGTCTATGAACATCTGGCGGAGCTCGTCGTTCGTGAGGCGCTTGATCTTCCACGCCATCGACTGCTCGGTGTTCGCCGATTCCGAGTCGTGCGGTCCGAACATCATCAGTGCGGGCCACCACCAGCGATCGATCGCATCCTGGGCCATCGCCTTCTGCTCATCGGACCCGCTCGTGAGCGCCATCATGATGGAGTACCCCTGACGGGCGTGGAAGCTCTCCTCCTTGCAGATCTTGACCATGGCCCGGCTGTACGGGCCGTAGGAGGTTCCCTGCAGGACGATCTGGTTGACGATGGCTGCACCGTCGACGAGCCATCCGATGGCTCCGATGTCCGCCCAGCTGAGCGTCGGGTAGTTGAAGATCGATGAGTACTTCTGCTTCCCGGTGTGGAGGAGTTCCTGGAGTTCGTGGCGTGACACTCCGAGCGTCTCGGCAGCCGAGTACAGGTACAGGCCGTGGCCGGCCTCGTCCTGGACCTTGGCGATGAGGATGGACTTGCGCATGAGCGTCGGGGCCCGCGTGATCCAGTTGGCCTCGGGTTGCATCCCGATGACCTCCGAGTGGGCATGCTGTGCCATCTGGCGGATGAGGCTCGCCCGGTACCCGTCCGGCATCCAGTCGCGCGGTTCGATCTTGTCGTCGGCGTCGATGATCGCAGCGAACTGCTCTTCGCGAGACGGCTCGGGCATCGCATCTCCTCGTGTGGGTCACGGGATAGTAACAAACGACCGTTCGTTCGGGAACGGCTTGTGTTACATCCCCAACAGGAGCTGTCGGAGGCGGCGGACGGCGATCAGGCCTGCGGAAACGTCCTGAATCCCATCACGTGACAGCCACTGGTACCACCGGTCGAGCCTGGGGGCGATACGTTCGTGGGCAGCAAGGAAGTCGTCGATCGATCCATCGGCCTCACCGAGCACCGATGCAACGAAGTCCCGGCGGAGCGCCTGAAGATCGTCGCGCAGGGTCTCTACGGCGAGGCGCTCGAACGTCGTGGTACCCGGAAGAAGGCGAATCTGGCGCTCCAACCAGCCGATCCGGAACAGGTCACTCGAACGCGTGTAGAGGCCGGCGACATCGACGACATCGAGATCGAAGCGGTGAGCGAGGTCGACGATGTCGGGGCCACGGCGCAGCGCACGTTGATATGCGTGACGGACTGCAAGGTTCTCGGGAACGCCCTTGGCCAGGAGTTCGTCGACGACCGCCTGATACGGCTCACGCCACGACGGTGACGGCATGTGTGCCAACCCGTCGGACAACTTGGCGAAGTCGTCCCTGGCGAGATCGATCTCCTCGTCGATCGTCCGATCGGCCGGGTGTTGGAGATACCAGCGTGTGACGAGCGTGACGAGACCATCGATGTCCTTGAGCATCATCCGCTCCGTGTCAGGATCCACCTGTCCCGAGAGCTCCTCGATATCTGCCCAGCGGGCCGACGCATCCGTGACCGCTCTCGCAATGCGGTACGCCCGCACGATCGCCGCAGCCGACGCCCCGGTGAGTGTGCGCAGTCTCGAGTAGAAGGTCGCACCCTGAGAGTTGAGGACCTGGTTCGCAACGATCGTGGCGATCAGCTCACGACGCAGCGGATGCTCGTGGATCTCGTCGGTGAACCGCTCGACGATCACAGACGGGAAGTAGCAGAGAAGGTCCGTGTCGAAGTGAGGGTCGTCGGGAAGACTCGAGTTCATGAGGTGCTCGGCGAGGCTCCGCTTGGCGTACGCGAGGAGGACGGCGAGCTCGGGCCGAGCCATACCTGCCCCTTCCCTTGCACGCTGGGCCATCTCCTCGCTCGAGGGAAGGAACTCGATCTCGCGATGGAGGGTCCCCTCACGTTCAAGCCTGTCCATGAGGTCCGAGTACGCCTCGATGAAACGCGCCGACGTCGAGGATCGCTGCGAGATGATCTGTGCCTGCAGGAAGTTGTCGTAGAGGATCGCCTCGACGACTTCGTCCGAGACCGACTCGATGATGCGATCGCGCTCGTGTCGGTCGATCATGCCGGAGGACTCAGCAATGCGAAGCAGGATCTTCATGTTGACCTCACGGTCGGATGCGTGGACACCTCCCGAGTTGTCGATGAAGTCGGCGAACACGCGGCCACCACTTCGCTCGAACTCGATCCGCCCCAACTGCGTGAGACCGAGGTTCCCTCCTTCGCCGACGACTCTGCATCGCAACTGGTGCCCGTTCACGCGCACAGCGTCGTTGGAACGGTCCTGAACCTCTTCGCTCGACTCGAGATGTGACTTGACGTACGTGCCGATCCCACCGTTCCACAAGAGATCGACGGGCGCTGTGAGGACACGAATGATGAGTTCGTTCGGGGTCAGTTCCGCTTCATCGGTTCCGAGTACCTGCTGCATCTGGGGTGTGAGCTGGACGACCTTCGCCGAACGGGAGAACACGCCGCCACCTGCAGAGATGAGAGATGCGTCGTAGTCCTGCCACGATGACCGCTCGAGGTGGAACAGTCGGTTGCGTTCCTCCCACCCAGCAGCGGGATCGGGGTCCGGATCGATGAAGATGTCGCGGTGGTCGAAGGCTGCAACGAGCCGCAAGTTCTTCGAGAGCAGCATCCCATTGCCGAACACGTCCCCGGACATGTCGCCGATCCCGATGACCGTGATCTGCTCGGTGTCGACGTCGACGCCGAGGTCGAGGAAGTGGCGCCGTACCGACTCCCACGCTCCCCTTGCGGTGATCCCGAGAGCCTTGTGGTCGTACCCTGCAGAGCCACCGGATGCGAACGCATCATCGAGCCAGAACCCGTACTCGGCTGCGATCGCATTGGCGGCGTCGGAGAACGACGCCGTTCCCTTGTCGGCTGCCACAACGAGGTACGGGTCGTCTTCGTCATGCCGGACGACGCTCGGCGGGGGAACGATCTCGCTCCCGACACGGTTGTCGGTGACGTCGAGCAGTCCTCTGATGAACGTCTCGTACCCCTCTTTGACCTCGTCGTAGGTGGGACGCCACGGGTCGGAGGAACGCTTGATGACGAACCCGCCTTTGGCGCCGGTCGGGACGATGGCGACGTTCTTGGTCATCTGTGCCTTCATGAGGCCGAGCACCTCGGTGCGGTAGTCCTCTCTGCGATCCGACCATCTGATCCCGCCGCGTGCGACCTTGCCACCGCGAAGATGCACACCTTCGACGTTCCTCGAGTACACGTAGATCTCGTAGAGGGGCTTGGGTTCCGGCATCTCGGGGACGAGATGTGATGCGAACTTCAGGGCAAGGGACTGCCTGCCTTCGACCAGGATGTTGGTTCGCTGCGTTGCATGGATCAGGCCGAGGAACCCTCGCAGGATCCTGTCCTCATCGAGAGATGCCACGTCGTCGAGCGACGCTGCGATCTGCCCGGCGAGCTCCCCCGCGCTGGCCGTGTCGGAGTGGACACCGAAACGCACCTGGAACAGCCGGACAAGTGCCTCGGCGATCTCGGGGTGAGCGGAGAAGGCATCATCGACGTACCCGATCGAGAACGCCGGCGTCACGAGCCGCCAGTAGCTGCGATAGGCGCGAAGGATCGTGAGATCCTCGTAACACAGATCGCTGGTGACGAGGAGGCGCTGCAAGGAGTCCGACTCCGCTTCACCTCGCAGGACCGCTTCGATCGCCTCGCCGACCCGCTTACCGACGGTGTCGACGTCGAGCTGGTGGCCGTCGAGGGTCAGGACTCCGAAGTCGTGGATGAACGTTTCCCCGGCGTCCTTGAGCCTGGTAGGAACCTCTTCGACGACGATGAGGCCGAGGTGCTCCATCAACGGCATCACGATCGAGAGATTCAGCTTCCCCGACTTGCGGTACACCGTGATGCGTGTCAGCTTCTCGTGGGCGATCGGGGCCTTGATGCCGCTCCCCTCGTTCTGGAGCTCGACGATGAGGTCGTCGTCTGAAGATGCAAGACGGTCGAGCGCGATGATGTCGCCGGCGACGAGGTTGATCGCCGTCGATGCCCGGTAGTACTCGGGAAAGTCGTCTGTCCACTCGTCGCGGAGCCGACGCGCCTCAGCCTCTCCAACGTGTGGCTCGAGTTCATCGAGTACACGGTCGTCCCAGTTGCGGGCAAGAGCGACCACCTCGTTCTCGAGCTGCTGGAGGTCCACGACGAGGGGGGCACCCGGCTGCGTCCATACAGAGAAGTGGATACGGGCATCTCCCGACTCCCCGAGCGACAGCCGGTAGTCGACCGTACTGCCGCCGAACCGTTCGAGGAACAGGGACTGGAGCTGTCGCCTCAGGTTGACGTTGAACCGATCCCTCGGGACGGTGACAAGGACGGACACGAACCGTTGCAGCACGTCTCGACGAACGAACAAGCGAACGGAACGTGTGTCCTCCGTCTCGACGAGGTCGCCGAGCATCTCGCTCAACGCATCGACAGGCATCGCGAACAGGTCGTCCTTGGGGAACGTCTCGAACAGCTGGATGATGGACTTGTAGTCGTGCGACCCTTCGATGACGTCCTGGATCTCGAGCACCTGTTGGAGCTTGTGTCGCAGGACCGGGATCTCACGTGCAGGGGCGATGTAGGCCTTGGACGTGAACAGCCCGATCAGGCGGAGCTCGGCGATCATGGTGCCGCTCTCATCGATCTGGCGCATGCCGACGTAGTCCATCCTGGCATCTCGATGCACTGTGGCGTGACGGTTCGTCTTCGTGATGACGAGGAGGTCGCCACCGAGATAGCGCTCCCGCAGATTCGGAGGGAGATCACTCAAGAGAACCGGCCCCACGCCGTTGCCGTTGTCACCACGGCTGAGGAGTCCGAGTCCCGTAGAGACGTTCGGCTGAACGGATGGCCCTTCGTCAGACTCGACGATGTCGTACCGCCGGTACCCGAGCAACACGAAGTTGTCGTCGAGGAGCCACGTGAGGAAGTCGACCGTCTCGGCAACCTCCTCGTAGGGATAGTGGTGGGCACTCGCCTTCGCCGTCTCGATCATCTCGCCGACGGCGCCCCGCATCGCCGAGAAGTCACCAACGGTGACGGCGACATCAGCGAGAACACGGGAGATCTCTTCCTCCACCCCCCTGGCAGCCTCATCGGGCAGGATCCTGTCGAGTTCGAAGTGTTGGACCGACTCGCGCCGATCGGCCCCCCGCGCCTTGGTGATCTCGACGAGCCTCCCGTCCGTACCACGAACGGTTCCGACCACCGGGTGGAGGTGACGCACGACGCCGGCGCCCGACCTGGCAACGACCGCGGTGATCGAGTCGACAAGGAACGGACCATCGTCGGACACGACCTGGACGACGGTCCCCGGAGCCGAGTACCCGCAGCACTTCTCGTTCGGATTGAACACCCGGATTGCAGGCGAACCCGGTTCGCGTGCATCGACGAAGTCGAGGAGGTGAGAGATCTCTGCAAGGAGTTCCTCGATCGGCAGGTCGGGGACCTCAACGTCTGGGAGCCGCTTGAGATACATGCCGGAGAACGTGGCGAGCATCGCTCGGCGTTCTGGGGGAAGGTCGGAAGGGATCGAGGCGATCAGCCGCTCGACAACGGATACGTTTGGTGTGTCACCACCGTCAAGTCCGGTCATAGGCGCGAGGCTAGACCCTTTCCTGTCGCCACGACACGCAATCGGGTGATTCTGACGCCGTGCACATATACCATCTCGCGACCCAAGGAGGACCACCATCGCAAATCCGACGCTCGCAAAGGAGTTCGGCAAGCTTCCGCCGAGTAATGCAGCATCCGATGCTGGCCTGGCAGCCGCACAGATTCCGTACGACACCGGCGTCGACGACCCCATGACAATCGGCGGGGTCTCCGCCAAGACATCGTTCCTGTTGCTGCTCGTTCTCGGTGCCGGCGCGTGGGGATGGGGCCTCGTCGATCCGGTCTCCGGCGCTACGTCGTTGCCGATCTGGTGGTTCTTCATCTCGTTCGGTGCGCTGATCCTCGCGATCATCACAGCCTTCAAACCCCGACTCGCGATCGTCACCGGGCCGTTGTACGCACTCACCCAGGGCGTCGTGATCGGAACCATCAGCCGCTTCTACGAGATCCAGTTCGAAGGGATCGTCGTTCAGGCGATCCTCGCGACCGCGTCCGTCTTCATCGTGATGCTCGTCCTGTTCGTGACCGGCGCCATCAAGGTCACAGACAAGTTCCGGGGCATCGTCGTTGGAGCAACGCTCGGCATCCTCCTGCTCTACCTCGGTTCGTTCGTCATGTCGCTCTTTGGATGGTCCTCACCCGTGTACAGCGGTGGACCTGTCGGGATCGGCTTCAGCCTGTTCATCGTCGGGATCGCGGCGCTGAACCTGATGCTCGACTTCGACATGGTCGTACGCGGCGTCAATGCCCGCGCACCGAAGTACCTCGAGTGGTACGCGGCATTCGGGCTGATGGTCACCATCGTCTGGCTCTACATCGAACTGCTGCGCCTGCTCGGCAAGACGCGCAACTGAACTGATATCAGCTGCGGGGCACCCTGGGGAAGCCGACTCGCGAGCGCAACTGCGGTGCCATGACGGCGGCAACGATGACGATGCCGGCTGCGATCGCTATGAGTCCGGCAAGGCCCTGACTCATGCCACCCGCAACGACGCTGTCGTGACACACCGCGGTGAAGTTCCCTGCCCGTGCGTTTCCTCGTGAGCCCCACGTGACGGATCGGCAACCATCGCTGAGAAGGACGCCGATACCGGTGACGAGGAAGGTCAACCCGCCGATGGCTACAGCAACACGCAGCAACACCATGGGGACACCTCCTTGGATCGTCGGAGGCAGCCACCTGGCGGGCGCCTCACTGAGAACTTTCTGAGGGTATGGGCGGCATCTCCGTAGCGACAACAGGTATCGAGGGCTCGATACCGTGTGGGGATGGCAACGATGATGCACCTGATCAAGATGTGGATCGCCGCAGCCCTCGCGATGCTGCGGGTATCGTTCTCGAGGCTGCTGCTCGGACCGACGTTGCCTTCCTGGACGTGGCGCACGGAGTGGGCGGTCGCCGGGGCGAGGGCCATCATCGCGGTCGCTGCTGAACGACCCGACGACGCTGTGACGAAACAGTTCGGGCGCCTCGTGCGTGCTCCCGTACCGCCCTCCCTTCGCACATCGGTCAGGGTTCACAGGGTGAAACTCGGAACGTCGACGGCAGATCGCTACATCCGGCTTCACGACCCGCTCGATGCAGCGACCCTGCTGTACTTCCACGGCGGGGGCTACATCTTCGGGAACCCGGGGACGCATCGCCAGTTCATCGCCCACCTCGTCGATGCCACACGCACCGCGGCCTACGCCCCGCCGTACCGGCTCGCCCCGGAGTACCGCTTCCCTGCTGCAGTCGAGGACGGATTGGCGTCCTACCAGGCGCTGCTCGATCGTGGCATCGATCCCTCCTCACTGATCGTGTGCGGCGATTCAGCCGGCGGCGGCCTCGCCATGGCAATCCTGCACCGGGCACGCCGAACGGGCGTGCCACTTCCCGGGGGCGTGATCCTGTTCTCCCCCTACCTCGATCTGCGCCACACCGCGTACACGATCCCCCTCAACGCTGCCACCGACTATCTGCCGCTCGCCGAGCTCTCGCATCCAAACGACCGTTACGCATCACCGGAGCAACTCGACGACCCGGAGGTATCCCCGCTACGCGCCGACCTGACCGGGTTCCCGAGAATGCTCATCTTCGCCGGCGAGGCCGAGATGATCCTCGACGATGCCGTCCGTCTGAAGGACAACGCGGACACTGCCGGGGTCGATACCACCCTGATCATCGAACCAGAGATGATGCACGTGTGGCCCGCAATCGTCCCCTGGCAGGAGGCGTCACACCGGACGATGGTTCAGTGTGGCAAGTGGATAGAGCAAGAGGCTCGGAAGACAGGCGAATAGGTGAATGCGGGCGGTGGGTTTACAGCTCACAGATCACAGTTCACAGTCGGAAACCCGGGCTATCTCTGGATGCTCACTCTTCGTCGGTAGACCGAGAACGGCGCTCCCCATCCGCTGACCTTCCAAGTACCAGATACCAAGTACCGAGTACTTCTTCTACAGCTTCGCTGCTGTTTCGGCGAAGGCGGCCGACGCGCCTTTTCGGATGGGTGCAGCGTGACCGAAAACAGCCATCGCGAAGTCGTGGGTGGCGATCGCCTTGATACTGGCGTCGATCTCGGGGGTCGGTGCGTTGAAGAACCCACGCACGATCTTGCCCTTCTTGTTCGCCGAGGCAGCGTCTCCAACGATCATCACGCCGCCGGATCGATCGAGCAGGAACGAGAGGTGGCCCACCGTATGGCCGGGCGTTGCAAGGACCGTCAGGTCGCCACTCAACGTGAGCGTGTCACCAGGAGCGACCAACCGGTCGACCGCGACCGGTTCAGCATCGGGGAACAACTTGAGCATGATCTTGAGGAACGGGAACCGCACCATCATCGGCGGCGGTGTCATCGGCGCCTCACCTTGGACCACAGGGGTGTCCTCAGAAGAGCACAGCACCTCTGCCTCTGAACCTGACTTGACCACACTCAGCCCGCCAATGTGGTCGATGTGGGCATGGGTGATGACGATGTGGCGGACGTCTTGGAAACGCCGACCGATCGCCGCAAGGCCGTCGGTGATGTACTCCGTCTTGTTCGGCATCCCGGTATCGACAAGGGTGACTCCCTCATCCCCATCGATGATGAAGGCCTGATACCCCTTGCCGACCTGATACAGCCCGTCCGTGACTTTCTCCATGAGGTCGAATGTAGCAAGGAAGACGCCAGACGACAGACAACAGCGGCCAGACAGTCGATGAAGGGCGGTACTCGATCGACGACCGGAGCGGTATGGTGGCTCGATGGATGACAACACCGCACCCGAATCTCTCGAGGCGTTCCGAAACTCGTTCTCGTACGGAAGCCGCAGCGATCTCGACTTCAAGTTCTTGAAAATGACGTCGGATGAAGACGCCGCGACATTCCTCCAGACCCTCCTGCATCACCTCGGCGATGCGTACGACACCGGTGACGTCGGACCGCTCATCGAAGCAGCGTACGAGGCCCAGGTGGCAGGCTATCTGCCCCCACCGGACGCTCCACCGCCCAAGTTCTCCTTCGACGACGGTCCGTTCACCCCGATCACGGCGGCTGCGGCAAACGCGAAGGTCGGCATGCTGACAACCTCCGGGCACTTCGTCGCCGGCGACGATCCCGAACCATTCGGTGAAACCAACATGACGCAGCAAGAGGCCGCCAAGCGGATCGGCGACTTCCTCAAGGCCACGCCTGGACTGTCCGAGATCCCGTCCGATACCCCGACGTCGGATCTCCGTGTCCGCCACGGCGGGTACGACATCCGATCCGCCCTGCGGGACCCGAACGTCACGTTCCCGATCGATCGCCTCCGCGAAGCCCGTGATGACGGCAGGATCGGAGACCTCGCCCGGACCTTCTTCTCGTTCACCGGTGCAACGTCCCGCGGGCGGCTCCGAGAGGAGCTCCCCGGCTGGGTCGAACGCATCCACGAGCAGGATGTCGACGTCATGCTCCTCGTCCCCGTCTGACCGGTCTGTCACGTGTCGGTCGGACACGTAGCAAGGGCGATCGAGGAGTCGGGGATACCGACGGTGACGATCATGACCAAGGCGTTCGCAGGGCGGGCAACCGAGATGATGGTGCCCAGGACACTCGTCGTGAGACACCTTCTCGGCAGGCCGATGGGGGCAGCCCACGACGTCGAGCGCCACACCGATGTGCTGAACGCCACGTTCGAGCTTCTCGAGTCCGCCACCAACGCCGGAACGGTCGTCGAGCTCCCCGAGCCCTACCGCCCCTGGCCACAGGGAGCCTGACGAAGGGGAGAGAGTCTTCGTCGTACCGGGCTCGCAGGCTCGCACTCCCCCCTCGCTCGCAGACTCGCTTGTCCCCCCTGAACCTCAATCCGCGATCTGGGTGTCGGCGATAGTCCGTATCGCCTGTC
>VAPM010027639.1_pt1 | contig 21602 bp, 30 predicted proteins | sample 3395091 | NCBI WGS metagenome assembly VAPM01 (sample SAMN08290445, study PRJNA428436) | hydrothermal vent metagenome | isolation source: Deep-sea hydrothermal vent chimney 3 | place: Pacific Ocean: Juan De Fuca Ridge
CTTCCCGACGCGGGTGCACTTACTACTCTGGGCGGAGAAACATCAAGTATCAAAGCAGTAACTGATGCTCTTCCCGACGCGGGTGCGCTTACTACTCTGAGTGGAGAAACATCAAGTATCAAAGCAGTAACTGATGCTCTTCCCGATGCGGGTGCACTTACTACTCTGAGTAATGATGCAAAGCATGCGAAAAATTTAGCCGCAGCTAAATTATAATTTAACTATAAAGGTTCAATGCATATATCCAATGTATCTATCCATGATTTAGTAGCAACTCTTGCCGGAATTGGCGGAGGTGCCGTGGCCCTAATTCGATCCGCTAAAAAGCGTAAAAAACCTATACATGTGGGGCAGATTTTTGGGTCATTATTTGTGTCAGCTTTTGCGGCTTATCTTGTAGCGCTGCTTTTACCACAAACTTTAAATAATGATGTTCGTACCGCGGTCTGCGGTATAGCTGGAATGTCTGGGAATAATGTATTAGATATCCTAGAATCTTCTTGGTTAGACTACATTAAATTTAAAGCCGGTGGGAGGGATTCGAGGTCATGATTAACTGTTACATCCACTACCTTTGGTTCGGTATTATTACGTTCTTAACGTATGAAGTCCTAGCTTGGGCTATCGTTCTTAATAAGCACTCGATTTGGCTAAACGAGGCGGATAAGTTAGAAAAACGGACTTGTTTTAAAGGGTGCTGGATACGTCTATTTATGGCCTCAGTCATGGCCTCCGGAATGTCACTAGCCGTGTTTTTTTGGGAGGTATACTTCATATATAATGTATATACCCATCGCATTCCCCATGGAACATATCTACCTTTATTTGTTGCAATCGTTCAGTTAAATACGATTCATTTCTTCGCTATTATAGCTCGGTGTTCCTGTTTACATCGAACAGACTGGCCCCGAATTAGCCGAAAAATTAGTCGATTTTGGGAAAAATTTAGCTAAAAGGTATTATAGTGTATATGCTTTCAAAAAACCCCAAGGGGTGTATATCATGCGGAACTTGTGACGCAATAATTCCCGGACTGACTAAGCATTTTGAGAACTACGGGTATGTGGGAATAAGTTTAACTAATCTCTTAATCCATGAAAAACAGCTCGATCAAGTTATAAGTCAGTGTAACCCGCGGGTTTTAGTTTTTAGTGACTTTATTCGACCTATTTAATGTATAAAAAAAAGGAGAACTAGTCTATGATAGTTCAATGTTTTTCCCCCGGCTGTATAAAAACAAAAACAATAACCCTGTTTACTTTTTTATACTGGATATTAACAAATCGTAAATGGGCATGCCCTCAACATATGGAACGATTAAATGGATCGAATCCAAAATATGATGACCACGATCCTCTAACGAATCCTGATTTAAAGAAGTATCGTAAATAGGAGTAATACTATGCGGATTCTTTTACTGAGAACCGAGTCTTCTGACCAGGGGGTTTTTGGGTATTGGGTGCATCCCGATTATTTACTCCGAACAGTAGAACTCCCATGGAAGAATAATGTAACTAATTATTCCTGCATTCCTGAAGGCCTTTATCAAGTTAAACAGCATAGATCGCATAAATTTGGACTGGTATGGCATATTCTTAATGTCCAAGGGCGCACTTGGATATTAACGCACTCAGGGAACGTAGCCGGGGATGTGACTAAGGGGTGGCATACACATTCAGAGGGCTGTATAATACTTGGGAAGTACTTAGGACATTTGACCTACAATGGCAGGAAACAAAAAGCCGTTCTGGCATCAAAGGCGGCCGTACGGATATTGCATTCCCTCGGCTTAACTAATTTTAAACTGGAGGTAAAAAATGGATATTAGTTCAATTTTAGGTGTGGTAGCAAATGGCGCTACTGGCGGAATTTTTGGCGGAATTTTAGGGCTCGGGAAATTCTGGATGCAATCAAAGCATGAGGATGCTGTAGCCAAGCGACGGTTGGAGTTAACTAAGATTAACAATATACAAGATCTTGCCCTTATGGATAAAGAGGCCCAGAGGGCCACTATTGATGCTCAGATTGCGTATGATAAAACTGATTTAACTAATTTAGGCGAGTCTGTTAAATCTCAGGATAAAGAAATTAAAGCCCTACAAAGTTCACTTGATAAATCGGGTTTCTGGGTAAATGCTTTTGCCGGCGTACTCTTTACAATTGCCACGTTCATAGGAAAAATGGTACGCCCAGTTCTTACAATCTCCCTTATGCTTATGACCTATGGTGTGTATTACAAGACCCAAATGTTAATGAATGGGTTAACCGGATTAGCTCCGGCAGATTTAACAAATATCTATAAAGAAATAATAACGGCTATTTTAAGTTTAACAGGTACGGCCGTAGGCTATTGGTTTGTTACGAGATACACTACTACAAAAAAGTGAGTTTATAATGCTAAAACAGCGGGACTATAAAAGAGAATACGCTTTATATCATGGGCGTCCTGAACAAATAAAACGCCGAGCTATGCGAAATAAAAGTCGACGACTTATGGTCCGGGCAGGTCTAGCTAGAAAAGGGGATGGAAAGGATGTGCATCATCTAGATAATAACCCGGCACATTTTGCTAAGCAAAATATGCGGGTTATTTCTAAGCATATAAATAGGAGTATTAAATAGGGCCTCCAATTTAACTATATTGACCTCTAGTTCCTTGGCCGTTTTAAATGCTAGTTCCAGGTTCCGTTTTAGATTAAATACCCGGGGTAGGGTACATAATAGGGGGCCCTAATTCGACTATACTGACTCCCAGTTCCTCGGCCATTTCAAACATTAGTTCCCAGTTCCATTTTGGATTAAATACCTGGGGTGGAGTAAATATTTGTTTAATGCCCGCCTGATGAAGGGCGCTAAGACAACTTGTACAAGGGAGATACGTTACATAACAGGTATCTCCCTTGTACTCTGCCCGTGCCAACGCATTCTTTTCAGCATGAATTGTTAAAGCATTTTTTAAAACTTTATCATGCAATCGTATAGGCGTATCTTCTATACCCCGAGGAAACCCGTTAACGCCAAGTCCAATTGGATAGTTATCTAATGTAATAACAGCTCCAACTTTTTTCTTTGGGTCTTTCGACCAGGCTTGAGCAATATAATGAGCGAGTGCCATATACCGAATTGGCCAACTCATTTGACTTTAGAGGTGAGTTGAATTTTCGCTGGATTATTCCGAGCAAAATTATTTATATCCGCTGGGTTGGCAGTTTCGATTAATTTATGCTCGATAAGAAACATCATTACTGGAAAGGGAATGGCCCCTAAGTGTGTAGAATCCGACAATAACCATACAGGTTCATCGGAGCCATGTACTAAAAAGTCCATCTCTTTCATATCTTTGATAGGCCGTCTTTCATCCATTGTGTTCTCCTTTGAGGTACTCAAGTAGTTCCCTCTGTGTTTTAAATTTGGCCTTAAGGGCCTTTATTACCTTTTCATCTAGGGTATCTTCTAAGATAAAATGATTTACTATAACAATTTCCTTTTGACCCTGACGATGCAGTCGAGCATTCAGTTGAAGGTATTGCTCCAGGGACCATGGGAGACCGTACCATAGAATGATATGTCCCCCCGATTGTAGGTTAACACCATGACTTAAGGATGCTGGATGGCATATTAGAAGTGGGATTTTTCCGGCGTTCCAGTTTCTAATATGCTGCGCCGCCGTTCTTGCCGATATACCACCCGCAATAACGGGTGCGCCAGGCATAATTTTATGGATTAGGTCTAACTCAAACCGAAATTGAATAGCGCATAAAATCCCCTGGCCACTTGAGGTTTCTAATAATTCTTTTAGAGCGTTAAGTTTAACTTCATGTACTACCTTAAAAGCCCGGGTCTTAAGGTCAGTATAAAGGGCCCCCTGAATAAACTGGCGTAATTTCATAGAAAGAGCCGCGGAATTAAAGGCCTCAAAAGTCACATTTTGTTCTAATTCTAAAAAGAATTCTTTCTCTAATTTTGCATACTGTTTTGCCTCCTTTGGTTTTAGTTTTAATTTAATAGCATTATCAATACGGTCCGGTAAGGACAAATGATCGGCCGCGTCAAGTCGATAAGTTATATCACTTATTTTTTTATAGATGGTTTGCGAAACCCCCGGGCGAATAGACCACACGAATCCTTTAAAGTCGACCTGATAAAAATACGTAGACTTATATCCTGTGATAGTTGGGCCAAGACGTTCACCCTGGTCTAGAATAAAGTATTGAGCCCAAAGATCTAGTAATGAATTAGGCGCCGGGGTTCCACTTAAAATTAACTTCCATTTCGGAAATACTTTAGATAAAGTTCGTCCGAGTATTTTAAACCGCTTAGTCGAGGCTGATTTTACCATTGAGCCTTCATCGATTATTAAGGCTCGGAAAGGAATTCCTTTGGTTAACTTAAAATATTGTTTTAAGGCTGGCAATAACCAGGGGAGGCCCTCATAATTCATGAGGTATATATTCACGTCTTTCCCTAAATTCGCGGTTTTATCTGGACCATGTAAAATTGTATACGATAAATCTGGAGTCCATTTTTGGATCTCTTCTGGCCAGGTGGAATGAATGGTTCTTAAGGGGGCTAAAACTAAAGCATTAACCCTGGTTTCGGTGCTCTTTGAAGTAGCTAATTGATTTAGGCGTTTTAACCAAGTGAGCGCTATGGCGGTTTTTCCCAGTCCCATATCAAGGGCTAAATACGACGCTGGATTTCTTAAAGAGAACTCAATAGCCGCATGCTGGTAAGCGTGTAGTCCGAGTTCATGTGTCATTCTGCGCCCCCTTTCGGACGTGCTCTTGAATTCTTCCCGGACTCATTCTGTAGACTTGAACTATAGGAACTCGCAATCATTCGGCATTTTTTACAGAATACAGGGGCTGGTTTACGCCCGGTCCAAAATATTCTATAATGGTGTATTTTTTGACACCGCGGGCACAGACAACGGGTCTTTTTAGGCCCAAACTTTTTCTCAGGGTTTCTCTGTATAATAGTTTTAGTTTTCATCGGGCTCCAGATCTCTCCATTTTTAGACGAAAATATTTAACTTATGCTAATACTCTATTCAAATAAAAGTTTGAAGAACAAACTCGTTCAAACTCGTTTAAGATATATTTAACCCATCGCATAAAATTTGATAACTTAATCTATGTAAATTAGGCGATGGGTTAAATATTGGCTAAATATCCATTTTAACCTTTGTCATCTCGGGTTCGAATAAATCGGGGGTGCCTTAAAGAACCTTTATCTGTTTTTTTATGGTACAGTATTTCAATTGTACGGCCTATCCATTTATCCTGATTTAACCAGATACGAGTGCGGCGTTCATTTGAAAGCGATCTTTGATTCCCTTGGCCAACCCGAACAGTTCTACCGTTGGGGAGTTGACAAATGAAAGCACCAAGACTATGCTCATATTGTTTTCCAGGTTCCCCGGGCGCTAACTCAATTATACGAAGGTCAATAGTATCAGTGTCTTTTAATTTAAGCATATTTTTTGATCTTTTCTCCACATAAAAATCATCTGGTTCATTGAGGACTAGTCCCTCAAACCCCGCGGCAATGGCTTGACTAAACAGGGTATCAATTTTTGCTTGTGAACGTACCAAGATATGCTTCACGAGGTTAATATCCGGACCGCATATACTTAACTGATCCTTTAATATCTGGTACCGCTGTGCGAATGATAAGTTCCCTTTTGGGTACCCGAACACCTTATATGTACAACCTTTGGTTGGTGCATGAGCTCGAATACGGCCGGATGCCACATCAAAACCAATTTCAGGGAGATCTAATTCTCCATCAAGATCAGTTATACTTGATGGAATCTGACTTATTAAATGGTCTAGACCATATATCTTATGGCCATTACGCGTAAAAAATTCCCCATTTTTAAACCGTCCACGAAGGCCGTCGATCTTTAAAGATACCCATTTCGGACCAGTCCAACCGGTGTATGCTTGGGCCAGATTCACGCTGAAATGCGGAATCAGATTTGGGATGGCTTTATTGATAGACGTAATACCTAGCCCGGCCCGAAGGTCTTTTTTTACTATGCATTTGAATAGTTCGGCATTTGAGGGTGTTAAACTTGTGATTATTTCTTGAACCAAGGATCTCCCCGCATATCCCGAGATATCCCGAGATGCTAGGCGCTCTAATGAAGAAGTCCATTCAACCAGGAGAGTTTCCAGTGTTTCCGTCCCTTGGCCTTTCCATGTATTCGGTATGCGACTTATATAATAGTGTTTAAACGGATGGTATGTGTAGCTCAGGATTTCTTGGAGAACAATATTATCTGTTTCTCGTGAGAGAATTCGGCCTTTTTCCGTTCCACTTCGTGTACTCCGTAGATCCTGAATCACTTTAAGATACATTTGCGCGCTCCTTATTTATATAGTTAATAATTTCATTTACGTCTTTTTTTGATTTTACAACATATACAATATACCCGAGAGTCTTGAGGTGATTATGAAATCTGGTCTGATGAGCTTGTAGAATCCCCTTTTCAGATTTTACTTCTACGAAGACGACAAAACCATTCGGGAAGAGGCATATTTGATCCGGTGTTCCACGTACTTGTGGTGACACCCATTTATAAGCCATTCCACCCGCCTTTTTAACTTGCTGTTTAAGATATAGTTCTGTTATTTTTTCAGATTCCATTGCTGTAGTTCCTTTCGTTCTCGGGTTATACGGAGTTTATTAAATCGTGCATGTATGCGTGTAACATAATATGGCCTGTTAAGTGTTTCTAATTCAAGCCGCAGTATACATAAAACCTTTTCTTCTGTTATATCCTCCCCATATAATTCATGGGAAATTTTTAACCAATTTGAATATCTTCGTTTTATTGCCCCTCGGGAACCCAACTTGGCTGGGTCGATTTGGTCTAAAAACATTTGTACTAGTCCTCCCCCTAACCTTTTTTATATCTCGGCCCAATGTATCCATCCGCCTTTAATGGACAATCAGTAGCCCATGGGATATCGCATAACTGATTTGTAAACTCAGAAAAAGTATCGTCGGTTACATCTTTTTCTGCGATTAATGCAAGAGCTTCATCATGAACTGTTCCTATTAAGATAACTTCGGGCATATTTGTTTGGACATTTAGCATTCCAGTTGCCATCTGTTCGCGCCCAGTACCTTGACAAGCATTTTCTGTTATTCGCCCCGGGATTAACTTAAGCCGAATCCATTTTTTTGTATACGGGTCAACGCCCATATGTGTGATAGTTGGCACGGGGCCCATTTGCTCAAACTTAGGAATTAGCATTTCAGATACCCTTGGTTCCATGTAATAAATACATTTTCCTGACGGTAACTGCATAGCTAACCAGCGAATTCCATTTACTGTTGCAGTTCCAAAAGTGATTCTTTTATAAGTTTGCTTTTGCCCAGTAATAATGGCACGAACGGCGGCGGTTTTAAGACCGTTCCAGAGCTCCTTAACCAGAAAGTATTTTTCTCGATAAGTCTGTACGGCTTCTGCGCCCTCCTCTAATGAAATTGTTACGCCCCATGTTAATGCTGTTTTGACAAAAGTATCCTTACCCATGCCATAACCGCATCCTAAGATAATAATTTTACCCATTTGCCGCATAAAAGAGTACTTTTTTACTCCGGCTAAATGACCTTCCATAATTGTGTTATAAGACTCGTGGTATCGTGCCGACGCCATATCGACGTATTGGTCGAACCCGTCTATAAATCCCTGAATAGTATTTGTATCGCAAGCGAGCCAAGCTAAGTCCCTGTTCTCGACAGCATTGTAATCGGCAACCATTATTAGGTAGCCCTTGGGTGCCTTTATCATGGGGCGAATTAAAGCTCGAGCAGTACCTACGGGATCTGGAATCGTAGAAGTCTGCGGATCCCAAAAGTTATTCCGATTTAGCGCTAAAAAATCAGCTATAGTCTTATCCGGATTCTTAACGGAGGCACGTGGAAGATTCTGCATTTGGAACCCTGCTCCAGTCCAGCGCCCCGGACCAGCGCCATGGTATTTGAGATTATCGTGCACCCAAAAAGTATCTTTAAAGGTATTATTAGTATCTTCGTAATTAGGACTTGCTTGGCTGAGTATCTTTTTAAACTTAGCAGTAGAAGTTTTTCCTAAATCCTGTCGAAGAATTAAAAGTTCTCGAACCTTTTCAGGGATATCAGGGTCATTTAAAGCGGTTTCAACCGTACCGGCTTGCATATTTGGAAGACTATACCCTTGCTCTTTACACCAGACGAGTATTTTAGCGCGTTGATTAATTGTTTTAAAAGCCCCTTTAGAGAGTTTGATAATTTCAGGCGCCTTATACTTAATGTATAACTCAACGGTATGTAGAATGGCATCAGCCTCATCACGGGCAATGGGGAGCCCAAGAGTATTCATATACTGAGTCATGCGCCATACGCGCTCCTCTACAGGGATTAATGTTTGACGAGGGAGTTTAAGAACTAACTCTCGCATGCTTTCGGTGTCCCGAATACAATAGCGACCGAATGCAGCAAACTCTTCTGGATAATCCCAAGGCATGGGTTGTTCTCCAGCATTGTTGGGGGAACAACAGGTTTTTATTAACTGTGTTCCACGTTTATCCTTTTTTAACTTTAAACCTAAAGCACAGCCGGCTTTATCTAATGACATAGGTAAACTAAAAGTGCTGCATAATGCCATAGTATCAACCACATTAACTAAAGGGATAGGCGGAAATCCTAGGTCCCGTACCCCAATAAGATTCCATATTCGCCAATCAAATAGGGCATTATGCGCATATAGTAATCCATTATTGAGTACAGCTTGTATTAAGCGTTTTGGAAAAGGCTTAGCCGGAGTCCATAGTTCTACTGGCATTGTGTCCCCAATAGCCCAGCTAAGAAAAATTATCTGTGTACTGGGGTCATGCGCATAAATATACCCTCCTTGAGTCTTAATATTACATTCTGAGTACGTTTCAAAGTCCAGCCAGATTTTTTGTTTCATAATGACAAGTGAGTCCCATGGTTAAAGTACAATTGTGTACTCGTTTTTTACTATACCGGATACAATCGACTCGATCACATGACTTGATAACCTGGACCGTTGGGTCATACATATTCGCTATTCCAATTCGGCGTAGTTTTAGCTCTAAGACTGCCAAAGTACACCAAGCCTCATGTATATCGTGTAATAGCCCAAAGTCTGGATCATATTCTTCATGCCGGCTTTCCAGATAGTGCCGCATTTTTGCATCTTGGTAGCGCTCCTCGCCATTTATAAGGTGCTGCCAAGATCCACGAGCGTATTTCTTTGCACCTTGAGTTGATACTTCAGCTATTCCTAAAAGGGCGTAAGCAAAGTCTTTGAGACAACTTGCTATAGGTTTTCCAACGTCATTCTTTAAATTAATAGGAGCTGTGTCACCCTTCTTTAAACTAATGGGTGGAGCAATTTGATTTATTTTAACCATAATATCCCCTTACAGAAGGTGTATATTAATAAGTAAAAATAACAGGGCCTAAGCCCTGTTATTTTTACACCCTTATTACCGGGGGCTTACATTAAGTTGCCCGGTTCAGCCGGAGTTTCCGCAAAAGCAGAAAATGCATCTTCTGCTTTTACCCGGCCATCCAGTCGAGTATCTTCACGAACTAGCATAACGTGATTCAACCCCCAACCGACCCCATTATTTCCGCTATTAGAATATGGAAACGGATTAATATCAGCGCGTACCCAGCACCCTGCAAAAATGGCGGAGCGATCCAAAAGTAATTCGGCAGTGGGACCAACAACTCCGGGGGCCTCGTTTGAAGAACAATTGAGAAAATAAATACCTGCATAAATCGGGTCGACCTTCTCTCCTGAGGCAAGTTCTGCATCGCCATCCCGTAATGGGGCAAACCGAAAGTTCGGAACACGGCCCTTCCAGATTTTTTCTTTACCTATGGCGATTGCTTTTGCGATGGCCGCCTCAAGAACCTCGACCCCTTTGACATCGGTCTTAGAAATTAATAACGAACAAGAGAATTTCAGAACTCCCGATGGGTTAACTTTCGCCTCAAATAAAGCGGGATAACTGATACGCATGAGTGGTGTAATCATAATGGCTCCTTTAACGGTATTACCGTTTTATCGGTTTTAACTTCTGAATAACCAGAGTGAATTCTCTGATAATTTGCTTTTAACTTTTTTTCAAAAGCCTCCAGAATCTCACCCGATGATAGTTCTAGGCAGAAGCTCTGGTCGACTAAGAAAAATAAACAATCGACCCATTCGAGAGCTAACTTTCGTTTATTCGGGTTCGGCTTTTGTGAATCATAGGTTCTCCAAGGTTTCCAAGAAACTTCGTCTAGAAGTTCGGTTTGCTCGCAGGATAGGGCGACTGTAAAATTACGGAGATTCTGCATACGGGTTTCATTTGACATTTCATCAAAGTCATTACCCATAGCATACTGGTAATCACGTATTTCATTTATTATATCGCGAAGTTGTTTCATGCTTGAGGTTCCCAGCATTTGGACTCACATTGTAGATGTCCTTGTTTACATTGCCGATCCATAAAACATTGGGGGCCCACTTTATTAAATAAAACAGGAAAGTGTACCCGTACTAATCCCAATACTCGGCAAGCAAAAATACGCATTTCAAGGACATTTCGGTTACAACAACGTTGTCGTAAAAAGAACATTAAATTTCGGGCGTCGATTGTCCAGAGATAATTTACACAGGCTGCGTTAGGCAAAACCTGACGTGCTTCTTCGGGTTTGACACCGGCGTCTACCAATGTGCAGTAGTATGCAAAAGCTGAAGTCAGGGATTTTTTTACCTTCTTAGATTCCGCAGTATCAGTATGTGCAAAAGAATGTAGAACCGCGCAATCATAATCACGATAATCCTGATAATGCTGGCTTCCGCTAGTGGGACTCGCTGTTCGCTGCCGAGTTAATTGGGCCAAAAGAGATCTGGATATTCCTGAAATAAGGAAGCTGTACACAACGTGCTCAAATAAACTTGTATGTTCAGCACGAATTAAATAGGCCGCCGTTTTGTCGGATAATATTTTTTTTGTTTCGCCGGTTCGATTCTTCATCGTTAAATCAACGGCTAAACCCACCAACTCCTCTGGTTCAGGGGTTGCTTGAAGCATTTTTATCTTCATATCTTGATAGGCATGGATCTTCGGCATAATAATCTCCAAATAGCCCGATAGAAAATTCCTATCGGGCTAAAGTTTTCGGCAAAAAAATAAAAGATTTTACAGAAGTTCGAACTCGTCTTCCGAGGGGGTATTGGGTCCGTCTTCCGAATTCATTCTATCGGACCCGTCGGACCCATCGGACCCATCTTCCGGAGTCGTACTGGACTTCTCTTCCGGAGTCGGGAGATCAAGGGCTTTTTGTGTATTACGCTTCAGTTTAATACCAAGCAGAGTGATATTAGCCTCGGCCTCATCTCGCAGATCGGTTAAATCGTCATCATCGGGGGCGCTGTCAAGATCGGCTTTAATTAGAGTGACTTTTTCGGTCCACTTTTTCAAAGCCGCCTTTTGGGATTTAATGGTTTTTGCTATGGCTTCAGCCTGTTCCAGGGGAGTGCGGGTAGTTGTGGATTTTGTTTTACGTTTAGCGCTGAGCTTTTCCTGATGCGCCGCGGCCTCTACTTCAGTACAGAAATGTAGAACTTTCTCTTCATCGGCTATAATGAAAAAGCCCATCCAGCGGAGGTACGTCATCTGAGAAGAAACCGATGAAGTCTTAACTCCGAGCTGCTCCGCAATACCGGCCTTAGTCCACTGACCGGCCTCAATAAGTTCTTTCACTTGTTCACGTCGATTTACTTTTTCAGCCATAATGCATCTCCTTTTTGTAAGTTAAACAACTTTTAAACTTCATTCATTTAAAATCTTATTATAGCGTATTAATTTAAAAAAGTACGCAATAAAATGCTTACTAGAGTATTTTTATTTTATCTAGCCGTCCAGTGGACTAAGGCCGGTTCTTATATTCCGAAACTTGCATACTCTTGTTTAATCGAGGCTTCAAGTAAAATCTTGGCTTCGGCATATAAGGCTGCATATAGTTTTGTACTGCTTTCTCCTGGACTAGGGGCCGCTTCAACCATAATCTCGGGTTTGTAGTACTGATACTCGGCCATTTTTATTGACCGGCTTAAGGTAACCGCGATTTTAGTTACTTGCATAGCTTTTCCTTCTTTTAATAAATATTAAGTAAAGTGTTCCAAAACTTGCTCGGTTAAAGTTTTATTTGGGGGCATAGTCTATAAAAGTCTCCTCTGCGGTCTTAAAGATTAAGGCCGGTCTTTTATCATTTTCTTTGACCAGGGTGGGTTTCCCCTCGGGTTTGATGATTAAATCCTGGAAATCCTGAACCTTGGCTCGGAATTTCCCTAGTAATTTTTCCACTTGGGGCGGTGATTTAAACTTCCTTATGGTTATGTCGGCCCTATTAAAGCCAAGCGACGCCAAGTAATCTTCTGCCGCTTCTTCATTTTTCCATTTTCGATTAGAACGTCCGGCGACCAGTTTATATGATTTGATGGGTTCGCCCTTCTTTAACTGGTTAATAATCCACAGTTCAATATCGGCCATATAAGCCCGCAATTCGCTGAACCGCGGGAGCAATTGCAAAATTTCATCTACATTGGGAGTGCCTGGGGGTGTAACCGTAGCATATGTAGTGAAAATTTGCTTAGCAAGATTCTGATTTTTTGTTCGACGATGGGAACAAGTGGCTTTTTCCAAACACCATTGGCATGCTTTTTTACTCGCATTAAATCTGGGCTGTAGTGATAGTGCATTTTCCAGGGCGGGGACCAGGGCAGTATGTAACCAAGAAATGAGATCCTCTGGAGTTGTCTCAAGGGTCTTAAAATGCGTTTCCGAATATATACGAGGTTGGCCAATAACAATTATAACTTTATCAAATTGGCTTGCAAAGGCCGGATTTTTTAACTTCCCTAAGGCATATGCAAAAGTTTGCTCAGAGTCCGGAAACACTTCTATCCCTTTTCCAAATTTCCAGTCAACCACGTATAAACAACGCATTTCGGGAACCACTAAAGAATAATCAAGCGTTCCCCAAACGTCATATAAAGCTTCACAAGCACTAGTTTTGGCAAAACCACCTAGGCTTACTTTGGTCTCAATAAGATCGTATGCTGTTGAATCCGTGGTCGCGTATTTCTGTTTAAGGGTAAAAACATAATCAAGACACTCATTAACCGCATCTACATGTTCTTGAGTTAATTTCCGTGCTTCACAGAGTTGAGTAGGGACCTCATAATGGTTATTATCGAGGCAGTCTTCTACGACTTTATGCAGCATAGTCCCTTCTTCTGCGAAGGACGAAGTCGTAGATGTTGAGTTTAATGAAGCCTTAAAACTTCCGGGGCACCGGAGTATCCGGGGCAACTTTGACGGGCTAAATTTTGCGTGAATGTCCAAAAGTAATCTCCTTTAATTAAACTGTGTTAATATAAGTGTCAATAATATTCGGAAACCCAATAGCATAAGACTTCCAGATATTGCTAACATAGCTGATTCTAAAGTTATAGAAGACAGTAATAAACTTACTAGAATAATGAGTCCAATAAGAATAACCATATTTAATATCTCCATAAACAAGGATACGCCTTTGTAAAATTTCATATACATAAATTTAATTTTCAAAATATAATATACCCTAAATAATCTTAAATGTACACAAAAATAAGTCTAGATTTTTAAATTAGTACTGGACAATTAAAATCAAATATAATCTGGAAATACTGTTTTTAAATCAATACTCAAATGATACCGCGGATCACACTGTACTTGGTCTAGCACTGGACAGTCGCCCTTATTATGCTTTTTTCGCCATAGACCGGTTCCCGTAAAATAACCGATTCTATAATACACAATGCCGCAAGTGGGGCATTTGCATTTATGTATTTGTTCTTCTGGGTCTATAAGAGCTGGGTTCTTTAAAGCTTGCTGTATAGACCTAACTTTTGCAGCACTTATTTTTAATAACTCTGTTATATGAAAAACAGAATTTCCTTTTTCTAATTCAATAGTAACTTGTCTAACTAACTCGGCATGTTTAGCCAGATAAAGAGGGTCTATTTCGACCCAAACAGCAGTCGTATCATTATTTGGCGCTTTTCTATATACACACTGATTAAATTTTCCTTGTGATAGTCGACCGATATTATGCGCTGGCGCCTTTCGAAATAACCAGGAGTAAAATGTGGAGTACGGAATATGTAATAAATGGGCCCAGTTTTTTAGAGAATGCGCTTCTCCTGATTTAGCTAATGAAAAATCAGGGCCGGTATAAAAATAAACTTTTCTGGGTTGAAATTTTTTCATTAGCATTTTCCTCCTATCGCATAATCCAGATAAAAAGGCAACTCGTTAAGCTACTTATCATAAGAACAGCGCCAAAAATAATACATACTTTATAAGTCTTTTTAAAGTTTGTCATATCCATTGTTCTTTTCTCCAAATTATTTCATAAGTATTGCATTAAACCGGGATTTAATTTCGGCTTCAAACAAAGGTATATAATCCAGCATGAAACCATCCGTAAAAGTCCTTTTGAGCCAGGCTATGCAGCGTATAATATGCGATATTTCCATAGAGGCTATTGGTATCTCTTTACCTGTTGCTGTAGCCCACTGTTTATTTCTAATTTGTTTTAAAACCGCATCCTCATCGGCATACTCGTAGTTAAACCCGTATTTATACTCGCGCCCCATGATAGTCTCCCTATTTAAACCGTTACCCTGCTTTCCACTGAGCTAAAGCGTTAAATGGACTGAATACACTTGGTAGCCAGTCCATTTAAAACTAACTTAGTTTTCTGCCACCTTCAAAATCATTGTCATTTTTCAGCTCGACATTGGGAACAAAAGTTAAAGCCTCGGCTACAGCATACGATCCGTCAGGGTTTCGTTGCTGGGTGGTAACTTGGACAACGCAGCCGCCCGACACTTCCATAGCCTTAGTGCTTTTCATCCAGCCTTCTTTTTCACTGGAAGCCTTGCAAAGCAAGCGAAACATATCCCCATTCCCGACAACCTTAATATCTTTTACATTTTTTCTAGCTCCTGAAACTGTACTATTGTGTAGCGTTTTCATAATAAAACCCTCAGTTAAACAGGCGCCGTGGCACTCCATTTAACAAATCAATTAAGCGCGACCCACGAGCACGCGCGTTTTCTTGTATTAGTTCCGGCTTCCAGTTACGCCCAAAATTGGTTGCTAAACTGGTTGGTGGGCGGCTTATCTCAAGCGTTAAATTACTAAATTAAATCATTAGCCTTCATTTTTATCAAATCGTCAGGAGACACACCCGACGAAACAAGTTTTTCAATTAAGCGGACTTCGTTCCTCGCCGCTTATTGTGACGTTGGGCTTATTACCTTCTGCTTAGCAAAATTGGGGTTATACACTGTGTGGATGTCTCCATTATCAAACTCAACATCATAAAAATCTGTCCCCGTGTAGCCGGGGTCGCCCTCTGGTGTCATGTTGGTTATTTTTATAACCCCTTCCTCGCCTAAAGTATAAGTATCAAAATCTTCACCAAGACCACTTTCTTGGTCTCCGTCAAGTCTCCAATTGAAGCATAATTCAACATATTCCATTTTTCTATCCATAATAAAAATCCTCACAAATTAGACCAGCTATCAATACGCTCCATGCAGACAAGCGAGGTCGTTGGGTTGCTAAATTAGCCCTTCATGCAATCTGAGATTTACTATAAAAACCAGCAGCCCCTTTATGCCCTCCACCACCGTATTTCTTAGCAATGGCGGATACATCAATATTGTCTTTGTCTGCAAAGAGGGTGTACTTATATTCATCTTTCTTTATCCCAAAGAGAACCATTATATCATGCTTCTCTGGGTCGTAGACTGCATCAAAGGCTTTTGAGTTAGCATAGGCTTTATTCATAATGATAGCCCGTAAACCTTCAATTTTACCTTCATAGGACATGCCTTTTGCATATATTGCGTTTTGCTTGTCCTGGTATGCCAGAATCAACTTCCCTCTTTCTGTGATTTTCTCAACCATAGACCCATCATCATCATTAAAAAGCGGTTGCCATATTTTACTTTCCGGCAACGTGTCTTCATGCTCTCTCATTCCGTACTGAAAGGGCAGCACTCTTTTGTCCGCATGATCCCACACATCATATCGACCAAGTAATAAAACCGTTTCTGGCATTTTTGACTCATTCAAATATTCCCATGTTAACTCACAACCAGCTCTTCCAATTTCCAACAATTGCCCACCATAAGAAAGAAAACCTGTTTCGTGCGCTCGGTCAATAGAGGTTTTGTGGTGGTCAATCCAATGCAATTCAGTATTGAAGTTAAGCCACTCCATGTCTTTTTCGTTGAACCTAAAATCAACGACAAAAACCTTGTCTCCTACCTCAAAAGCATACCCTAAACTCTCAAGAGTGTCGTTGTAATCAACGCCAACGCACTCACAATTAGGGTATGCTCTTTTTACAATAGCCCCAGAGCAGTGTCCGTCTAAATCTGATTTATGATAAAAACATTTCATTGTGACAACTCCTTAAATTTAAATTTAAAATCCTCGCTACGCAACCGCTTATTGCGACTCATTGTCACTGCATTCACACCAGCCAATTTCCGGCAACGGTTGGCCTTTTTCTACGAAATGTATCCTCCCACAACATAAACATTTAACGTGGTCTAACTCTTTGCCCTGGCTAAAAGTTTGTGCGGGCGGCACATAACAGGGCGTTTCATGCGGATGCTTCACACTTTGTGATTTATCGGGTTTATTACTCATTGTTGGTTCCCTCCAAAGTTATTTGTGATGCTATGGCACCGCTTAAACGCGGCCCGTTAGCTTCCACATCAAAGAATCTCTTTAAATAATACATCTATTTTTTCAGTAAATGTCTTCATAATAAACCCGCTTTTCTAGCCTCAAAAAGAGTATCTAAAGCCCATTCAGGGGGTTTCCGATTTATACGGTAAGACCTTAATAAAGCCGATTGAGCTTTAATAGTTTGTCTCATAAGCGTAAGACGCACTTGGGTAATCTCTGGTATAAGTTCACGATTAGTAGTCGATTTATATTGACGAAGAGTTGGAAGTTCTACTTTTGGTGTTACTTTATTTCTTAATGCCATGACAACCTCGCAATTAAACAGCGTAGAAAATAGTTTTTAAATATTTTATCAAAAATGCGGTCAAGAATAAATAACCCAGTTAAACCTCCCAGTATTAAAAGAAAGAAGCTGAAGATTACACTAAGACTCTGAGATAGAACTTGTGATAGTAAAGGATTCATTTTACCGGTTCTCCTAAAATATTAACTAAAGATAAGTCAGTATATAATCGTTAAAGCCTCAATTTCCCCTCGAGATACCCGAATAACAACTAATCGTGCTATAGCCGCGGGTATACCGTTATTTATTAAAGAATAATAGACGCTTTCATTAACATGCTGGCGTCGAGCTTTATCGACCTTACTTATTGGTTCTATAGAGGCCTTATTGATAATTGGGGCTGATAAAGCTTGACTCTTGACTTGTTTTATAACGCGTTCTTGTTCAACCTGAGCATCATGCTGCGCCTTTTCCTTAGTCTCTTGAATAGCCTGTTTTTGTTCTTGTTGAGCCTTTTCTTTAGCCTCTTGAATAGCCTCAGCTTTCTCATAATCTGCTTTCTCCTTAGCTAAGATGGCCTCCAGTTTAGCGCGCTCTTCAATTGCAATTTTTGCTCGTTCGGCCTTTTTTCGGGCAGCCTGTTCTTCTTGTAACTTTTGAAGGGCTTCCTTTTTCCGTTGGTCCTCTTGAATTTTTACTTGATGAAGTATTTCTTGTTGAGCCGCTTGTCGAACCGCTTCCAGTCGTTCTTCTTCTTGACGTTTTTGAACCAGGCGTGCTTGTTCTTGTTTCTGTTGACGAATCATGGCTTCTTTTTCTTCGAGTCGACGAGCCTCGGCCTTTTCCTCTTTGCGTCGAATAGCATCCCGTCGCTGAATAGCTTCCTCTTCCAACTGACGAATCCGGTTTTCTCGCTTGACTAGCTCTTGTTTTTTAAGGAAAAGCTGATGCATTTCGAGAGCCTCATTCCAGTCATTTTGGCGTTCTTTTTCGGCTTTAATTAATGCGTGCCGCTTGGCCTCCTCTGTCTCCCATTCCTTTAAGGGTCTCCGTATAGTATCGCGTAAATCATCAAGAAAATCCCGCATTTCGCGTCTAGATGAATCGACTAGTTTTGCTTTTTGCTTCCAGTCGGCTACAAGATTTTTTCCGGCGGTATCCAGTATTACCTTTGATCGGGATACTTTAAAAGCTATAGAGGCTATTTCTTTTCGTCCAGAAGGGGTAGATAAGTCTGGCTTATGAGCTAAGGCTTTTTCTTTAATACCTTGCAAGATCTCATTTACTTTTACTTTATCAGTAAAGATAGTTAAAACTTTTGCGGGCGAATCAGGTATTACTAAATCTTTCATAGCGTTTCTCCAGTTTTATATTTTATGCGATGATAGTCACCGCATCAGCTCATCTTGCAGTTCTTGCATTCGTTTTTTTAGCGCAGTTAATTCAGCTTGTTTATCGATCTCTTTATAATCCTGTTCTAGGCCATTACGAACAGGCGGCATCGTATAAAATATTTTTGGACGGTTCCCAGTTCCTGGCATAGGGGGTAATCCTGAGATATCTTGGGACCATATGGCCAAGGCTCGTTTTGTTTGATTAAATGCTTTTGAATTGGTTGTTAAATGAGTTAATCCTAAAATTAAACGGATATCTTTAAAAGTTTGGGCCACAAAAGTATCCTTATGCGCGTCAACGTCGTAGATATCCTCAAGTTGTTCTATTAGTGCATCGGACCCCATATACATACTTCGCATATTAATCTGGTCGCGATGTGTAATAATAACTTGTTCGGCCTCAATTGAGCTATTAAGCCACCACTTTTCTCCTTTTTTGTACCAGTTATATGCTTGGCCCCACAATTGATTAATGTCAATGGCATGTTTAAAATCTAGTTTTTCTGTATGAATAACATTAAAACGACGATTACCCGTATGGTCTTTCAAAAATCGAGTTAAATTAGTTGAGCCAATAAACACAGTACGGCGTGACATCTCGACGGGTGCCTCTCCATAAGGTAAAACTATATTATCTTTAGTCTGATCTAAAAAAGCTTTAAAATCGGAAAAATTAGCCGCCTTAAATAGTCGATCAATCTCATTAATATTTGCAATAAGAGTGTTTGATAACTCCATAGTTTGCTTAACATTATCTGACCGAAAATTACTTATACGTACTTCTTTATCTGCGGCGCAATATTTTTGTAATTCTTTAGGAAACAAACTCTCAACCCAACGAGTTTTTCCTATACTTTGGGCCCCGCTAAATATAACCACATGATTTAGTCGAACAGGATGTGCAGCAGGATGACATGCAGCCGCGACTACTTGAATTAACCATTTCCGGATAAACATTTTATAAGCTGGTCGAAATTGTTTATCACTTCTACTTGTATGAATAGTTTCTAAAAGCGCGCTAAGATGATCCTTATTATCCCAAGTCGTTCCGCAAATATTAAAATAATCACGAATAGGATTAAAGGACTTTGCTTTACTAAGAGTAGTAATAAATTTTTTGACTTTAAGATTATTAAACGCTGATTGAGGGAACCCTAGAATAAGAAGATCCGATAGAATGAATTCACATATTTCGCTTAAAGAGGGAATTTGTCCTTCGCGTAACTTATCTATTCTCCATCTTTTGGCTATATGCGGTGGCGGTTCTATGATTAAATCTTTTGTTATTTCATTGTGCGAAATTTGGAATTTATAAAAATCTACATAAGTAAAAAAATTTTCCGCAGTTCCCATTAATAACCCTTTAGTTGTTATATCAGGGAACTGCGGATGCTGGGCCCGCACCAATTTAACAAGAGCTCCTATTGTTATAGGTGGCCCAGCTAGTTCTTTAAAGCTCTCCCAAGTTGAAATGCACGCTTGAGCATCATACTTATTCCCCTGCTGACTCCATTGATCCCAAGTATAGTAACCTTCAATACTTCCCTTGAAATTATTGTGAATGGCTTGGCCAATCTTTAACCAGGGGGTTCTGGCTTCTTCGGTTTCTTTTAAGTCTAAGATACATAACTCATTCTTCCACAGTTTCTCAAAGATATCGGATGTGAGGGTCTGAACAGGGATTTGATTTAGAAGATTCTTTACTTGGGCGACGGTTAAGCGCTTTAACTGAGCTTTTTTCGTGGCCTTCTTAGTCCCGCTTGATGAATCAGCTATGGCCTCTTCAAATAGTTCTTTTTGTGCGGCTTCAGCATCTTTATGCCGAATAGGTAAAGATGTAACATTTGATAAAAAGTACTTTTCAAGAATGTAATATAATTCTTCATAATCAAGTGTTCGAACCTTTGTTGGAAAGATTGGTAATTGTTTTCCTGTAATTGTGCAATACCCATTACTGATAAATAGGTCACGTTTTTCTGTTTTATTTCGTTTCCCAGTTCCAAAAAACCTAATTAACTGGCCTTTATCTTCTAACGTCTCAGTCTGAATAATAACATGGAGTCCAGCTCCTGACGGGCTCCATTCAGTATAGGAGTGAAGGGCTTCAACAAGCGCATTATTATCGTCAGTTGCTAAGTCTATATCAATACAAATAAAAGGGTGGGTCGGCTGGAATACAAAGCCAAATGAGGTAGGGGTATGCGTACTGAATTTCTTCTGCAATTTAGTTAATCGCCAGAAAGCTTTACTAGCATCTGCGGTTTGCCAAGCCCTTGTCACCGGCTTTTTGAGTATCTTAGTACAATTTGTGAGGTTATTTGGAATAGGCTGCCATAAGATCCAATAATGCTGATCTTCGGCTATTAATTCTTTTGGGAATCCCTCGGTATCATGAGCGACTAATTTTTCTTGTAAAGCTGGAATATCTTGTAAGGTCTTTAATGGACGCGGGATTACTGAGGAGGTGGGAGAATCTGAAGGCCGTAATGACATAAGAGGGTCCTTTTGTTGATCTATATTGAGAGAAAGTTAATCAAGAGACTACGCCTAGTAAAAGCAAGCATGGCCTGGCTGCAGACCAGGCCATGCTCTAGGGATGTTGAATCTCTCAATCAACAGAACCTTTATATTATAGTATAAAATATTTTTAATGTACATAATAAAATATAATAGGTCGGAATATTAATCCATAAAGTGTACATGTAGTACGCATTAATGGCTTAACCCCAACAGGTTAATAAGTGTACGGGCTTAAATGCGGGTTTATACACCGCTTTTGTATTCCGATTCTTAGGAATACTCGGCAGGTTAACCTGTGATGGCGTAATAAGACCGAAAACTTTTGTGCTAGCATGTCTTTGTGCACGTAATACATGTCTTTGTGCTGTGTCAATAGCATGGACTGCATCAGGGCCTTTATATATTTGCTGAATAAATCGGCCAGATGGCGTATACTCTCTAACCAGATAGATTGAAAATTCCATATTAACTCCTTTTTCTTTACGCACGAGAACACAGGAACTTTAGCCGTTTTATGACTAAATTTTGTGTTTTTCTTCGTACCAATTAAGTCCCGGATTAATCACGTGTATA
>VAPM010231316.1_pt1 | contig 21535 bp, 24 predicted proteins | sample 3395091 | NCBI WGS metagenome assembly VAPM01 (sample SAMN08290445, study PRJNA428436) | hydrothermal vent metagenome | isolation source: Deep-sea hydrothermal vent chimney 3 | place: Pacific Ocean: Juan De Fuca Ridge
CACTTAATGTTAGTAATCTCACAATAAAATACCAAAATCAAATAAATAACAGCATAAATTACAACAGTTAACAACTTTAACTATAAAATAGCTTCATTCAACATCAAAGATACTATTTAATCTCCATTTATGCTTTCTTTTCTGTTTAAACTGCTATCTATCTTTCCTCTGCCTTTTATCCATCAAGCAGGTAAAGGCTTAGGTATTTTACTGAATAAGCTAAACCATAAAGCAGCACAAAACAGGTATGACAATCTCATACAAAGCGACATTTCACCCGATAAGTCACACCTTAAAGCACTGATAAAAACTAATATTACAGAGATAGGCAAAGCTATTTTAGAAACGCCTTATATTTGGAACAAAAATAATAATGAAGTAGCTGTATTGGTTAAGCAAGTTCACAACTGGCATCATATTGATGATGCACTTGCAACTGGAAAGGGGATTATTTTCCTGACGCCTCACCTAGGTTGCTTTGAAATCACTTCTCTGTACTACGCATTACATCACCCTATTACGGTGCTTTACCGTCCCCCTAAAAAAAGATGGCTGTTACCCCTAATTAATAGTGGGCGCTCACGGGATAACATCGTATTAGCTGAAGCCAATGCAAGCGGCGTGCGCAAATTAATGCAAACGTTAAAACAAGGTAATGCCATTGGTATTCTCCCGGATCAAAACCCCAGAAAAGGTGAAGGGGAATGGGCAAATTTTTTTGGGAAACCAGCTTACACCATGACACTTGCTAGTAAATTAGCAGAAAAAACAGGGGCAACAGTCATTATGGCATTTGGTGAACGTCTAGCTAAAGGTAAAGGTTTTGCCATTCATCTAACGAAGCTTAAAGACCATGCAATTGCTACACCAGTCTTGCTAAACAAGGCGATAGAAACACAAATTAAATTGTGCCCTAGCCAATACCTATGGAGCTATCATCGCTATAAGGCAAGTCGGAAATCAAAACCTATGCTAAACAAAAAGTAGACTGACAAAAAAATACCATTAACAAAAAAGCCGACACTTAAAAGTATCGGCTTTTTTAATGGATACCTAATTTATTAACCTTGTGAATCTACAGGAGCTGGCTCTGCAACAAAAATTTCAACACGTCGGTTTAATGCTCTATTTGCTGGCGTATCATTTGCTACAACAGGCTCTCGTGAGCCATGACCTTCAGTGAAGAAACGGCTTGAACCAACGCCTCTAGCAACCAAATAACTTTGCACGCTAGTCGCTCGTTTTAATGAAAGTGGATTATTAATTTTATCGCTACCAGAACTATCGGTATGCCCTACAATAGTTACATTTGAGCTTGGATTCTTAACCAGTCCATTTGCAAAAGTATCAAGTATAGACCTAAAGTTCGCATCAATATTTGCACTACCAACAGCAAACGAAATGTCACTTGGAATTTCTAATTTCAAACGGTTATCATCAGTTTTCGTCACAGCAACACCCGTACCCTCTGTTGCTTGTTCCATTTCTTTTTTCTGTGCTTCCATACGCTTAGACCACACATTGCCAGCTACAGCGCCCGCAGCGCCGCCAACAACGGCACCAATTACCGCACCTTTACCTCCACCAGCCACGGCACCAACAACAGCGCCAGCTGCGCCGCCGATTGCTGCACCTTTTGCTGTTCCTTTTTGCGTCTCAGTCATGCTGGCACAACCCCCTAAGGTAAAAGCAGCTATAACGGCGCTAATCACTAATTTTTTATTCATTTGAATCTCCTCTATGATTAATAACTTGACACTTCAATTGGCCCTAATTGCCAATAAAAAAACACTATAATTGGCCGTCTAACGTTTCATCTCGTCATTGGCTTACTTCAGGTTTATTTTAGCGCGTTCTGTAGCAAGATGGGCTTGAAATTTATGACTATTAAATTTAGTGTAAAGTTTCTGTGCGCGCGTTTCAACCTGTTGCCAAAATAAACTATTCTGTTTTAAATAATGTCGTTTAAAACGTAAATAATCTCGGGTGCTTAAATCGACATCTATACTAGAAAAATACAAGGCCGCTATATCTTTTATATTAGCCGTAAAAGATGGCGCTTCATGAATCAACACGCGATGTAAATCAATTAGATACAACTTGATCTCTGGCAGCTTTTTATTATCCAAACAAAAATGGCAAAGATAAAAATCACGGTGATTAATACCATTTTCATGAATTTTCTTAGCAATCTGTGCGACAGCAATAATGAGTTTACGTTTAAAGGTGGCACTTGGTGGGTTTGTTTTCCAATCCTCACATAAGTCTTCTAACGAAATAATATCCCCTAAATCCTTCGTCATAACAAACGATTTTAAATCTGCCGGGCTACAACCTCGCTGCCCATAAGCGACAAGTGGTGTACTCGCTATATTAAGTTCCACCAATTTCTCTATCGCTCTCACTTCCGTCATTGCGCCTAATATTGGTTTTTTTAACGTGAGCATGTTTTTAACAATCTCATACCAACCAACACCAAAATGCTGTTTAATAAAATAACTATTTCCATCCAATTGCACTTGTATCGTCTTGCGCCCACGCACATCGCGGAACGCTTTTCCAGGCATTTTCATTAGTGTTGCAAACGCATCGCCACCTGCTAAATGTTGTTTGATTACATCAGGTACATGCAAGATACTTTTCATGAAATTTTTTTCTGCTTAACACTAGCAAGGCGAATTAAAATATCAGCTTCAGCACTACCATCGTTAGCCTGCATAATGGTTTCGACATAAGACAATCCGTTTTTTGCCCATTGTGTGTTTTGTTTTGATTCTCGCATTTCTAACCATTGTGCATTAAAGTCATCTTGGTTAAAGGGCAAAGTGCTCACCAAGCCAGCTTCAGCCTCTTCCACATGCTTCGCGTAGCCACAACTTTCTGTTACTAATATTGGCGTGCCACAGGCCATGGCTTCTAAAATCACCAAGCCCGTATTTTCTCGATAAGCAGGATGCACGCAAACATCTGCGCCTTGCATTAATTGCGGAATATCAGGACGCCCTTTAGAAATCACAATATGTTCTTTAATCCCTACTTTTTCCGCCATCATCATAAAATGTTTCGGGTTGTCTTGCCCAACAGCCACTAACTTTGTGTTATTCAGCAAATTCTGCGGCAAAGCTGCCATGGCTAAAATAGCACGATCCAAACCTTTCATCGCAAAACCCGAGCCGGTCAACATATAAACAAAATCCTTAGCCGCGAAATTAAATGTACTGCGCATTAATTTACGCATCTTAGTTTTATCTTCTAATTTAAAACGCTCAGGCGATAAATATGGCGGAATATAATGAAAACGTTCGTCTTGTGTGCCATACCAATCTTGAAAATTAGGTTTTTCTGTCATAGAAACCGCTAAAATTTGCGTTGTAGATTCGGCAGAAAATATTGCCTTTTCGCATGCTGAAAACCATTTGTATCGTGGATTAAAACGATACAAAAAACCACCTTTTGTTTCCGCACGCTCGACAAAGCAAGGGTCTGCTGCAAAATGCGCATCCAAGCCAACCATGCGGTTATACCCAAATACATAGTCAAAATCATGCGCGCGAATATGCTCAAGCACAATATTGATAAACCGCTGGTACCGCATGTAATTAAGTAGGCCTTTTTGCGGCAATACATGTATAGCGATTCCCTTAGGTGCATCACCTTGCCAGCTCAACGTAAAAACTTCTACTTGATGCCCACGCTTCACCAGCTCATTAACCGTACGCAGCATATCGCGCTGCATACCGCCAAAAGGAAAATACTTAAATATGATGAATGCAAATTTCAATGACTACTCAACCATCTCATAAAATGTTAATTGTATGCGAAAATACGCCCATGAACCGAATCTTGATTGTTAAAACCTCGTCATTAGGTGATGTTATACATCATTTACCAGTGATTGCAGACATTCATGCATATTATCCTAACGTCATGTTTGACTGGGTGGTAGAAGAAAGTTTTATGGACATTCCAACATTACACCCAGCTATCAATCAAATTATTCCTGTTGCGGTACGCCGCTGGCGTCAACATGTATTCAACCAAAAAACTTGGTCTGAAATAGCAAATTTCAAACGTTTAATTAGCGCACAATCTTACGACGTAGTGATTGATGCGCAAGGCTTACTTAAAAGTGCGATTATGACTAAGTTTGCGCAAGGGAAAAAGTGTGGTTTAGATAAAAACTCAGCCCGCGAACCACTGGCCAGTTATTTTTATGACAAAAAATTTAACGTGGCGCGTAACCAACATGCTGTGGCACGTAATCGAGAATTAGCCGCGCGCGCATGTGGTTATCAAATACCAAGCACCGCACCGAACTACGGTATTACTGCCAACGCAGCAACTGTTTCCGATTTAAACTTAGCCAAGCCTTATATTATTGGGCTACATGGCACGAGCAAAGATAGCAAACTCTGGCCGAATTCACACTGGATAGCATTAGGTAAAGCATTAGAAAAAAAACATTTAAACTTAGTGCTGCCCTGGGCTTCAAATGCCGAACAACAACGTGCGAATAACATTGCAGCATCACTCAATAATACAACTGTTCTACCAAAACTAAGCATTGCACAGCTGGCCACAATCATTGGCCAATCACATGCCGCTATTGGGGTTGATACTGGCCTGTCACACTTGGCCGCAGCACTTAACATCCCAACCATTGCCATCTACACTGACACCAACCCCGCACTAACAGGTGTATATCCTGGCGACCAAGCACCCGCTATCAATCTCGGTGGCATTGCAAGCGTTCCTGCAGTTGATGAAATACTTCAAGCTTTAAAGCAAATTAAGCCTTGAAATCAACATCAACACCCCCACATTCTCTTTAACAAAAAACACTATGTAAAAGTTTAATGGGAGTGGACATGCCACAAGAAGATGAGAAGCTAGATAACGAAAACGTAGAAAATGAACAAGAACAAACGAATACTGAAGAAGTAGAAAAAACCGCAGAAACAGCTGATGACCTAACAGTACAATTAGCCGAAGCGCAAGCTGCTGTTCTCTATGCAAAAGCTGAAGGTGAGAATATACGTAGACGCGCTGCAGAAGATATTGATAAAGCACGTAAATTTGCTTTAGAAAAATTTAGCGGCGAATTACTCGCGGTTAAAGACAGTATTGATGCTGCTTTGGCTGTGGAGAATGCAACTGTTGAAAACTACAAAGATGGCGTAGAGCTTACCTCGAGACAACTAATGAGCGTATTTGAAAAATTCAATATCGCTGAAGTTAATCCTGTCGGCGAAAAATTCGACCCTAACAAACATCAAGCAATCAGCACGATCGATGCTGAGGGTGAGCCAAACACAGTACAAAGTGTTTTACAAAAAGGCTACACCTTAAATGAACGCGTTTTACGTCCTGCTTTAGTGGTGGTCTCAAAGGCCAAATAACCCTTTGCTTATTAAGGACTTGAAAATAAAAAGAATACCCCAATTATATAAGTTATCGAAGCAATCAATCAGCTTCACTGAAGACTGAATTTAAGAACTAAAGGAAAGAATATATGAGTAAAATTATCGGTATTGATCTAGGAACAACAAACTCTTGCGTTGCCGTGATGGAAGGCGGGAAACCTCGTGTCATTGAAAACGCTGAAGGCGCACGTACTACGCCATCTATCGTCGCCTATCAAGAAGATGGAGAAATTTTAGTAGGCGCTTCTGCTAAACGTCAGGCAGTTACGAATCCAGAAAATACGATTTATGCGGTTAAACGCTTAATCGGCCGTCGTTTTAACGAAAAAGAAGTGCAAAAAGACATCAAGCTGATGCCTTATACAATTGCCAAAGCGGACAATGGCGATGCGTGGGTAGAAGTACGTGGCGAAAAAATGGCGCCACCACAAATTTCTGCTGAAATACTAGGCAAGATGAAAAAAACTGCTGAAGACTACTTAGGCGAAGAAGTCACCGAAGCGGTCGTTACCGTACCTGCTTACTTTAATGATAGCCAACGTCAAGCAACGAAAGATGCTGGCCGTATTGCTGGCTTAGATGTAAAACGGATTATTAACGAACCAACAGCAGCCGCTTTAGCATTTGGTTTAGACAAACAAGAAGGTGACCGCAAAATTGCAGTATACGACTTAGGTGGTGGTACTTTTGACGTGTCAATCATTGAGATTTCCAATATTGATGGCGAACACCAGTTCGAAGTACTTGCAACCAATGGTGATACATTTCTAGGTGGTGAAGATTTTGATAATCGCATCATTGATTTCCTAGCTGACGAGTTCAAAAAAGACAATGACGGCTTAGACTTGCGTAATGATGTGCTTGCTAAACAACGCTTAAAAGAAGCTGCTGAAAAAGCAAAAATTGAATTGTCAGCTAGCACACAAACAGAGGTAAACCTACCTTATGTTACGGCAGATGCCACAGGACCTAAGCACTTGGTTGTAAAAATAACCCGTGCAAAATTTGAAAGCATGGTTGAAGACCTAATTGAACGCACAATAAAACCTTGTAGCACCGCATTAAAAGATGCTGGTGTGAGTGCTTCTGATGTTTCAGATGTTATCTTGGTTGGTGGCCAAAGCCGTATGCCTAAAGTGCAGGAAAAAGTAAAAGAAATTTTCGGCAAAGAGGCACGTAAAGATGTGAACCCTGATGAAGCGGTAGCGGTTGGTGCTGCGATTCAAGGTGGCGTACTTCAAGGCGATGTTAAAGATGTCTTGCTATTAGATGTAACACCATTGTCATTAGGTATTGAAACAATGGGCGGAGTAATGACTAAGCTTATTAAAAAGAATACAACAATTCCTACTAAAGCTTCGCAAACATTCTCAACGGCTGAAGACAACCAAAATGCAGTAACGATTCAAGTCATGCAAGGTGAACGTGAAATGGCGGCTGGTAACAATAGTTTAGGTCAATTTAACCTAACTGAAATACCGCCAGCACCACGCGGCACACCGCAGATTGAAGTGACGTTTGATATTGATGCGAATGGTATTTTGCATGTTTCTGCTAAAGACAAAGCAACAAGCAAAGAAAACAAAATCACCATTAAAGCAAACTCTGGTTTGGATGAGGAAGAAATCAAACGCATGGAAGAAGATGCAGCGGCCCATGCTGAAGAAGACAAGGCCATGCGCGAGCTAGTAGATGCACGCAACAGTGCTGATGGCATGATACACAGCGTGAAGAAGTCATTGGAAGAGCATGGCGACAAGCTCAACAATGAGGAAAAAGCGCAAATCGAAACGGCTATTAAAGAAGTGGAAGATGTCTTGCAAGATGGCGACAAAGAAACCATCGAAGCGAAGACAAACACTTTGACAGAAGCATCACAAAAATTAGGTGAGAAAGTATATGCTGAGCAGCAAGCGCAAGAAAATGCGCAAAATGCCGAACCTAGTCCTGAAGGTGAAAAAACGGTTGATGCCGAAGTCGTCGATGCAGAGTTTGAGGAAGTTAAGAAAGAAGACTAAAACATAATAATTTTATGTCTTAGCATCAGTCGTTAGTGTCTATTAAGACGCTAACGACTTTTCTATAATCATTTACTAGATTCTATATTTATGGCTGACAAAAGAGATTTTTACGAAATACTAGGTGTTAGTAAAAGCGCATCGGATGAAGAAATTAAAAAAGCTTATCGCAAATTAGCGATGAAGCACCATCCTGACCGCAACCCAGACGACACTAAAGCAGAAGAAAAATTTAAAGAAGTGAAAGAAGCTTACGAAATTTTATCTGATAGCCAAAAGCGCGCCATGTATGACCAGCATGGCCATGCAGGGGTTGACCCTAGCATGGGTGCTGGTGGTTATGGTGGTGCCGACTTTAGTGATGCCTTTGGTGATATTTTTGGTGATATTTTCGGTGGTGCGCGTGGCGGACAACAGCGCTCAAATATTTATCGTGGTGCAGATTTACGCTACAACATGGAAATTAGCCTAGAAGACGCTGCGCGCGGCACTGAAACTAAAATTCGTATTCCAGTACAAACCAGTTGTGAAACATGCAACGGTTCTGGCGCGCGTCCTGGCTCAAGCCCAGTCACTTGCACCACTTGTGGCGGCCAAGGCCAAGTACGTATGCAACAAGGCTTCTTTTCAGTACAACAAACCTGCCCTAAGTGCCAAGGACAAGGTAAGATAATCAAAGACCCATGTCCAACGTGTCATGGAGAAGGTCGCACTAAACAAAATAAAACACTCTCTGTAAAAATTCCTGCTGGTGTTGATGAAGGCGATCGTATTCGTTTATCTGGTGAAGGTGAAGCCGGTGTTAACGGTGGACCAGCTGGCGATTTATACATAGTCGTACACTTAAAACAGCATAATATATTCGAACGTGAAGGCGCCCACTTACATTGTGAAATGCCTATCAGCTTTGCCACAGCTGCATTAGGTGGGGAAATTGAAGTGCCGACACTAGACGGCGCTGCTAAGATGAAAATCCCAGCAGAAACACAAACAGCTGCCGTGTTTAGATTACGTGAAAAAGGCATTAAACCACTGCGCGCCAAACAGCAAGGTGACCTGATGGTACACGTTACAGTTGAAACGCCAGTCAAACTAACTGAAAAACAAAAACAATTACTCAATGAATTTGAAGAAAGCACCTCAAAAAACGCGAGTAAACATAGTCCGAAAAACAAAAGCTGGTTAGATAAAGCTAAAACGTTTTTTGATTAAAAAACTTACGGCCCTACACTTCTGCCACATCAATATTTTCTACTCCTACTTATTTAAGTAGGAGTCAGCCTCTTTACAAATGAGAAGACTAATAAATTAGCCTGATTTTTCTTTCGTGAAGAATAATGTTAAATACAAAGCAAGTGAACATTCATCTCAAATTAACAAAAAAACCGTTTAAATAGCCCCTGCCAACTCCCCCTTATATTTACACCTTCCAAACTGAAATGTTAGACTCCCTTAACAAACAAAAAATAAGGTTTAACACATGATGTGTAAAAAGTGGTTTTTAGCTGCTACAGCTGTAACCCAATTTTTTTTAACAAGTTGTATTAACAATCCGTCAACACTAACATCCCATTCATTTAATGGTGTGTGGGGTAGCTCTATCCCAACTAATGACGGCACAATGTATACGACATACACAATACACCAAAACAAAAATAAAGCTTGTGGCTGGCGCTATAAATATGAATTAGTAACGCCACCTAACGATACAGAGGAAACGCCATACTCTGCAGGTTGGGCAACTCCAGTTTATGAGGAAATCAATCGCTGGGAAGGAATAGTAAGCCACAATAAATTAATGATTAATAAACTTTGCAGAGATACAACATCTATCTGCCCACTATCAACGCATACCAATGCCATCAAAAAACACGGTAAAACAGAAAATAGTGCTGCGATCAAAACTGGGTGGCTAAAAGTATCAGAACAAATCACCATATGTAGTGATCAATTATTTCACTCTCAAACAGCGCAGCCTAAAAATTGCAACGAAATGAATAAAAAAGAAATAACTATTTTAACAAAAGGGGATCCATCAGGGCGCGTATCAGAAACCTTATCTTCTTTTTCTAATTCCAACCCAAAAGAAGATGATGCCTATTTTAAAGCGGAGTGGGTCTGGCTTAAGGCCTGCTTGCAAAACTAGACTCTAAGCATTAATATTAAAATTACATTAAATTAGGATAATACTCTAATGGCTAACCAACCAGATCAAACACCGCCCCTTAGTGATGAGGAATTACAAAGTATCGCCTTACTAAATGTTGGCTATGCTTCTGAGGTTAGAAATTTTTCTAGTTACAAATTAGGCTTAGCATGGCAAAAAGTTACTGAAAGCAATATCGGGAAAGATACCACTCATGAAGTAGGCGACTGGCGACCAATAGGTAATAGTGGCTACTCTTTAGGGTCCTTACAATCAGACTTTGGGCAACGCGCTTATTTAGTAGATGATTTAGTCAGTAAATATGAAACCTGGGCGGGCACAAACCCTGATAGACTGGTTAGTGAGGATGCTGACCTAGCAGCTACACTTAAAATGAATGGGCGCACACTAGACAGTAACAGGACAGATTATACTGAACGACCTATTTCTACAGCAGACACAACCAAATTTAATACATTCCTTAAATCTGATGAAGGACGGCAAACTGTATGGGAAATGGATCAAAAACAAATCAATGAAAAGCTATTACCCTTTGCCGATAAGATAATGGCAACATCTATGTTTGATGCTTTAACTGATGAAACAGAAAAAATAGAAGTGCTTTCTGTTTCTATGAAGTTATTTAATCAGGCAGAAGGCAAAGCAAACTCTTTACTTAAAAAAATTGAAGATGGAAAACTTACCTCATTTTCTGATATAGAAACAGAGCTAACCTCAACCAATAATGCAAGTTATATTCGGTCGGGCTTTAACCATACAAAAGAAGGCGCCGATTTATTCAACAAAGTTACAAAATCAGACACCCTCTTAGAGGATTGGCTAGTTGCGCAAACATCAACTGACTTATCTCTTTTGACAGAATTAGAATATAAAGATGATCTTCGTTACCAAGTACTTAATAGACTCTTTAGGAATCCAGACAAAGGCTCAGAATTTGTAGATAATCTTGAGCAAGGCGAACCTATGTTAATCGCTGTACCGCGCACGTTGCAAGATGGCTCTGCAAAAATTATCGGCATCGACAAAAATGGAGATTTATTTTCTGCCGACCAAGATGGTACTAATCTATCACAATACATTGATGGATCATGGCAACAAAAAGATGGTGGCGACCCTGTCATTAAACAAAATGGAAGCGGTCGCTGGATATTAGCGCTCGGAAAGAATGAAATTGATTTTGGTGCCACTACCACCCGTCTTGCGATGAACCAACAAGAGGATGGAGATGCAACCGCCATAAAGGCAAGTGCCGAAGACACGGATCCTGTTTATGCGGCACGTCTATTAAGCGCAGAACGTGAGTTATTAGAACAAGACCCTAAAGCATTTAGAACAGCTGTGTTCTTTGAAACTGTCGAAACTGTATTAAGAAATAAAGGTGAGCTTAGCGCTATTTCTTCTCAAGAAATAGATAAAATAACGGCTGAACATGTCCAACGTCTTAACGAAAGCGAAATATCACCCTTCTCATCTCAATTGGAAGAATATATGGTTGCTGAAGATCCACAACAAAGTAAAACAGAAGATATAAACTTCAATCCAACAGACCTAGGGAAGCTAATGGAAGTGGCACAATTACTACCTGAACAATCTCGTCAAGAAATGAACAAAAAAATTGCTGACTTTTTAACTGAAAAAGGTTTCAGTATTGCAGATATATCTAACTCACAATCGGAATTTGAACCAACAAATGACATTTAAGAATAGTACTCTCTGCTTAAGTTTGCCACCGTTTACCTAGTCTAGCACCAAGATAGATTTAAGATTCTGTCTTATAATTTCTAACCTATGCTTCATAGCAGTCTTCCGCTACTTTAACAAAAGTGGCAAGGGGAATGTTTATCTTATCTATCATAGGATAGTACTAAAACCATTTAATCATCACGCTCTACTTCAAACCAACAATTTCATCTAGAACATAATCTAGCTACCGCAAATTTCAATCATCAAAGATAAATTAGCAATCACATACACGACAATTTACGCATAAAAAAAAGCCAATATGTAAACCCCTCACATATTACTTGGCCATGAGCCCATCGTTACACACCAAGAAACAAAAACTGGCCAGATAAAGCTAAAGCATTTTTTGATCAATCATTAAGTTATGATTACCCATTTAAAATCAATTGATTAACCTGTTTTTGTAAAGCTTACACTTCAGTTACATCCACGTCATTAATCTGTAACAAACCTTTGTTAAAGTACCCCCTCTTTCAACATAAGAGGAAATTAAAAATGAATCAAAAGTTCATTCAAAGTACGTTACTTAGTGGTTTACTAGTTGGCATGCTTGCCTTTGGCAATTTTAGTGTTAACGCTGCTGGGTTTAATAAAAACAATGTCAATAATGGCAAAGTCTATTCAAAGACTGATTTTTACAAAACACTTAAAAGCACCCAAGCTAATGAGTTTGCTAGTACATTTGGTATGCCAGACAACATCATTACGCTAAGAGATCTCGAAGGTGATACTACCGGTGTCGTTTGGGTGTATCGTGATTCTGTAGTTGCTAATAATGAAAAACTAGATGCAAATTTCGTTTTAGTTAAAGGTCAACTAAAATACGTAACACTAACAACAGCTAGCTAAAACTAACTGTTGCATAACCAATAAAAAAGCCTGCTACCGCAGGCTTTTTTATTTTAAAATGCTAGCATGGCCTTACACATACTCATTGTCGAAGATGAACCCTCAATTGCAGACACACTAATTTACGCATGTAAAGAAGCCAATATGCAGACTACTCACAAGCTACTCGGCCATGAAGCTATAGCCACGCATCAAAACAACCCTTTCGATTTCATTATTTTAGATATTGGCTTACCTGATATGACAGGCTTTGATGTATGCAAAAAAATCCGTGAGACATCTAATGTACCTGTCTTATTTTTAACCGCTCGTAGCCAAGAAATCGATCGTATTGTCGGCTTAGAAATTGGAGCAGATGATTATGTTACTAAGCCATTTAGCCCACGTGAAGTCATCGCACGTATTAAAGCTATTTTACGTCGTAGCGAACACAGCGCATCTACAACACCTCAATCTCAACAATTCAAACTAGATGAGAGCGCTTGCCGTATTGAGTATCACGGGCAACATTTAAATCTAACGCGTTATGAATACCTGTTACTCAAAACACTGATCGGCCAGCCTAAACGTATTTTTTCTAGAGCACAGTTAATGGACATTGTTTGGCAAGATGCGGAAGATACACTAGAACGCACAGTGGATGCTCACATAAAAACGTTACGTGCAAAGTTAAAAGCAACGGATGCACCGACAAACACCATCATCACACATCGTGGCATGGGCTACAGCCTTGAACAATAGGAACCTAGAAACATGAAAATTAGCTTAAAAATATTTTTAGGTTATTTTTTATTAGTGGGTTTATCGGCTTGGTTTGTCCTTTATGTCTTTGTGGATGAAGTTAAACCAGGCGTGCGTCAAGCCATGGAAGACGCGTTAGTTGATACCGCCAACGTGCTAGCCGAACTTGCAACTAATGACATTAAAAATGATGCTATTCAATCTGGCCAATTTGCACAGGGGTTACGGCAATACCAAGCTCGTGCCAGCAAAGCCAGTATTTGGGGGGTGAAAAAACAAAGTGCTGATTACCGTGTTTACATTACCGACATAAAAGGCATTGTTATTTTTGATTCTGCCAATATCGCGCTTGGGCAAGATTATTCTCAATGGAATGATGTTTACCTAACATTACGTGGTAAATACGGCGTACGCTCTAGCCCTGTTGTCCCAGGAGACAAAAATCACGACACGATTATGTATATCGCCGCACCCATAAAAGATCAAAATAAAATTATTGGATCACTCACTGTCGCAAAGCCCAATCGCACGTTACTCCCTTTTATTGAACGCGCACAAGCCAAAATACTACGCTGGGGCATATTGCTTTTTGTACTGTCATTAGCCATCGGCATATTATTCACTTGGCGCTTCACTCGCTCCATTCACAGATTAAGAGACTACGCACTTGCCGTATCACAAGGTAAAAAAGCTGATAACCCTAGCTCTAGTAATGATGAGCTTGCGCAACTAGCAAATGCCATGCAAACCATGCGCCATGAGTTAGATGGCAAACAACACGTACAAGATGCCATGCACCAGCTTACACACGAACTCAAAAGCCCGATTACAGCGATTCAAGCAGCTAGTGAACTCATTACACCGAACATGCCAAAAAAAGACCACCAACGCTTCTTAAATAACATTCAAACACAAGCGCAACGGTTGCAAAGCATGATTCAAAATATTTTGGGTGTCGCTGCGCTTGAGCATCAGCAGCAATTGATGCATAGCACGACAATCGATATGAATAAACTGATTGATACACAACTACTTACTATACAAGACAAAGCGAATAAGCATAAGATAAAAATCACATTGGCTGCAGATGCAAACTGTAAAGTAACAGGTGACACCTTTTTACTCGGTCAAGCCATCAATAATTTGCTAGAAAATGCTTTAGATTTTAGCCCAAGTAAAAGCACGATTGATGTAACCCTGACACGCAATCAAGATAAAACTATTTTACGCATACGAAACCAAGGCGGGCCTATTCCTGATTTTGCTATTGATAAAATTTTCGATAAATTCTATTCACTTCCTCGACCAGATACCAGCCCAAATGCAGGACAAAAAAGTACAGGCTTAGGGCTTAACTTTGTCCGTGAGGTCATGTCATTACATAACGGCACTATCTCTATAGAAAATGCTAGCACTATCGAAAATAGTGCCAATAGCAGCGTCGTTGCGACAATAAGCTTTTAAGCACTTCACACCCACTTCACAAACAGTACATCAACACTTCACATAGCGCATCTATTCTGTAATCTCTTCACTTTTAAGGGGTTGCAACATGAACAAATCACTGATATTAAAAATAATTGGCATGCTAGCGCTCATCACACTCATGTCGATTGCTGTCAGCTACGTTAACAACACTATTTTAGAACGCCAGCGATATCAAAATCAGGTCAAGTCTGACATTGCAAGAAGTTCTGCTCATTCTCAAACGATGCTAGGCCCTGTTTTGGCAGTGCCATACACCGAAGAATACACAGCCTATATTGATGAGATTACAGCGAAAGGTGCCAAAGTTAAAAAACGTGTTTTAAAACGTAGTAAATCCACTGCTTACTTTTTGCCAGAGAACCTCCACTTAACTGGCGCATTCTCAAATGAATACAAAAAACTAGGTATTTATAAAGCCTTAATGTATAAACTTGGCGGCAATGTAAAAGGGGACTTTCGCATACCGGCTAACTTTAATGTAACACCACAACATAAAGGTGGTGTCATCACTTTTCAAACTGCATATATTGGTATCGGTATTAGTGATACACGCGGCATTATCGGCAAACCAACTTTCAGTTTTGGCGGAAAACCTTATCAGTTTGAACAAGGTAGCCACATCGACATTTTAGGTAAAGGCATCCATGCAACACTTGGCAATCTCGAATCAAAATCTGAGCAAGTTTTTAATTTTAAATTTAATCTTAACTTGCTAGGTATGGAACATTTCAGCTTCACACCGATTGCAGATAACAATACAATTAAACTTGATTCCAAATGGCAGCATCCGCATTTTGACGGCAGTTTTCTGCCTATAAAAAAACAAATTAGCGACAGTGGTTTTAAAGGTGAGTGGGCAATTTCTTCTCTTTCTAGCAGCAATCAAGGCACGCTAAAAACCCAACTACTTAACGGTGAAACAGCTAATCATTTGGAGTCGTTGTCTGTTGGGTTCGTAGAGCCGATTAACGTCTATAGCCAAGCAGACCGTGCAACAAAATACGGCCTACTATTTATCGGCTTAACCTTTGCTGGGTTCTTCTTATTCGAAATCCTAAAACAATTACGCATTCACCCTGCGCAATACACGTTAGTTGGTTTAGCCATGGCTATGTTCTACTTATTATTAATCTCATTCGCTGAGATGATTGGTTTTGCTTCAGCTTACTTAATAGCCAGTGCCTCTTGCGTGTTACTACTCGGTTATTACCTTAGCTACGTACTCAAAAGTAAAGCAAACGGTTTTGCATTTGCTAGCTTCCTAACCGCTTTATACGGCGCACTGTACGGTATTCTAGCTTCAGAAGATAACGCCATGCTGATGGGTTCACTGCTTGTATTTGGTCTGCTTGCTGCTGCCATGATTATTACAAGAAAAGTCGATTGGTATGCATTGAATACACAGAAGTAAATAAACAAAGCACTCTGCCATAAGTGGAGTGCTTTTTCTAGCGACAATTACATAGGGGCCCCGCATGACAGCACGACTCATCATTTTCACTATTATTTTACTGGCTATTTGGTCAATATTCATTGAGCCACGTTGGGTAGCACACAGGGTGTCAGATGCCAGCTTGCCAAATAAAAAAGTATTAGGTTTGAAAGTTGTTCATACCTCAGATTGGCATTTCACTAAAAGGCCAATTTGGCGCGTCATGACACATGCCCGCGCTAGCGCCATTATTGAAGATATCAATAAAGTTAACCCTGACATTGTCTTAATTACTGGAGACTTAATTGCAGAGCCAGATCAAAAACCGACCTTCGCAAATACGATTGAAGATGAAATTGCACAAACGCTAGGTAAACTAAAAGCGAGTAAAGGCGTTTATGCAGTACTGGGAAATCATGACAATTGGTACAGCCATACAAAAATGAAGCTTGCATTAGAAAAGCGAGATATTAGGGTGTTAGAAAATGAATCCCAGTTTTTAAAGCAAGCAAACTTATGGGTTGTCGGTATTGGCGATGAGTCCACAGGGCACGCAGATGTAAACAAAGCACTCAATCACCTATCAAATGATGAGCCAGCATTAGTCATGATGCACGACCCTGCCAGTTTTATGCATTTATCTCAAACAAATGCTTTGTTTTTTGCAGGGCACACCCATGGTGGCCAAGTCAGTATTCCTTGGGTAGGCCCTCTTATTGTTCCTACTGTAGCCCCTAAATCATGGGCTTATGGCTGGGTACAACACAACAAAAACTGGATGTATGTCACTAGTGGACTAGGCGTCAGTATTTTGCCCATACGTTTCAACATACGCCCCGAGTGGGTGGTGTTTAATATTTAAGAATGTAGTATACAAAATCAGGAAAACAATGAAAAAACTATCAATAACCATCATCATCATCATGTTGCTGTTAGGCTTTATTATCCCGCAAAATGCTGTTATCCCCGTGCAAAATGCAACAAATAACGATTGGAACCCATACAGCTATTGGTATTTCCCATGGGGAGAATCGGGCGTACATAAAGGCATTGATATCTTTGGCAAGCTAAACACGCCTGTTATCTCTAGCGTTAGTGGCTTGGTGGTTTTTACTGGCAATCTTAAAAAAGGCGGAAACGTAGTAGCAATTTTAGGTCCGAAGTGGCGCATTCACTATTTTGCACATTTAAATACAATTGATGCACATAAATTTAGCTGGGTTAGCAAAGGCGAGAAAATTGGTAAGCTAGGCAACACTGGCAACGCGGCTAGCAGACCTGCACATTTGCACTACAGTGTTATTTCCCCTATTCCTAACCCCATTGAATTCACAACTGAAACCCAAGGTTGGAAACGTATGTTTTACATTAGCCCAAACAATATCCTACGCTAAAAAGCTCTACGTTAAAGTAGGCTTAATATTTCTTCAAGCTCTACTTGTGCATCTGCAAAGTCTTCATAACGCTTACCATTTGTGCGCGCATACCAATATTGACTATTAGAAACATCACCCTCTATTTTATGCAATACGGCATGAATCCAATTAGCTATCGCATCACTGTAATCCTGCACTATTTTATGTGAAGCATCCCAATCACCATCTAATGCAGCTTGCACCGCAATTTTTAAGTGTGAATTATTATCTAGCATAAGCAGTTTTAAATGTTTCTAGGGTATTCAATACTACCCTTTTGTATAAATTCAATCTTATAACCATCCGGGTCTTCAGCGAAAGCAATCACAATGGTGCCATGTTTCATTGGTCCAGCTTCACGCACAACCTTGCCGCCTTTTTGCTTAACGCGCTCACATGCTTCATAAGCATCATCCACTTCTATCGCCATGTGCCCATAAGCATGGCCCATATCATATTCGGTTTTGCCATAATTGTAAGTAAGCTCTAGCACTGTATTTTCATACTCATTACCGTAGCCAACAAAAGCCAAAGTAAACTCACCATCAGGATAATCTGAAGTGCGAATCAACGTCATCCCTAACACTTCTGTATAGAAATTAACCGAACGTTGTAAATCACCCACGCGAATCATGGTATGTAGCACTCTCATAGCAAGCTCCTATTCTTAGGTAATACGGTGATACTTCTCTAACAATTGCACCTTATCTTCTACCACTTCTGGGTTCAGTGGAATGCAATCAATCGGGCATATTTCTACACATTGCGGCTCATCAAAGTGTCCTACACATTCTGTGCATAAATCTGGGTTAATCTCGTAAATCTCTTGCCCCTGATAAATGGCTTCGTTCGGGCATACAGGTTCACAAACATCACAGTTAATACATTCATCCGTAATCATCAACGCCATAACATTTTATGAACGAATCGCTTTGTCGCGTGCTCGCTCACTCCTAGTCTATACAAATCATATGCCTTCGTCATTCGTTCCGCGGCTTCTTGTGATTCATCTCATTAAATATAATAACTAAATTTTCTATGCTAATTTCTTAGCAATAGCTGCTTCTACTTCTGGCGAAACAAACTGATGCACGTCGCCATCCAACCTTGCCACCTCACGTACCAAGCTAGATGACACAAACATATATTGCTCAGCAGGCGTTAAAAATAAAGTTTCCAGTTTTGGGTAAAGTTTACGGTTCATGCCTGCTAGTTGAAATTCATACTCAAAATCACTGGCGGCACGCAAACCTCGTATCACCATTTGTGCGCCTTGCTCTTGAACAAACTGCATTAACAAACCACTAAAACCAAGCACTTTAATATTTTCTTCTTGCGCAAACACAGCTTGCGCTAATGCTACGCGCTCATCCAAGCTAAACAATGTGCTTTTATTAGTACTGCCTGCCACAGCCACAATCACCTCATCAAACAAATCTGCTGCGCGGCGCACAATATTCTCGTGCCCTAAAGTAATTGGGTCAAAAGTGCCAGGATAAACGGCTATTCTATATTTGCTCATGTAAACATCCTATATCGTCATTCCCGCGTAGGCGGGGATCCAGTCAAATGATATTTTGATACAAATCTTGCCAATTTGGATTGTTTTTTTCAATTAATTTCAGCTTCCATGCTCTGTTCCACTTTTTAATCGCCTTTTCACGCGCAATTGCGGCACGCATATCATCATGTAACTCATAGTGCACGAGCAAATGAATATCATACTTTTCAGTAAAACCCTCTACTTTATTTTGCTTATGCTGCCAAACCCTTGTAACCAAATCAGAAGTTACGCCCACATACAACGTACCATTACGCTGACTTGCCAAGATGTAAACACAAGGTTGTTTTATACTGGATTCCCGCCTACGCGGGAATGACGCGTCTTTAACAAATGATAGAACACACTGCCCGCCTTACCTTGTTTCATCACCTGCCATACATCATCAGATTTAACTTCATATTCCGCCTCTACATAAAACAAGCCATCAGCATTAAGATGCGCACGCAACACTGGTAACAGTTTATTTAACCATTGCTTGTTATAGGGTGGATCACAAAAAATAAGATCGAATTTTTGTTGATTGTTAGCCAAAAACTGCAACGCATCCATATTTAAAATTTCACAATGCTCGGCTTTAAGTAACGCTTTATTTTGTGTAAGTGATTGTGATGCTGGTTTTGAATATTCAACCATCACCACATGCTTGGCATTGCGTGACAACGCTTCAAAACCAAAAGCACCTGTGCCTGCAAACAAATCCAAACAGGTTTTACCTGTTAAATCCTGTCCTAGCCAATTAAACACCGTTTCTCTTACCCTATCAGGAGAAGGCCTTAAACCTTCCACATCTGGGAACTTAAGCATCCGGCTACGCCACACACCTGCATTAATTCTTACTGTATTCTGTTTTTTTGCCACGATAATAAAATCAAATATTAACTACAAACCATCCAATGGGCTGCTCACGCCGCGGCCACCCCTATTAAGCACATGTGTGTAAATCATGGTTGTCTCAACACTCTCATGACCCAACAACTCTTGCACAGTACGAATATCATGCCCATTCTCCAATAGATGCGTCGCAAATGAATGCCTAAAAGTATGTGCCGTCACATGTTTCAACACCCCTGCTTTTTTAACGGCAGCACTAATCGCTCGCGACAAAGTTTTCGCATGCAAATGATGTCTGCCTTTCCTCCCTGAACGTGGGTCAGCAGAAATGTTGCCAGATGCAAATACATATTGCCACTTAAACTCTTTACCCGCATTAGGGTATTTACGTGCTAAGCCATCTGGCAAAAAAACATAATCCACTCCCGCCTCCACCGCCTCATCAAACAAAGATTTAGTATGTGCAATCACTTTTTCTAAACTAGGGATAATGGTCTCTGGCAGCATCGTCCTTCTATCTTTACCTCCTTTGCCTCGGCGTACCGTTAGCTCTCGTCGAGCAATATCAACATCCAACACCCTCAACGACAAACACTCATTTAACCGCAATCCAGAACCGTACAGCAAACTAATAGCCGTTTTATAAGGTTCAGATAAGTAACTCAACACGGAAAGCGTCTCTGCCTGCGTCAACACAACGGGCAATCGTTTCGGTTTTTTAGCATAACTAAAACCACCTAAATCACCCAGCTCTTTTTCAAGCACTTCTTTATACAAAAAAACCAAAGCCGACAACGCTTGATTTTGCGTAGAGGCTGCTACATTCCTATCATTAGCTAAATAATTTAAAAAACGAACAATATCTTGCTCCCCCAAGTTCTTAGGATGTTGTTTACCATGAAACAAAATATACTGACGCACCCATTGGGAATAAACCCGCTCAGTACTCAAAGAATAATGCTTAAAACGTATTTTTTGGCGCAGCCTATCCATCAGCTTCAGTGGCTTGCGTGTATTCGTATCTACCATATGAAGACAAAATGTCCTTTTTCATTATTTTTTATCATGTAATAACTACATGAATAAAAAGGAAATACTGTTATTTAACTGTAAAATCAAGTCCGTATTATCAGACACCTTAGCAAATTGATAAAAGAAAAGCAAAAAGGACACTATTGATAAATAAACCTATCTACAGTAAAGTGACTTTAACACTATGAATAAGAAGGGAAATACTCCATGCCCACTATTGTCTTCTATAAAGTATTATCAGACACCCTGTCCCATAAACCCTGTTAGGCAACAGGTGATAGAAAAAGAAGAAGCAATTAAAAGACTGGTTAAGGCCTATCCAGGTTATCTAGAAAGGCTAGAGTCATGGATAGGCTCTTGCTTAGGTTTGGACGGTCAGATTTTATGGCACACCCTTATAGCCAGCCCATTATCCGACGCAGTACGTGAAAATTTAAAAGAAGAAAATTATGAAAATATGTCAGAATTATTCTTAGAAATTGAGCACTTGATTAAAGATGGTAGCGAAGAAGTTAGGAATATTATTTGCACGGGTTTCTTAGAATCAATGCAAAATCAGACAACGGTAAGCGGAAGTTTTTGGTCACCCTTCATGGGTAAAGAGGCTGCAAGCTTCTGTAAAGCTATGGATAGTTTTCATGGAGCTACAACAGAAGGCATCCCGAACCACAATGAATAGTTGCCTAACCCGTCATTCAAGCGGGACTCCTAACGGAGCCCCTTAATTTAAACGTTAGCTGTTAAGAAAATGTCATCGTCACAAATATAAGTTATCGAAATATTATCGTGTGAAACATCAATTAATGTTTATGGTGTTCAGTTGCTAAGGGGA
>VAPM010059621.1_pt1 | contig 21524 bp, 18 predicted proteins | sample 3395091 | NCBI WGS metagenome assembly VAPM01 (sample SAMN08290445, study PRJNA428436) | hydrothermal vent metagenome | isolation source: Deep-sea hydrothermal vent chimney 3 | place: Pacific Ocean: Juan De Fuca Ridge
ATCGGATCCAAAGTCGTGAACCTTCACAACGTCGGCAAGGCGTACGACGGGAGGTGGATCCTGCGCCACATCGATTACAAGCTTCACCCCGATGCCCGCATCGGGATCGTCGGGCCGAACGGGGCTGGCAAGACGACCCTGCTCCGACTCATTGCTCAGCGCATCGAGCCCGACGAGGGGAAGGTCAGTGTCGGATCGACGATCCACTACGGCTGGTACGGCCAGGACCCCAGACCGATACCCGACACGACACGGGTCCATGCTGCGGTCCGCGAGCACCTCGACGAGGTGCGCCTCGAAAGCGGTATCAAGGTCTCTGGTTCCCAGATGCTCGAACGTTTCCAGTTCACCCGCGATCAGCAGCAGTCGACCGTTGCGGACCTCTCAGGAGGGGAACGACGCAGGCTCGAACTCCTCCTCAGCCTCATGGAGGCCCCGAACCTGCTGCTGATGGACGAACCGACGAACGATCTCGACATCGACACACTGAACGTCCTCGAGGAGTACCTCGATGCGTGGGATGGGGCTCTCGTCGTCTCGAGCCACGATCGGTACTTCCTCGACCGAGTGTGTACCGACATACTCTCGATCGAACCCGACGGGTCCGTACGACACCACCCCGGAGGGTGGTCTGCGTACCGTGAGGTGGCACTGTCACAGCGAAGCACGACACGCTCAGCAGCAAGCACCCGGCCGGACCGTCCGAGACAACAGCGTACGAAACTCACGTATAACGACAAACGAGAACTCGACCGGATCACCCGCCGCATCCCGAAACTCGAGGAACGCAAAGCCACTCTGAAAGCAGCTCTCGATAAATCTGGTGATGACTACGAACGCACCCTCGAGCTGTCCCAGGAGCTCGCCGGGGTCCTCGACGAACTCGACACGTCCGAAACCCGCTGGCTCGAGCTCACCGAAAAGGCCGAGCAACTCGCCACAGAGGCCGACGCGCCATGACGTTCTCGACAGCCTGTCGAGAACCTTCTCCGTACCCTTCACCCCGTATGATCGATACACAGCCTGTGGGCGTGCTGTTGCTTCAACTCGGCACACCGGATTCAGCCTCAACCAGGGACGTGCGGCGTTATCTGAACGAGTTCCTGTCGGACCCGCGCGTCATGGACGTACCGGCACCGGTTCGTTGGCTGCTCCTCAACACGGTGATCCTGCCTTTCCGGCCTCGCAAGTCTGGCGAGTTGTACAAGAAGATCTGGACGGAGGACGGTTCGCCCCTTCTGGTGCACACCGAGGCCCTCGCATCTGACGTCCAGAGCAAGCTCGGAGACGGCTACCTCGTCGATTTCGGTATGCGGTACGGGTCACCGACCATCGCTTCGGCCGTCGACCGTCTCCTCGCACGCGACGTCGCCAACATCCGGGTCCTCCCCCTCTTCCCCCAGTACGCATCGTCGGCGGGCGGCTCGGCAACAGCACGCACGATGGAGCTCCTCGCCGATCGCTGGAACGTCCCTTCCGTCTCGTTCCTCCCGGAGTTCTACAACGAGTCCGGCTACATCACCGCCATCGTCGAGACGGCCCGGCCCCGCCTCGAAGAGTTCCGACCCGACCACATCCTCTTCTCCTACCACGGGCTGCCGGAGCGTCAGGTGAAGAAGGCCGATGCGACCGGCAGCCACTGTCTTGCTTCGGATGGATGCTGTGACACGATCGGCCCGGTCAACCGGCACTGCTACCGGGCACAGTGTTTCGCGACGACCCGTCTCGTTGCAGCCGGCCTCGATCTTTCCCCGGACTCGTACTCCACAGCGTTCCAGTCGCGTCTTGCAGGCACACCGTGGATCACGCCACAGACCGACCGGGTGCTTCAGGGCCTCCACGACACCGGGATCCGCCGACTCGCCGTGTTCACCAACTCGTTCGTCGCCGACTGCCTCGAGACACTCGAAGAGATCGGGATCCGCCTCGCCAAACAGTGGGAGGAGCTCGGTGGCGATGAACTCCTCCTGATCCCCTGTGTCAATGAATCCCCCACATGGGTCGACACGGTTGTCTCCATGGTGTCGAACGGGGACCCGGGATGACCCTCACCGCCACGACCGTCGCTGCGTTCTACGAACGGCTCCAGGACGACCTTTGTGCCAGACTCGAGACACTCGACGCAACGACGACGTTCGGCTCCCAGCCGTGGGACCGCACCGAGGGCGGGGGTGGCACGACCCGTGTGCTGGAGGGAGACGGACCCCTCGAGAAGGCAGCCATCAACGTCTCGACGGTTTGGGGACCTGTACCTGAGAAGCTCTCCGATCCAATAGCGTCACAAGCCGACGAGTTCTTCGCGACGGGTATCTCGATGATCTTCCATCCCCGCAACCCCCACGCACCGGCCATGCACGCGAACCTGCGGTACTTCGAGGTCGACACGGGGGAGGCGTGGTTCGGAGGTGGCATGGACCTGACGCCGTACTACCTCTACGAGGAGGACGCCGTAGCGTTCCACAGCGTCATCCGAGACGTGTGTGATCGACATCATGTCGCCGACTACGCCGCGTGGAAACAGCAGTGCGACGAGTACTTCTTCCTCCCGCATCGCGACGAGGCGCGGGGTATCGGCGGGATCCTCTACGACCACCTCACCGACGACCTCGAAGCCGTCGACACCTTCCAGCGCGATCTCGGACGCACGATCGGTGACGCCTACCTCCCGATCCTGGAACGGCGCATCGCCACGCCGTTCACCGCGCACCAGGAACGCTGGCATCTTCAGCGACGGGGACGCTACGCAGAGTTCAACCTCGCCATCGACCGCGGGACGCGGTTCGGGCTCGAGACAGAGGCAAGGACCGAGAGCGTGCTCTCCTCGCTCCCTCCAAGGGTCCGCTGGAACAGCGATGTTGCACCGAAACCGCTCACACCGGAGGCAGAACTCGTCGATGTCTTACAGGAACCCCGAGTATGGCTATGACTACACCATTTTCCGACTCGCTGTCGGACACCACATCGACCATTGTTGACCTGTTCTCCCGGAGGGGCCAGTGAAGGACTTTGAGATCAGCTCAGTGTCGTATACCTATCCGGCCGTCCCAAGTGACGACCGGGCCCAACTGGCAACGTCACTCGGGCCGGTTCCGACCGCCCTGACACGCCTCTGTGAAGCAGGGATCCCATCGTTCATCCTCTCGACGTGTCTGCGGATCGAGATAGCGATACCCGGATCGTTGGAGCAACTCGACGAAGCCTTACAGATCCTCTTCGGCGACGTTCCGAAACCACCGGGGACGGTCCAGCGGTCGGGAGCGGACGCCGTCGAGCACATCTTCAGGATCGTCTCGGGACTCGAGTCACCGGTAGTCGGAGAGCGAGAGATCCTCGTCCAGTTCCGCCACGCGGCGCTCGACGCAGCCAAGCACGGGGGTGCCAAGGGCACGTTCGTCGGTGTGCTCGATTCCGCCATCGCAGCGGCCCGATCGGTTCGTGAGGAGCTGCCTGCAGATCCCCGGCGATCCATGGCCGCGGTCGCTGCCGGGCTCACAGCCCCTGCAGACCGAGTTGCCGTCTTCGGGCACGGAGAGATGGGGAGATCCGTTGCCGAGGCACTTCTCGACCTTCCCCACAAGCCGATCGTGGAGGTCTACGTACGACGTCCGGAGCTGATCGCCAGCCAGCAGGTGATCATCCGCCCCCTCTCAGAGGCCCCGACGGCACTCGTCACGATGCCGGCCGTGGTCTCTGCGACCTCGGCCAAGACACGGCTGATCCCTACCGACGAGCTGGCAGTCCTCCTTGCATCTCGCACCAAGCCCCTCATCATGGTCGATATGGCAATGCCCCCCGACTTCTCCCCACCGGCAGGTGCAGCCGTCGAATACCACGACATCGATCATCTCGCGACCCTTGCCAAGGACCACATGCCGAGGGGACGGGCCGACGAGATCGTCTCACACGCAGCCGAGGAGTTCCTGCACAAGATCTGGGCCGGACGTCGCACAGGGCACCTCATCGAGCATCTCTTCGACCAGGCCGATGAAGCGGTCGACGAGGTCGTTGAGCGGCTGGCCGGCAAACTCACCGCCCCTGAGGATCGGGCACTGCTCGAGCAGGCAGCGCGTACCGCTGCACACAAGGTCCTGCACAGGCCCGTCCGCTACCTCTCGGGGAATGGCACCGACGACGCCGCTGCCATCGCTGCGGCCTTCGGAGTCGGTCTCGATGACTGAGATCATCCTCGCGACGAGAGGGTCAAGACTCGCGCTCGCCCAATCGACTCTCGTGGCAGACACGATCATGGCGGCGTTCCCCGACGTGACCGTAGAGCTGACGACCGTCGAGACGACCGGTGACCGTGACCGCACGACCGCGGTGACAGCGCTGACCGAACTCGGCGCGTTCGTTCGAAGCGTTCAGAGCGCCGTTCTCGAGGGAAGAGCCGACCTCGCCGTCCACTCGGCCAAGGACCTCCCCGTCATCGGTCCCGACGGTCTGGTCGGCTTCCATCCCCTTCGGGCAGACACAGCAGATGCTCTCGTCGGCATGACACTCGACGAGTTGCCACAGGGGGCCTCCGTTGGGACGGGAAGCCCACGCAGGGAAGCCCAACTCCGCGAGCTTCGACCCGACCTCGAGATCGTCCCCGTTCGCGGTAACGTCGACACGAGGATCTCTCTTGCAACCGGCGGATCCCTCGACGCCGTCGTCCTCGCCGTTGCAGGCCTCGACCGCACCGGACTCTCCGCCCACATCGCGTACCGCTTCGCACCCAGCGAGATGGTCCCCGCTCCAGCGCAAGGTGCTCTGACCATCGAAACCCGCCCCGGCACGTTCGCTGCCGAGGTTGCAGCGACCCTTCAAGACGAAGCCACCAGGATCGCCGTCGATACCGAACGGGCCCTCCTCGACATCACCGGTGCCGGATGCCGCTCGGCACTCGGCGCACTTGCACGAATCGACGATCAGCGGATCGTCATGGACACGTTCGTTGAAGACGACAAGGGTCGACGCAGAGCAACCGTCGACGGTGCCGATCCGCTCGAAGTCGCCGAGGCAGCAAAGAGAGAACTCGGCCTCTGACCATGCGCCTTGGACTCACCACTACGCCAGAACGGATCCGAACCCTGACATCTGGAACCCGCAAGCTCGGGTTCGAACCGGTTTCTCTCCCATGCATCCGTATAGATGCCGTTGCGGGAGGTGTCGAGAACGCGGCTGGTGCTGCACCACAAGCAGATGCCATCGTGATCACGTCACGACGGTCCGCCGAGATGCTCGACGGTGTGATCGACCCCAGCGTTCCAGTGATTGCCGTGGGCCCCGAAACAGCGGCAGCAGTCGAGGAGGCGGGAGGAACCGTCGCCCTTGTCGGGTCGGGTGGTGTTCGGCAACTCGCACGCGACGCCGGCCAGATCCTCGGAGGGAAGGACGTCGTTCTCGTCGGAGCATCCAACACGGTCCGTCAGAGCGCTGCAGCACTCGAGATGGCCGGATGCTCGGTCACGGCGATCGAGCTGTACACGACGGTCCCGATCGCTCCCCCAGATGACCCCGTCGACGCCGTAACCTTCGGATCCCCGACGGCGGTCACCGGGTGGCTCATCGCCCGGGAGTTCACGGACCTCACGGTGGCGGCGATCGGTGCGACCACGGCTGCATCGCTGCGCGGTCACGGAATCGAACCTGACGTCGTCCCGGACCAGCCGGGATTCATCAATATGATCGAACAGTTGGCCGCTCTGCGGCTCGAGAGGAGCACCTCATGACCGGCTTCCCGGTTGAACGTACGCGACGTCTTCGCCGCACGCCCAAGCTTCGCCGCCAGGTGGCAGAGACCCGTCTCGACCCTGCCATGTTCGTGCTTCCCGTGTTCGTCGTCTCGGGAACGGAAGTGCGCGACGAGATCAAGTCGATGCCCGGCAACTATCAGCTATCGATCGACGAACTCATCCCCCTTGCACAGGAAGCCGAATCGCTCGGTGTCGGTGGGATGATCTTCTTCGGTATCCCCGACGCCAAAGACGACCAGGGGACCTCAGCGTGGGACCCTGAAGGGCCCGTCCCGCGTGCTATCGCTGCCGTCAAGGAGCATGCTCCAGGGATCGTCACGTGGGCAGACGTGTGCATGTGCGAGTACACGAGCCACGGCCACTGTGGCGTCCTCGACGGGGACGTCGTCGACAACGATGCAACGCTCCCACTGCTCGCCAGAGCAGCCGTTGCGTATGCCGCGGCAGGTGCCGACGTCATCGCACCGTCGGACATGATGGACGGACGGGTCGGTGCGATCCGGGAGGCACTCGACGATGCCGGATTCGAGGACATCGCGATCTGTTCATACTCGGTGAAGTACTCCTCGGCGTTCTACGGGCCCTTCCGCGACGCGGCGGACTCCGCCCCCGCCTTCGGTGACCGGCGTACCCATCAGATGGACCCTCCCAACGTTCGTGAAGCACGACGCCAGGTCGACCTCGATCTCCTCGAAGGTGCCGACATGGTGATGGTGAAACCTGCAGGGCCCTACCTCGACGTCATCAAAGAAGTCCGCGACATGATCGACGTCCCACTCGCCGCCTACCAGGTGTCCGGTGAGTTCTCGATGGTCAAAGCTGCTGCAGAACGCGGCTGGATCGACGGTGATCGCGTCATGATGGAGTCCCTGACCGGGATCGTTCGGGCCGGCGCCGACATCGTGCTCACCTACTTCGCCATCGATGCAGCACGCACGTTGAAGGAGCAGCGATGACCAGGAACTGGGATCGAGCAGTCGAGCTCATGCCCGGCGGCGTGAACTCTCCCGTGCGTGCCTTCAAGGCCGTCGGCGGTGAGCCTCCGTTCATCGCCTCGGCATCCGGGCCATATCTTTCAACCGTCGACGGCGACGACCTCATCGACTTCATCTCTTCGTGGGGCGCCATCATCCTCGGCCACGCCGAGCCGAGTGTCGTCGAGGCGATCTCGAGCGCAGCGGCGAACGGTACGAGCTACGGCGTCCCGACACTCGGCGAACTCGAGTTCGCCGAACAGGTCACGACGATGGTCCCGTCGATCGAGATGATGCGGATGGTCAACTCCGGTACCGAGGCGACGGCGTCGGCGCTCCGACTTGCCCGCGGGGCGACCGGGCGTGACGTCGTCGTCAAGTTCGAGGGGTGCTACCACGGCCATGCCGACGCATTCCTCGTCAAAGCCGGTTCGGGCGCTGCGACACTCGGCGAGCCCGACAGCCCCGGTGTCCCCGAGGGAACCGCCTCGACCACCCGAATCGTCCGCTTCAACGACCTCGCCTCGGTATCGGCGGCAATGGCGCTGGGAGACGTTGCCGCGGTGATCGTCGAACCGGTTGCAGGCAACATGGGTGTCATTCCCCCCGAACCCGGGTTCCTCGAGGGACTCCGCTCACTCACGAACGACCACGGCGCTCTCCTGATCTTCGACGAGGTGATGACGGGGTTCCGGGTCGGGCCACAGGGCGCCCAGGGCCGCTACGGCATCACACCGGATCTCACGACGCTCGGCAAGATCGTCGCCGGAGGCACACCTGCAGCCGTGTACGGCGGACGCCGGGACCTCATGTCACAGATGGCGCCGTCGGGCCCCATCTATCAGGCAGGCACCCTTGCTGGAAACCCGATCACCGTTGCAGCGGGACTCGTGACGCTGCGCCGAATCGCATCGGACCCGGCGTTGTACGACCGCCTCGAAGCATCCGGGGCCGAGCTCGAGACACGCCTCGCCGCTGCGTTGTCCAGACACGGCATCGACGGCACCGTCCAACGGGTCGGCGCCATGCTCACCGTCTTTTTCGGACCAACGACGGTACGTTCGTGGGACGACGCCGTCACCCTCGACCGGGATCGTTTCGCACGGTTCTTCAACGGCGCGCTCTCACGCGGCGTGCTGCTGCCTCCCTCACCGTTCGAAGCGATGTTCCTGATGGACGCGCACACAGACGTGCTCGAAACTGCAGTGTCGGTGCTCGAATCGGCGATCGGCGACGCTGCATGACGAGGCTCCTCGACACGCTCGCGTTGCGTCCGACCGACCGCAGACCCGTATGGGTCATGCGTCAAGCCGGCCGCTACCTCCCTGAGTATCGTGAGCTGAGGAGTCGCCACACCTTCCAGGAGTCCATCCTGGATCCCAAGATCGCAGCGGAGATAACCCTGCAACCCATCCGCCGCTTCGGCTTCGATGGGGCGATCATGTTCGCCGACATCATGACGCCCCTCGAAGCGATGGGTATCGACGTGACCTTCGACCCGGGACCCAAGCTCCGGCCCATGAGCCTCGCCGAGATCGCCGACCTGCCGGACCTCGACCTCGATCGGGTCGCTCATGTTGCAGAGACGCTTCGACTCGTGCGCAAGGACGTCCCGGACGACGTGACCGTCATCGGCTTTGCCGGAGCCCCGACCACGCTCCTTGCGTACCTGCTCGAAGGCAGCGGATCCAAGGAGTACCTCCCCCTTCGCAAAGCGATGCACGCCGGGACGCCAGAACTCGACGCAGCACTCGAGAGACTGTCGACGGCCATGCATGCCTACCTCGCGATGCAGGTCGATGCCGGCGCCCAGGTGGTGCAACTCTTCGACTCGTGGGCAGGCATCCTCCCCCGCCACCTGCTCGAGACGCGATCGTTTTCGGCTGCAAAGACGACCCTCACAGCACTGTCCGCGCCCACGATCTACTTCGCCCCGGGTGCAGGCCATGCACTCGGTTCGATGCGCTCGGTCGGTGCAACGGCCTACGGCGTCGATTGGCGTATACCGATCGACGAGGCGTGGGCCAAGCTCGGCACCGACGTCGCCATCCAGGGCAGTCTCGACCCGGCGATCCTCCTCACCGATCCCGAACACATTCAGGCGGCCGTCACCGACCTGCTGCGACGAACTGCAGGACGACAAGGACACATCGTCAACCTCGGCCACGGCATCGACCGCCACACACCGATCGAGAACGTCGCAGCGTTCGTCGATGCCATCAAGGAGGCACACTGATGGATCTCTCCCCCGAACTACTCGAACGCTACGACCGCCCCGGGCCCCGCTACACGTCGTATCCAACGGCAGTCGAGTTCGCCGAAGAGTTCAGTGCAGAGGACTACGCCCAACGGCTCGCGGCCTACGCCGAGAATCCATCCGCACCCTTGTCCCTCTACGTCCACCTGCCGTTCTGTGAGTCCCGGTGCTCGTTCTGTGCCTGCCACGTCGTCGTGACGAAGCACGGCTCGGTCGCCGACGCGTACCTCACCAGGGTCGAACAGGAAGCCGAGATCGTGGCACAGTATCTCGGTGAGGGTCGCCAGTTCCTGCAGTACCACTGGGGTGGCGGGACACCGACCTACTACTCGGCGCCGGCACTCGCCCGCCTGCACCGCTCTCTGACGCGATGGTTCGACATCCAGCCGGGGGCCGAAGTCGCGGTCGAGGTCGATCCGAGGGTCACCACACGTGACCATCTCGAGACGATGTGGGATCTCGGGTTCAACCGCCTGTCCTTCGGCGTTCAGGATCTCGACCCGGTCGTCCAGGAGCTCATCGGACGCGGCCAGACCGCTGCCGAGACGGTCGAGTTGTACGAAACTGCGCGAGAGCTCGGGTACACGTCGATCAACCTCGACCTGATCTACGGATTGCCGGGACAGACGGAGGCGACGATGTCTGCAACGCTCGACACCGTCATCGAACTGCGACCAGACCGGCTCGCCATCTACTCGTTCGCGTACGTTCCCTGGATGCGGCCGCATCAGAAACGAATGGGTGACGGAGACCTCCCCGACCGTGATCTGAAGTTCCACCTCCTGTCGATGATCACCGAGCGGCTGACGCGTGCCGGGTACCGGGCGATCGGCATGGACCACTTCGCGTTGCCCGAGGATGAACTGTCGATCGCTGCCGAAGCGGGGACCCTCACCCGCAACTTCATGGGCTACGCAACGCAGAACGGTGCCGGTGTCGTAGCGCTCGGAACGTCGGGGATCAGCGACATCTCCGGTGCGTACGCACAGAACCATCGACGGCTCGCCAGCTACTACTCGGCCATCGATGAGGGCACGCTCCCCATCGAGCGGGGGTACAGCCTCACCGATGATGACCTCGTCCGGCGCTACGTCATCACCGAACTCATGTGCAACGGTCGTGTGCGCTCCACAGAGGTCCAACGACGATTCGGTATCGACTTCACCTCTGCGTTCGCTGCGGAACGGGCCGTGCTGAGTGCCCCGGGAGGTCTCGTGGACGAAGGCATGGTCGAGGTGAGGGACGACGAGATCGTGGCCACCGAACTCGGCCGAATGTTCATCCGCAACGTTGCACGAGTGTTCGATGCGCACACACCTCAGCAAACGGACAAACCGATGTTCTCTAAGACGATCTGAGGAGATTGCCATGCCACACGTCATCGATACCGCCGTCGTAGGTGGCGGATTCTCAGGGCTGTTCATCGCGACACAGCTCAGGCGTGACGGTCGCGATGTGGTCCTGCTCGAGGCGTCGGACCGCCCCGGCGGTGTCGCAGCGACGATCAGCGAGGACGGGTACGTTCTCGAACCCGCTGCGGGAACCTTCATGGTGCCCCACCGTGCCCTGTCCCCCATCCTCGATGCTGCAGGCGTCGCCCTCGAGGAGGCCGCCGGTTCCGCTGCGCTGCGCTACGTGTGGAACGGGGACGGCCTCATCGTCATTCCCTACGGACCCAAGGCTCTTGCTACGAAAGCGATCTCGCTCGCAGGAAAGCTCCGCATGGCGGCAGAGCCGCTCATCCGTACGAAACCGCCGACCAGCGAGGAGTCGCTACGGTCGTTCCTCACCCGCAGGCTCGGACGTGAGGCTGGGACGCTGCTGTCCCATGTGGCAGCATCGGGTGTCTACGCCGGTGACCCGAGCACACTGTCTGCTGCAGCAGCGTTCCCGCTCTTCACCGAGATGGAGGAAAGCGCTGGGAGCATCACGAGAGGGGCGATTCGGAAGCTACGGGCACTCCCCAAGCCGCGGCCACCGAGGCCGACCAGCCATGTTCCCGTAGGAGGGATGTCCGCTGCTGCTGCAACGCTCGCCGGTGCTCTCGGCGAACGCTACGTCTCACAGTTCCCTGTCTCGTCCATCACGATGGATGGTGAGCTGTTTCAGATAGAGGGGCCCGAGATCATCACCGCACGCTCCGTCGTCATCGCTCTACGGCCCGACGATGCAGCGGCGATTCTCCCCAAGATGGAGACCGACGGCCTCCGAGGCTGGCCGTCGTCACCGGTCGTCGTCGTCGGAGTCGGCGGTACCAACGACGACGTTCCCCTCCCTGAAGGGTTCGGCTTCCTCTCAGGACCGCAAGTCGATGCAACGATCCTCGGCTGTCTCTTCGAGTCTTCGTTCGCCCCCTCGACCGCGGCACCGGGACACTCCCTTGCAAAGGTCATCGTGGGTGGCGCCAGGAACCCGGGAATCATCGAACAGTCCGATGATCGCATCGTCGAGACGATCATCTCTGAAATGGAGGCCGCTCTCGGTGTCCCGGTCAACCCGTCGTGGGTCAAGATCGTCAGGAACCACGAAGGCATCCCCCAGTACGACCTCAAACACCGTCAACGACTCACCATCGTGGATAACCTCGAGGGCGAACACCCCGGGCTCATCTTCGCAGGATGGGGATACCGGGGCATTGGTGTGGCCCATCTGGCCACCGAGGCAGTGAGTATCAGCGATAGGATCGAATGACGCGATGACGAGCGACACCTCCAAGAAGTCGGTGCCGCGCGGCTTCTGGACCGTCTGGACGTCGGTGGCGCTCGACCTTCTCGGCTTCGGGATCATCATCCCGATCCTTCCTCTGTACGCGTCGGACTTCGGTGCAAGCCCGTACATGATCGGGCTGCTCCTCGCCTCCTACTCCCTGGCCCAGTTCATCTTCTCCCCGATCTGGGGTCGCGTTTCAGACAGAGTGGGACGTAAACCGGTCCTGGTGGTCACCCTCGTCGGATCTGCCATTGGCAGTCTCGTCCTCGGGCTTGCCGGGTCGATCCTCGTCCTGTTCGTCGGGCGGATCATCGACGGTGTGTCGGGGGCGAGTGTTGCGGTGGCACGGGCAGTTGTTGCCGACACGGCCGATGAGAAGGATCGTCCCCGCCTCATGGGGTATCTCGGTGCCGCGTTCGGTGTCGGGTTCGTTCTTGGACCGGCTCTCGGTGGCCTCGCAGGACTGTTCGGGACGCGGGTGCCGTTCTTCATCGCAGGCGCCCTCGCCGCCATCAACGCCGTCGTGGCCTGGTACCGCCTCGACGAGACCCGCAAGGAGCCGATCGCCAAGTCCCCGTCGCTCATGCGAAGCGTGCGTGAACTCGACGGGGGGCTCACGACCCTGATCGCCCTCTCGTTCGTCGCGGTTGCTGCGTTCAGTCTCTTCGAGACGACGTTCGCCCTGCTCGCAGCCGACCGCCTCGACCTTTCTGCACCCCAGATCTCCATGGTGTTCGCCTTCGTCGGCGTCATACTCGTGACCACCCAGGCAGGGCTCGTCGGTCCGGCATCGAAGCGCTTCTCAGAGATCTCCTTGATCGGCCTCGGCCTCAGCCTCAACGTGGCAGGCTTCCTCGTCGTCGCGTTCTCCACCTCGTTGCTCTCGCTTGCGCCCGGTCTGGTCCTGCTCGCGGTAGGGCAAGGGTTCACCACGCCGGCCCTCGCATCCGCCATTGCAGGGCGTGCACCCGATGGACGCGCCGGGGTCGTTCTCGGGGTTCAACAGTCCGCAGGCGGTCTGGCTCGGGTCCTCGGACCTATCGCCGGAGGGATCCTGTTCGCTGTCGGCATCAGGATGCCCTATCTCGTTGCGGCGCTCGTCACGCTCGCCGTCCTGCTCGTGCTCCCCTCTGCACGCCCATCGCACCGAGCGCCCTAGAGACGCGGCGTTTGCCTGAGTCCCGGAAAGTGGCCCATCTGTTGTGGGAGTTCATACCCTTGAAATGGGAAGATGAACACCAGGTTGAAGGAACTCCTCTCGGAGGCTGAGTTGGACAAGGCGATGTCGAAAGAGTCAGCTGAGGGAGAATGGTGACCCAGGATCACCGAGGCACCGCCGGTAGGTGGGAGTGTCAGAGGGTGAGGGTCCCTGGGTCAGGACAGCGAAGACAAGGCTGATGCGCGGAGAGGGGGGGCTGGGACCCCCCCTCCTGCGTCAAGATGCAGTTCGGGCTCTACCGGCGGTGCCTCAGAGTCTCAGCGAACCAGTCGACGCTCTCCGCGATCGCGTCGTCCAGGGCAGGCGCTCCATTTCCGGAGAAGACATCAAAGACGTGATCGCCGTCCACAACGACCAATTCTTCCTCGCCGTCGTGATACTTCAGATACAGATCGCCGTAGTACGGCTGAGGTGTGACGATCGTGTCGTATGCACCGACGACGACTTGCATCGGCTTGTCGTAGTGCGAAATCGCAGCGATCGGGTCTGTGGTGTAAAGCTCCTCGAAGAATGCCTGGTTGAGGGTCACTGACGCACCCCAGGGGAGCGTGGCAGTGGTCGACTGCTGGGTTAGTCCGTCGAGAACAGCATCGGTTCCCAGCACCGTCTTGTAGGTGTCGACGGGGTTTGCGACCGGTGACCACAGCACCAGCGAGCTGACCCGCTTGTGGGCCTCGGCGGTGATTGCTGCGACAAGGCCGCCCTGGCTCAGACCAAGGACGCCGATGTCACCGACGTTCTTTCGCTCGTCGAGCCACTCGATGGCAGCATATGCATCGGAGACCTGGCTGCTGAAGGTGGTTTCTTCGAACCCCATGTTGTCGATACTCTCGCCCGATCCGCGGAAGTCGATTCTGAGCGATGCGAAACCATTTTCGGCAAGAACCTCGGCCGTCCGCGAGAACATCGTGTCCGTAAACGTCCAGTCTGGTTGGAAGACGGGCCCCTCATTGCGATCGCCCGTGAAACCGTGCAGCATCAGGACTGTAGGCACCTTGCCCCGGACTTCAGCGGGCATCGTGAACGTGCCGTAGACCGTGTCACCCTCGTTCTCGAATGTGATCACTTTATAGGTGATTTCACCATCTGAGACGTTGTCGGCTGTCGCCACCGCGGTTCCCGCGATCAGGAGGGCGAACACCGTCAGCAACATCAATATTTTTCTCATTTTCCGTCCCTCCTCAGGGGTTAGGGTGCTCTGTAAGTCGCCACGGCGAGCCTACTGCCAGAGTCACGACGAAACCAAAGGGGGTGGGCTGGGCCACGCGGAGGCGTCCTCAGCCGGTCTAGGGATTCAGGAATCTTCAGCCGCTTCCCAGGGCACAGGTTGTCACACTCGTTGCCCTGATCAGCGAAAGGAGCGACGTTCCAACCCCACACGAGGGCGAGACGCTAGCGAGTGGCAAGAACAGTTGAAGACCGGAACCCTTGCTGTGTCGGATGCTCGGCAGCAATCAGTCGGTTCGCGAATTGCCCGACGCTGCGTTCATGCATCGTTGCCCGACGTTGGGGCCTGATGACCAGCACACCGGTTGCTCCGCGGCCTAACTCCCACCGAGCACGCTGACCGTTGCCAGTATCGACACCAGCCGGCACGTCCATGACAGCTTGATCAATCGCTGGGGCCCCGTCGGCACCTCAGTCGTCGACAAAGAGGTCCGGTCGATCGGTGATGATGCCATCGACGCCGGCATCGAGAAGGCTCCGAGCCAGGACAAGATCGTTGACGGTCCACGGCACGACGACGAGTCCCGCTTCGTGAGCATCGACGATGAGATCCCTGGTCACCACCGAGGCGTTCGGTGACCAGCCCCAGATCCCTTCGGTGGCAAGTTCCTGAAAGTCGGGGCTACCGGCGGCGGTGAGCAGCACAAGCCGGATGTCGGGGTCAACGGCGGCGATCGCTGCCAGGGATCTCGGGTCGAAGCTCTGGATCGTCACCCTGGCGCCCATCTGGCGTCGTGTGATGACCTCGAGGAGTCGCTGCTCGAACGGCCCGACGTTCTCGCCGTCGAATCCGTCACCGATCGCTCCCGGGTCGCGTAGCTTTCGTTTCGTTTCGACGTTGAACTGGACGATCGTTGCTCCGTCACGCTGCACCGCGGTCTTGGCGGGGTCCTGTGCGTACCTCTCGACCAGGTCGAACAGGTCGTCCAGGGTGACGATCCTGTAACTGTCCCCAGCGATATCTGTCGGTGTGGGATTCTGGTCGGGAAACTTGGCCAGATCGGGGTTCCTATCGCACCGGAACCACCGCAACTGGTCGACCGACAGTGACCGTATTGCAAGGCTGGCTGGGTCGACGCCCGGATCGTCCGGATCGGGGACGTCGGACGGTGCGCCCGGTTCCCGTCCGCACTTGGCCGGGTCGACGACCGCGTCGTGCCAGATGACGACCTCACCGTCGGCGGAGAAGTGGAGGTCGAGTTCGAGCGTCGTCACGCCGATGTCGAGTGCCGTCTCGAACGAGGGAAGCGTGTTCTCCGGTTGGAGGCCACGAGCGCCACGGTGGCCCTGCAGGTCGAAGTCTGTCTCCGGTGTTTCGATCGCCGTGGTCGGTGGGGCGACGGTCTCGGGCGGTGCCTCCGACTCGGGAACGGCAGGGGCACCCTGGCACGCCCCGGCCACGAGCACGGCCGCGAGCACAAGGGTGATCCGCGAGGCTGAAGCCCTCGTCACAGTTCTCGCAGTTCACGGCGCAGGACCTTGCCGGTCGTTGTCTTGGGGAGATCGTCGATGAAGACGATCTCTCTCGGGACTTCATGAGCGGCAAGACGGGTCCGCACGTGGTGTTCGAGCTCATGGGCCAGCGCATCAGACGGTTCTATGCCGTCTTTGAGCACCACGAACGCCTTGGGGACCTGGCCTTTGATCTCGTCGGGAACACCGATAACGGCGCACATCGCGACCTCCGGATGACCCATCAGGGACTCCTCGATCTCCCCGGGACCGATCCGATACCCACGCGAGTTGATGACATCGTCCTTGCGCGACACGAACCACAGATAGCCATCTTCGTCTTCGATACCGACGTCACCGGTGAGCAGCCACTCTCCCAGGTACTTGTCCCTCGTTGCATCCGGCCGGTTCCAGTACCGCAACATGAACACCGGGTCGGGGCCACGTACGGCAATCTCCCCCTGCTCTCCAACGACAACGTGACCGTCGTCGTCGAGGATCCGAACGTCGTGACCCGGAATGGCGCGGCCCATCGAACCGGGCCGCACAGGGAACACCGATGCCTGATTGCCAACGACCAGGTTCGCTTCGGTCTGGCCGTACCCTTCGTTCACCGTGAGGCCAAGAACGTCCTCGCCCCATGCCAACATCTCCTCGCCGAGCGCCTCACCTCCGGTGAACGCTGCTCGCAGCGACAGGTCGTCATGAGCCGCTCCCGTTGCACGCATCATCTTGAGCGCCGTCGGCGGGATGAAAGCGCACGTGACACGCTGGTCTGCCATCAGGTCGAGAGCCCACTGTGGATCGAAGTCGTGATCGGCGGTCACCACGGGTGTCCCGTGGTACCACGCAGGGATCAGCGAGTCCATCAACCCCCCGATCCAGGCCCAGTCTGCAGGCGTCCAGTGGACGTCGCCCGCCTGGGGGTAGGACTCGTAGTACATCTCGAATCCGGGCAGGTGCCCTATCAAGGCACGGTGTGCGTGGAGTGCGCCCTTGGGCGGACCCGTCGTACCCGACGTGTAGATGAGGAAGGCAGGGTCCTCGGATGCTGTCGCCACCGGATCGAGATCTGGGGAGCTACGGAGAAGGTCATCGAATGCAACGAACCCGGTGGCACCGGCACCGGTCACGACGATCTGTGTCCCGGTACCGGCGATCTCGACGGCCTCGACGACCTTTTCGAGGTTCCCTGGGGTCGTGATGACGGCCCTCGCCTCGGAGTCTCCAAGGCGGTACGCCAGAGCATCGGGGCCGAACAGGGACGCAAGGGGCAGTGCCACCGCCCCGAGCTTGTAGATACCGAGATGAGCAACACCGGTGTCGAACGACTGCGGGACGACGATGCCGACCCGGTCTCCCCTGGTGACGCCGATGCCTGCAAGACCGTTGGCGAAGCGGTTCGACATCGAGGCGAGTTCTCCGAACGTGACCGTTCGCACCACCCCTGAGCGGTCGACGACGATGAGTCCCGGTGCTGCAGGGGGATGGACGTCCACACAGGCGACCCCGATGTTGAAGTACTCAGGAACGTTCCACGCGAACCTGTCACGGATCTGCTCGTAGGTAGTGCCCGGCGAAGGCATGATCGCTCGTGGATTGGCCATGGAAAGAGCGTAGACGGTGAGCGGGTCGATCAGCCCGAGCCACACCTCCGTCCCCCCTTTCAGGGGGGACAAGCGAGTCCTCGAGCGAGGGGGGACCGCGAGCCTGAGAGCCCGGTACGGCAGAGACTCGCGCTGGTTGGTTCCACTTCGTGCTCGCAGGCTCGCACTCCCCCCTGCATCGCTCCTGCGTCGCTCTGCCGTCCCCCCTGAAGGGAGGACCGAAGAGGTGTCAGCCGAACATGCTCCTACTTCCTTGCAGCGCTTGCGGCCTTTCTCGCTGCGATCGCCATCAGGTCCCAGACGGGAGCGAACGGAGGGGCGTAGGCGAAGTCGACCCACTCGAGGTCGGTCGCGGTCATCCCCTGCCATATGGCCGAAGCGAAGACGTCAATGCGCTTGCCGGCACCCGGGCCACCGACGATCTGGGCGCCGAGGACCGTCCCCGTGCCACGCTGGACCGTCAGCCTGATCGTCATGTCGCTCGCCTCGGGCATGTAGTGGGCAGCCGTCAGTCCGCTGACCGTTGCTGTGACCGCGTCGATCCCCGCTGCTTCGGCGTCGGTGGGACGGATACCGGTAATGGAGACCTCGAGGTCGTGGAACCGGGTGATCGCTGTCGCGAGGACACCGGGGAACGACGCGTCGCCCCCCGTCATGTTGATGCCAGCGATTCGGCCCGTCTTGTTCGCGACGGTCCCGAGGTGAAGGTTCACCATCTCGCCCGTGATCCGATGTCGAACCTCAGCGCAGTCACCAGCAGACCACACGCCCTCAGCACTCGTGAGCTGGTGGTCGTCCACCACGATGGCACCCGTCGCACCGAGCGCGATGCCAGCCTCCCCGGCAAGCTCGGACACTGGCCTCCCACCGACCGCGAGGACGACGACGTCGGCTTCGATCGATTCGCCACCAGCGAGAACGCCGGTGACCCGCCCGTCACCCTCGATCCTCTCGACCATCACATCGGTGAGGACACGCACGTTTCGCGTCTCGATGGCGTCGACGACCGCAACGGAGAGATCGGCGTCGAGCGTGCGGGCCATGATCGAGGGAAGCGCCTCGATCAACGTCACCGTCCAGCCCCGTGCATCGAAAGCCTCCGCGACCTCGATGCCGATGTAGCCGGCGCCGACGATGACGATGCTTCCCGCTCCTGCCTCGGCAACGGACCGTAACACCTCCGCATCGCCGAGCGTACGCAACGTGTGCACGCCCTCGAGCTCGACTCCCGGCATCGGTGGCACGAAGGCGCGGGCTCCCGTGGCAATGAGCAACGAGTCGAACCCGGTCTCACTCGTCGTGTCGTCGTTGTGGTTCCTCACCTCGACTACCCGACGGTCGAGGTCGATCGCGGTCACCTCGTGGCGCAACCGCAGGTCGATACCGGCCTTGGCGAACTGCTCTGGAGTTCTTGCGATGAGCTTGTCGATCGGGTCGACCTCCCCTGAGATGTAGTACGGCTCGCCACAGGCCGCGTAACTGGCGAACCCGGTCTTCTCGAAGGCCACGACGTCGAGTTGTCTGCTCCGTCGTCTGGCTTGACTGGCAGCCGTCATCCCTGCCGCGTCCGCTCCAATGACTACCAACCGTTGCGTCATGACCGTTCCCATCGTCGGTTCCAATCCGTCTCCCAAAAGATATATCGCGCCCGGTTTCCACTCTCAGTACAGCACAGTGACCGACACGAAACAGTCGTGTCCCGTCGACGTAGCCCGAGCGAGCAGGTACCGTTTTGTACTCCGGCCGGGACGAGGAGCTATGCCAGGATCAGATGCAGTCAACATGCCCGATGGGCGGGACCTTCTCCGTACGATGGGGTGGGTTCCCCTCCCGTTCTCATGCATCGGGTTGGCACGCAAGACCGGAGAGGTCCAGGGCAACAACATCTGGTCGTGGATCATCCTTGTGCCGTGGTCGTCGAACGGGAAGCCATGGATCGACGGCACCGAGGTCGTGCCTGCATCGCTCAAAACGCAGGACGAGGAACGCGAGCAGATGTTCGCCAAGATGCGAACGATCCTCGACGACCGCTACGGCGAGACGGTGGCGAACCAGGCAGTTGACAACCTCATCGCCGAGATCTTCGACGAGTCCTGACCCGACCCTGCCACATCAGGGTTCACCCCGTGGACGATGGTGACGTGTCGCGTGATCGACGTGCTGCTGCCATGTTGAACACGGCTGCAACGGCGACCATCACTGTCAGGACGATCAACGGCACCGTGTAGCCACCGAGAGCGTCACGCATCACCCCGACCAGCCATGGAGTCAGCCCGCCCACGACCGCAGCAGCCGCCCACTGCTTCCCCATGATCGCCCCGTAGTCCTCCCCCGAGTACCAGCCGTTCATGATCACGGCCCTCGTCGGCAGCAGGATGCCGAAGAAGATGCCGTAAAGGACGAAGAACCCGACCATTGCAACAGTGGACGATCCGACGACGGCCATCACCATGGACACGACGATCCCTGCACAGGCGATCGTGAAGAGTGTCGTCGCTGCGATGCGCTCTGCAGCCCTCGGCATGAGATACCGGCCCGGAAAGGTGAGCAGACCCGAAATGCCGGCGAGGATCGCGACCAGACCGACGTCGAACCCCTGCTCTTCGAACACTGCGACACGGTGAAAGATCACCGAGTTCATCGCAGCGAAGGTCAGGATCACGGCGAGTGTGAGGTACAGAAGGCGGCGGTCGCCGAAGAAGCGTGTCCACCGAATACGGTCCAGGGCGTAGTCACGGTGCTCGCCAGGCTTATGCCGCGGGTACAGCGTGCTCGCTGCAAGTCCCGAGAAGAAGAACACGCCACCGAGGGCCGCTGCCGTCGCCCTCCAGCCGAACGCCTCGAGAAAGGCTCCGGTTGCCGGGACGAACACGGGGCCTGCAAGCCCTGCGATCAGACTCAGCAATCCGATCGCCTTGTTCCTGTGCCCGTCGACGACCCACTGTCCCATCGCGACGTATGCAGGCTCGTACAGCGTCATCCCTGCAGCAGGCCCGAGCAGGAACCAGAACGCAACGAGGACGAGCCACGGTGTCTGTGCCACAGCGAAGAGAAACATCGCTGCTGCACCGAGAGCACCCCCGGCGATGGTGAGACCGCGCACCGAGTGATCATCTGCGTATCGTCCGATCCTCGGAGCGAGCAACCCGGCGATCACGGCGGATCCGCCGAAGGCGGCCGAGAGCAGCGAGATGGAGAACTCACCGCCCGCCGCCCGCTCGGTAAGGAGCACCGACATCGCGTAGAGGGTCACACCGAACGCGACCATGACGAACAGCGACATTGCCAGGATCGAACGGCGCGGGTAGGTGGTGACGGTCAAGCGCGAAGTGTACGAGCAGGTGGGCCGTCACGTCCTGCAAAGGGATGCTGCCCGAACGGAGGACCCGTTTCACGATAGGGTGGCGTCATGGCGCTCGAAGTCATCGTCACCGAACCGACACAGCCAGCCGATCTGCCGCCTCTGCTGTTCGTCCACGGTGCATGGCATGGAGCATGGTGCTGGACCGAGCACTTCACCGGGTACTTCGCCGACCGCGGCTACACGTCGTACGCGATCGACCTGCGAGGCCACGGTGCCTCACCAGGGAATCTCCGCACCGCCCGGATCGCCCACTACGTGGCAGATGTACGTCGCGTGGCTGTGGAACTGTCAGCACCTCCCATCCTCATCGGCCACTCGATGGGTGGGCTCATCGTCCAGCAGTACCTCGCGAGGTACCGAGCGCGAGCAGGCGTGTTGATGGCCCCCGTCCCGCGGACCGGAGCGATCGGCGCAACGTGGAGGGTCGTCACCAGCCACCCTCTGGCCTTCCTGCGAGCCAACGCCACACTTTCACTCGGCCCGATCGTCGATGATCCCGACCGTGCCATCTCGCTTCTCTTCGGCCCGAAGATGGGGCGCGACGCTGCCATCCGCTACGCCGCAATGCTTCAGGACGAGTCCTACCTCGCGTATCTCGAGATGATCCTCGAACTCCCCCATCCATCGCGTGTCAAGGATCCCGTCCTGGTACTCGGTGCGGGAGAAGACGCCGTTTTCTCCCCGGCTGAGGTCGAGGCAACGGCTCGTGCCTACCGGACCGAGGCGATCATGTTCCCCGGCATGGGACACGACATGATGCTCGAACCTGATTGGAGCGACCCGGCCGACGCAATGGCAACGTGGCTCGCAAGGCTCCCGCTCGACAGCTGAACATCCCCCGCACCGCCACACCGGGCTCGCGGGCTCGCGGTCCCCCCTCGCTCGAAGACTCGCTTGTCCTGAGTCTCTGTCGTACCGGGCTCGCGGGCTCGCGGTCCCCCCTCGCTCGAGGACTCGCTTGTCCCCCCTGAAGGGGG
>VAPM010501761.1_pt1 | contig 21488 bp, 12 predicted proteins | sample 3395091 | NCBI WGS metagenome assembly VAPM01 (sample SAMN08290445, study PRJNA428436) | hydrothermal vent metagenome | isolation source: Deep-sea hydrothermal vent chimney 3 | place: Pacific Ocean: Juan De Fuca Ridge
GTTTCCCTGTCTTTAGCCGTACAAAAAAATGTAATTCTTTTGGATGCAACAACAACAGAATCTTTGGCTGTCAGTGCAATAATCCTTGGTGGATAGTTTAATACTTTTTGCCCGGTGTTGTAATCAATAATCACACCATTTACATTTGCCTGATTTAAGTGATAAACAATTTTACTGTTTGCAGGTATGATGACTGCCATCACCGAAGATTTTGCAGGAACATCAATTTGCACAACACCTGTTACATCTTTAAGGATTATCCGGTTTGAGATGGCATCATAAATATCGATGGCAGCATTATTCAAATTCAATTCTACTTGCTTACTTGTGGCATATGGGTTATAATAGAGATAAGTAGGGAAAGCAGCATTATGGTAATAATCGGTGGCAAGAAGATTGAGTTGCAGAATACCCTCAATATTTGTTTTTTTAACAATTGCACCGAGAATTCCCACATGAGATGAGCCATAAAGTCCAAGGTTTGTATGTGCCCAACCGCCTTTCATGGCATCTCCCGTACCGTAAGGTCCGGTATCTTTTTGGCGGAGAGCTTCATAAGCAATAGCCGAATTAGTATCATATTTTGTTGTCCAGGCTTTGTTATCCTGCATATTATCCGGTAAGAATTTAGAATAGTAAAACCGTGAAGCATTGGCTACGTTAAGCACCCATTTTGCAATAGCAGTTGCAAAGCGATCATCGTATCTTATTGCAGGAACCAGGGCTCCCACTTGCTCCAGGCTGTTCATATTGAATACGTAATCGGGAGCGGAGGTATTTACTTCCCCTATCAGACCATCCATATCTTTGCCGCCCCAATTACCTGTAATCACACCCCATCCGCGCAGATTACCTCTGTCAAAACACCAGTTCATCATTTTTTCAATGTTGTACTCCGTTCCTTGTTCTGCATTCATACGTGCGGCAATGTAAACGCCATAGGGTAATTGAATTTCATAAGAAGGATTTTCTCCCCAGCTGCTTAAAAAATCAAGACAAAGTTCAGCGCCAATACGATATTTGTTATCGCCGGTAATTTCAAAAGCCTGATATAATATCCAGCCAATGGCTCCTGCCGCTTCCGGCTCTTTTACCCCTGTTTCCAGAGGTGTCATTGTCGTGAGGTTAAATGCACGATAGTTCATGTAAGGATTATGCCAGGGAGTTGTGCTACCTCCCATAGCATTGACAGCCTCCAGCCATCGGTCAGCGAGAGTCGTAACCTGGTGGTCAAAATCTCCCGTATGTGGATAGAAGTAATTCAATTGATAAAAAAAAACGTTGGGCATAGTTTCGTACCACCAGTCGTGACCGGAGGAGGCTACCGGGCCGTTGAGGTAAACATTTTCTGCGGGGCGCCGGTTAAAATACTCTTCACACATCAATGGCCAGTTATAGCCATACTGGTCAGACTTATCAATACCCACAAGCGACGCGCCCACTACTGCCGGAATAACATTAATGGCTTCTTTTCCGGGGAGACTTTTGGTACCCACGTATGACTGGATGGCCAGGGCAGGATGGTTGGGGTAGTTGGTTGTATTCCTAAACACAGTTGTCAATGGCAGGTATAGTCCCGAATCAGTCAGGTTAAACACCAGCTTATCATATTGAGTGGCAACCTGTTTCCAATTCCGCATTTCAAAAGGCCGGGGCATATCAGGCATCCTATTGATACGGGGAATAGAAATTTGTTGAGCAAACGACAAATTAAAAATAAGGCTGAATACAAGAATTAACAGTTGTCTCATGGGTATGGTGGCAAATAATTCCAAAAAGCCTCTACTTTTAAAGTAGAGGCTTTTCAAAATTAGCGTACGAGAAATTATTTGATAATGGTATTGTCTTTTTCGTAAGCGTATAGCGCCTGAATCTGTGCACCGGTTAATGCAATATTATAAAGGCGGACATCATCAATATCACCTTTAAAATAGCCACCCCAGTTCACGTAAAACGGGCTTTTATCAGATGTGCTATAAGTGCCTGTTGGAAGGTCGGATCCGATTGACAGAGGAACGTTATTAACAGTTACAGGCGTGCCAGGAGTATTAGTCCATGCTTTGACCAAAGAACCATTAACATAAAAGTTCATTTTTCCGCTTTCAAATGTAACAGCTATGGCTGTCCATTTAAGCGAATCAATTGATGCGGGATTACTATCACGATCATAATAGGCCGTATCGCCGGCTGGTGTAACTGCTTTAACAGTAAAGAACAGATAATCTGAAGTCTGAAGGTTGAGTTTCCATCCATTCCAGCGATCAAGTGAGATAATGTAATCGTTGTTAGGCTGTTCTTCCATTTTAACCCAAAGGCTGATGGTGATTGCCGAAGGGTTCAGTGCAGAGGAATAAGGCACTACAATATCACTGCCTTTATCGAAATGATAGGCATCGTTGGCATTGCCAAATCTGTCTGCTGTCAGCTGTGGAGCAGGGCCGGCTCCCCAATAGGCATGACCTGCCGTAGGTGTACCATTATTTCCATTTCCGGTAGCATCTTTCGCATTTCCATTAAACAGCCAGTGTGCCACAAGTGCACTTGGTGCAACGTCAGTAATCTTTTGAGCTTTAAAAGTAGAGGTTGCAGCATTAAGAGCTACAACTGCAGCATCCAGTTGTTGTTGTGTCACGCAACTTGTACCACGAACACTGGACGCAAGGTCGATAGCTGTTTTAAAGGTGGCCTTTGAACCGCTGACATATTGTCCGGGATTTGTACCTTCAACAGCGCTGTTATACAAGGATTGTGCATCCGCAATAACTTTATCGAGTTGGGCGTATGTAACGGTAGGACAGCTTTTGCTGTTATCCTTTTTACATCCGCTGAGTATGATGCTCAATGTGAACGGAATGAGCAACATCAATAATAGTACTTTTGATTTTCTCATAATAATTTAATTTAAATTTAACATAAGTATAATTGATTAATATAATAAACTCTTTTATTTATATTTACTTTCAGTTCCCCCCACTTATAGGAGGAGCCTGAAGCTTTAAATTTGTGTTCAATTCACTTTGTGGAATAGGCATGAATCTATCTTTTTCATAATTGAAGTTTGGTTTATCCCGGAAGGCATTATTGGCATATACTGCGCCATACCTGATAATATCGAAATACCGGTGAAACTCAAACCCCAATTCAACTCTTCTTTCATGCCTTATGGCAGTTCTCACTGAGGCCTGGCCGTTATCTTTGATATCTGGTAACAAGCCTGCCGGAATATTTGGGTATCCTGATAACGACGAGTCGTATTTATAGGAATCTCTGGCACGTTTCCTCACCTGATTGACGTAAGTAACAGCTTCTGCTGATTTGCCCTGTTCGTTGAGGGCTTCTGCCATCATCAACAACACCTCTGAATATCTCATAAACTGATAATTCAATTCTCCATCTGCTTTGTTTTTCTTTGATACTTCAGATAAAGGTTGTATATATTTTCTATTCATATAACCGGTAGAGGACCATGTGGAGTCAAACAGGGTTGTATCAGACCAGTAATGTCCTTCGCGGCCAACCGTATAATCAAGCCGGGGATCAACAACGCCAGCACTGGTTACTTCAAAAGCATCCACAAAATTTTGTGTGGGTACGTCAAAGCCGTAACCGTTATTGGATCTGGGGGCAAACCATTGGTTCAGCCTGTTGCCTAGCCATGGTTCCTGTCCGGAAAGGTGCTGAACAGAAAAAATAATTTCAGGGTTATCCTTGGTGTGCAATTTAAAATTATCACCGTAAAGGTTTTCCAACCTATAAAATCCTGATTGAATGACTTGATTTGCAGCATTCTCTGCTTCGGGCCATTTTTTTAGATACAGATAACATTTTGCAAGCAAACCCCAGGCAGAATATCTTGTAGCACGGCCAATCTCAGCTGTTTTAGGTAACTCGGTAGTGGCATCGATAAGGTCGGGGATAATTACATCGGTAAAAACCTTATTAACCGGAGTGGCCGCCGTTTGCATTTCAGAAGGGGTTGGCACGGAGGTGTGTACAGGAATATTTCCAAAAATACTTGCCAGCCAATAATAACAATATGCCCTTAAAAATTTGGCTTCCCCGGTGATATCATCTTTTTGATTTTTTGGCATTTTGATACTTCCTATATTGTCAAGCAACCAATTAGCTCTGGAGATGCCTTCATAATAAACAGTCCACACATCCTCCAGGTTGCCGTTTATGGCTGTGATATTAAAATCGTTAATAAGTCCGATGTCTGCCTGGTCACCCGGAATACCACCTTTTGCAGCATCATCAGAGGCGACATCACCAAAAACCCATATACGATTGTTTGAATTGGCAAATGAAATTGAGTTGTAGATACCCGTCAAAGCAAGTTCAGCATCAGAAGCTGTTTTATAAAATTGAAAGTTTGAGCGTTTGCCGAGTAAACCTTCATTTAGGAACTTTTTGCATCCGGAATTAACTGTGATAAAAGCAATTAGTACCAAAACAGCTATTTTTAGGTTATGTTTCATCTTATTTGGTATATCATTTAAAAATTAAAGTTGACGCCCAATGTGTAAATTCTAGGCACGGGATAGGTTCCCCAGTCGATACCCGAAGCAAGGTCGGGATTATGTACCTTCTCGCCCTTCAGGTTGTTGCTGTTATACATTTCAGGATCAAGACCAGGATATTTGGTGAAGGTAAATGCATTTTGAACGCTGATATAGACTCTGAGTTTTTTAACCCATGATGATTTCCCGAATGGAATTTTATATCCCAAAGTTAGGTTTTTAACCCTGAGATAACTTCCGGATGCAAGGAAACGCGTTGATGCAATTTTATTGTTTGTAGCTCCAATCCATGATGCACGTGGGTATTTATTGGTCGATCCCTCTCCTGTCCAATGATGATCATAAAATCTCTTTGTAACATTGAAGCCACGGTAAAACCCTTCAATATCCTGATTTATTTGCATGTAAATCTTATTTCCGTAAACACCCTGGAAGAAAAGTGACAGGTCGAAATTTTTCCATGAAAAGTTGAAAGTAAGGCCATAAAGTAATTTAGGAATTGCGCTGCCAACATGAACCCTGTCTTTCGCATTAATCACATTATCTCCGTTCTGATCTTTAAATTTAACATCTCCGGGTTTAATGCCAGGTCCTTGATACGGGCTTGAAAAGACATCCAGTGCATTCTGGAAAATACCAATCATTTCATACATGTAAAATGATCCTATAGGATAACCTACTTCAGTACGCGTAGCGAATATTCCATTATCAACTCTACCGGCATCTATCGGACGGCCACCGCCCAGTTTTAACACTTCATTTTTTAACACAGAAATGTTACCACTGATTTCATATTTGAAGTTTGCTTTGGTCTGGCGCCAGGAAATTTCTGCTTCAAAGCCCTGATTTAAAACTTCACCTGCATTAACAAAAGGCGGACTTGCACTGCCGCCACTGGGAGGAAGAGGTACCGGCACAAGCATATTGGTGGTATATCTCCAATAGTAATCCATGGTCATGCTCAGTTTGTTGTTAAAAAAAGCAAGGTCAGTACCGATGTCGTAGGTAGTTGAGGTTTCCCAGGTAGTGTTTATGTTACCTAAAGAGGATACTACGTTACCGTTGTAAACAACCCCGCCGGTGGGATAATTGTAGCCTGGAGAAATGATTGAAAGGTAATTGTATAGCCCGATATCCTGGTTTCCGGCTTGTCCGAAACTCATCCTGAGTTTTAACTGGTTAAGCCAGTTTACATTGCTTAGGAAACTTTCCTTCTCAATGTTCCAGCCAAAAGATCCTGCATAGAATACTCCCCAGCGATGTGCCGGTGCGAATCTGGATGAGCCGTCTGCCCTGACAATGGCTTCAAACAGGAAGCGGCTGTCATAATTATAATTTACCCGGCTAAAGGCAGAAAGCAAAGACCATCCTGTTTTGGTTTCACTTGCTCCTTTGTTCAGTGTGAGTCCATTTCCAAGATATCGAAGATAGGGAGCCTGATCAGGAAAATCACGATCGCTTCCCCATTGTTGGTGATTAGTGTTCTTTATTGCTTCCGTGCCGGCCAAAACAGAAATGGTGTTCTTTTTGTTAAATGCCTTTTTGTAAGTTAGTGTATTTGTCCAATCCCATGTGAAATCAACCCCCGTTCTTTTGCTCAGGCTGTTGGGACTGTTTATCCTGTTATCAGTTCCCCAATTTTCATTAAATCGTTTCTCATCCGATATAATCATATCTCCTCCAATATTTGACCTAAACTTTAATCCGGGTAGGATATCCCAATTCAGGAAAACATTCCCAAATGCGCGGTAGTTTTTAACAGTCCAGTCATATTTCTTTGCCAATCCCACCGGATTATACCCATCGCCAAACCAGGTGTTCAGCCCAGCCCTGGAATAGCCCTTAAAATTTGGCAGGTCCATATAAGACCCATTGGTATTATAAACAGGCGTTGCCGGTGTCCTGAAAAAGGCATAACGGACCACACTCCCGCCGTTGCCGCCATAGCCATCGCCCGAACCCCCAATAAGGTTCTGATTGGAAGAGGTTAGTATCATATTTGTTCCTATAACAATCTTATCGGATAAGTGACTGGAGATATTTATTCTGAGGTTAACTTTTTCGTAACCGGAATTTAGAATAATACCCTCCTGTTTCAGGTAACCCATGCTTAAAAGGTAAGTGGATTTCTTTGTGCCTCCGGAAAATGATATCTGATGACTGGTTATCATTGCCGGCCTGAAAATGGACTGTAGCCAGTTGGTGTTAGCTAATTGTGGTAAAATACTCTTTGGTATGGGTGCTCTGCCATCAGCAGCAGCGGCTTGGTTAAAAATATCTACATATTGATTTGTGTTGGCCATGGGAGTGAGGTGCCCATGAGTTTGAATACCAAAATATGCATTGTAGCTTATCACAGGCTTCTGGCTTATCCCCTGCTTGGTTTTTATAATTACAACCCCGTTTCCGGCACGGGCTCCATAAATTGCAGCAGAGGCAGCATCTTTAAGAATAGTAATAGATTCAATATCGTCCGGACTCAGGATGCCCGTAATATCTTTGGTAGGGACACCATCAACGATATACAGAGGAGCATTGTTGTTGATGGTGCCGATACCTCTTATTCTCACTTTCACACTTTCTCCCGGCTGACCGGTAGTTTGATTAACCTGAACGCCCGCCGCCTGGCCTGCCAGGGCCTCGTCAACTCGTGTTACAGGTAAATTGCTGATATCTGTCGCTTTGATTGTAGAGATGGCTCCGGTTACATTACTCTTCCTTTGTACGCCATAACCTATTACAACAAATTCTTTGAGGGATTGAACATTCTCTCTCAAAATAATATTTTTGGTTATTGCGGCAGCAGAACCTACAGCGAAATTATATTCCTGCGTTTTATAACCGACATATGAAAAGACCAGCGTGGCTCCTTTTTGTAATCGAATACTATATTTCCCATTCAAATCTGTTGTGGTTCCAATGCCGGTAGTTCCTTTGATATATACACTTACTCCAGGCAATGTGCTGCCATCTTCCGCTTTTACGATACCTGACACTTTAATTAAATTTGGCTGAGCCTGCCTTTTCATCTTCTTATTTTTGGCAGGGGTGAGCACAACTTTTTTACCTATTATTCTATAATTTACACCGGAATTTTTAAATAGTTTTTTTAAAATATTATCTATCGTATTGCTTTTTATTCTAATATCAACCTTTTTGTTTAAATCAACAAATTGACTGCTCCAGGCAAAAGTAAATTTACTCTGACTGGAAATATTATCAAGCACTTGCTGGATTGAAGCATCTTTCAGGTCGATAGACAAAAGTGTTTCCTGCGAATAGGTTTTTGCCGACAAGGTTAAGACGTTCAGCAAAACTAGTATGAATGTAAATTTCATGATGAGGAAAATTTTATTTTTCAGAAGCTTGCCAGGCCATCTAAATATTGATGCATTATTCATACTTTTGTATTTGTAATTATTATTTGTTAATAAACATACGTATCGTTTATGTAATTTATTAACTTTGTTTTTACTTGTTCGGGAAATGTGCCAGCATTTCCCGTTCTTTTTTCTTATACGAACAGAATTTCCTTCCTAGGAACTTTTCTCCATAGCTAATCGTTTTTAATTATGATATTTTTGTCTCTTCATAAAATCACTCCACCGATTTTCGTCTCTCGTAACAAAAATCCGGGAACCGGATATGGTAAACCTGATGGGGGTCATCTCCTTCAATACTTTCAAGATTGCAGGCAGGGAGTCGTTTTCGAAATCAACAGTGTAATTAAATTGTTCAATTGTTTTGTCATGGGCAGTCATATCCACATTATACCACCGGTTTATTCTTTTCATAATTTCCGAAAGGGGTGTATCTTTAAAAACCAGACGCCCATCTTTCCAGGAGGTATAAATTCTTGTATCTACTTTTTTTACGATAAAGACATTCTTTTTCGCTTTAAATACGCTTCTTTCTCCGGGAGATAAGATGACCTTGCTTTCTACGATGCCGTTTGCATTTACGTGATAAGCCAGAATACGGCCGTGTACCAGCGTAGTGGATACCTGTTTTGCTGCCGGATAGGCTGAGACGTTAAAGCCAGTCCCTAACACTTTTACATTCATTTCGGGGGTGGAAACGATAAAAGGATGGGCTGCATCGTTGGTAACCTCAAAATAAGCTTCACCCACCAAATATACAGTTCTGGTTTTCCCGACAAAATGCTCAGGATATTTCAAAATACACTCCGAATTAATCCACACCCTTGTACTGTCGGGTAACACTAATAACTTTTTTGCTCCACGCGGTACCTCAACCCGGATATAAGCTTCCGCGTTTGGTTTGGGGTGATGCAGGAGAAAGTACCCTCCTGTAAATAGCAAAACAGGAACCAAAAAAATGGCAGCAATCTTTAAAAGTTTCTGAAAAACAGTCCCGTTTAAATAATTTTTAATGAAAGATGTTTTTCCTTTAGTAGTGGTTACTTTTGTGTTTTCAACCTGCTGTATTTTAGCCAGAATCTGTGCAAAAATATTTTCCTGATCGGCAGTAAACTGATTATTATGTTTCTCTGACTCTTTCCACAAATGTTCTGCTTCTGCGAAGAGGAGTTCCCGGTCCTCTTTGGAATCTAACTTATCCAAAAGTTGTTTTAGCTCTTCTTTCGAATAACCGTAGTTAAATAACTTTTTCAGATTTATACTTTCTCTTTCTTTCTTCATCATAACAACTCGCCTGTATTATTAATACACTTTTCGTGACAATAACAATGATTAATACAGTAAAAAAACTTTTGTAAACCTTCAAATTCACAATAACTCTCTATCTTGGTTAATTAGATAACTGAAGTTTCACACTAAAATAGGGATATATTAATATCTTGATTTTCATACATATACCCGCGTCAAATTTCTTGGTGCCACTTTGTGTCTCCTTTGCGAACCTCAGGTTAGATAAAAAATAATAGCAGAAAAAATGCCGGGGCAAAATCCTTTAATCCGTTACGAATAAATTTCAACGCTTTGGTCATCTGACTTTCTACGGTATGTACCGAAACACCCAGACGTTTCGAAATCTCCTTATGTGACAGTCCTTTCTCACGGCTAAGTAAGAATATTTCTTTCCGTTTGGTGGGAAGCCGGTTAATCAGGCTGTTTAAGATGTTTTTTACTTCATTAAACGATACTTGTTTTTCAGTTTGGCAACAATCTTCCGGTTTGTTGTTTAGTAATTGACTAACAAAAATTTGCTGATGAATGGTTTTGCGGATATAATTCAGAGACAGGTTCTTTGTCATGGTAAAGAGAAAACCGGAAAATGATTTTTCACAGTCAAGAGAGGCTCTATTTACCCAGAGTTTTACAAAAACATCCTGTGTTAAGTTTTCAGCATCCTCTTTTTGATTTAAAAAAGAATAACAAAAGAAATAAAGTTGCTTGTGATACGTGCGAAAAATTTTTTCAAAAGCAACTTTGTCTCCATTTTTTAACGCCTTAACTAATGTTTTTTCGTCTGTCAAAATCTTTGGTTTACTACTTCCAAAATGGTCTGAACGCATAATTATGTTGGGCAAATATACGCTTTAATATATTTATCCGAATCTCTTAAGAACCTCCTCCAACAGTTAATAATGACAGTATTCTGGTTATGACAAACAATAAGAAATGGGATTCTTATGCCTGGGATTAATAACCTGAGTTCGATATAAGCTTTACTAACAGTTTCAGATAAATCTTATATTGAACTCATATTAATATGCTTGTATCCTTATGTTCACAAAGCAAAAGCATTAGATTTTCTATGCTGGTGTTAAGCCGGTGTGCCAGCCTTATTTTTCTTCTCTCCTACTCGTCCAATACTGTTTTCCTCTTGTCATACCGTTTCTTGCCACCATAAGCAGCACCAAGACCCAGTAGAATAAACAATCCTCCGCCAATGGGTGCTCCGCCACCGGCCTGGTTGCTGGATGCCCCGTGGTCGGCAGGAGGACTACTTTGAGCAAATGTTTCGTTGGTCCAAAAAAGGAGAGAAAACATCAGTACGAATAGAATAATATACTTTTTCATTTTTGGTTGTATTATTTGATAAATACTTTTCTTGTTATCACCTTGTTGCCGTCTTTAACCCGTACAAAATAGATTCCGGTTTTTTGATTCAGGCTGATCTTTTGTGATTTCCTTCTATTCAGGCTGCCGGTATAAATCTCCTGTCCGAGGGTGTTGAAAATCAAAACGCTTCCGTCCAGGTTTTCCTGACTATGCAGATAAATCGTGTTCCCATAAGCAAACACCAGAACCCTTTCGGTTTTGTTGTGGGAGGTAACGGCTGTTACCCCGTTGACGTGGAGGACAAAACGACCGACATCGTCTTCTTTTGCAGCACTAAAGTCATAACTGTTTTCGTTGCTCAAATCGATCTTTTCACCGGTTAACAAATCTTCGAGTACCAGCGATGTATTCTCAAAATTATCGGCTCCTTTAATAGTTAAATGATAAACGGCATTTACCCCGGCTTTGAAATCCAGCGGCACATCATAAGCTGTAGTGACTTCGGGGAGGTAGTTGACTAAAAAGTTCTCTCCGTTACTAGTTGTCCAGATTTGAGGTGCCGTTTTTATAAAACTAAATAGTTTATGGGCATCATAAGCAATATCCCAGTCTTCTGTAGCACCGGGCCGAAAACCAAGAATACTCTTATCTGAATAAGTGTTGGTGTCATCGGCAATTTTAAAAGTAAGTGTCTCTTTTTGGTTTGTTACAGAAGCTATTTTGTGATTATTAGTACCATCGTGTACACGTGCGGCAGCAGGAATAGTTAGGGTTGTTGGAGAAGAAGTCTGTACAAAAAACCCGTTGGTAGAAGGAATGATATCTCCGGACAACACAGCATTATAATTTCCGGCACGCCCATTCCATACTTCGGCCGTTCCTGACACGGTTGCGGGTAACGACCAGTTGGCATTGTTCCAGGTAATAGCAGACGGAAACGGGTTCCCCAGGAGGTTCCAGCCATCTCCCTTCCCCGAAGTGTAAGATAAAGGGACACTCACATCGGTATTATTAAGTGTTCCGCTAAAGTTTTTGGGCGAAAGGGTTTGGTAAGCAACCAGGAAGCCATTTCCATTGGTGAGATGGGTTATACTATTTCCGGAAACTTTGTCGTTTAGCCAGGTATTGGTAGTTTCATTCCATGCATACAGGTCATCGTTGGCTCCGGGAGTAAAATCAGAGCCGTAAATAGCCATGTTGTTAACCGGAGAACTAATTTCGTGCCATCCATTGTCCTTGCCTGGAGAGTATGCGGCAATACGCCTACTCACAGTAGCTTTACCAGTAACTGTACCGATTATAATAAGAGAACCATTACCGGAAGAAGCAGATTCAATAACCAAGCCGGTTTTATCAGAGTTATTGGTAAGTTTACCATAAACGGTCATATATTCGGCTCCGGGTATTGTAAGAGTTGCACCGGAATTAATAATCAAATTATTACATGTTGCCGGATTTGTTGCTGTACCATGTGCGGAAGGCTGTGTCCCTCCCGTAGGGATAACAACAGCTACCCCTTTTGACGGGATATCTCCATTACTCCAGTTGCTCCCTGTACGCCAATCTGTTGTACCTGTTGTTTGCCATACAAGCTCATTTTTTGCTCCGGGAGTACCCTTTCTGTCAAGACCTGCATCATCCCAGTCGTTTGACAGATTAGAACCATCACCGGAATAATCAAATCTGTAGAATAGGTGTTTATTTGTCCAGAAAACGGTAGCTGACGGGGTATTGTTGAACTTATCCAGAATACCGTTGTTATCGTGTCTTAAAATTAAACCGTCTTCACCGCCGTTTAGATACATATTTGATAATTCAAAGTCCGGATTAAACCCGTAAACAGTATTAAATTCAGAGGCAACCCTGGCAATAACAATATAGCCATGTGCCACAACAGACCCTGTTAAATGAAGGGTTGCAGAAGCGGTGGTCGCGCCATTGTTATAGTGTTCCAAATCTACTTTCCCCAAACTTAATACGTTGGCGGTAGTATTATAAATTTCCACATAGGTAGCGTTGGTGGCCGCGGTACTGTTAACTTCCGATATTTTCAAATCTCCGACGCCTGGTTCTATTGCTAACACATCCGTAGTGGCGCTTGATAGTGGTACGGAACCATCCGTTTTAAAATTAATAGCACCTCCCAAGTTGGTGTAAGGATAGATTTTGAAATGGTAGGTAGTGGCTGTGTCACAGTTGGTGAAACTATAAGATGTGGTACCGTGTGTAACTTTAATATTGCCCGAACCATCCATTAAATTGGTGTCGTTGTTGGGGTCGGTACCATCTGTCGGGTTTGCAACTGTACCTGTATCAGCAATGATGAGGTAGCCGTCAGGGATAACTATTCCATCATTTTCTGTCCAGGATAAATTAATTTGTGAAGAACCAGCTGCTGCGGCTGAAAACCCGGTTACATAATTGGTTGGCTCCTTTTTATACGTGCCTGCAGTTGCTGTTACCCCACCTGAATAGTTGGCTGTTCCGCCCACCGACCATGCCTTATAATAATAATGTGTATCTGAAGTGAGGTCCGTATGGCTATATGAAGTAGCATTTCCATTATACAGAACTATGCCTCCGCCAGGAATGTCATCTCCTGCTGCATAAGTTGTTCCGTCTGTCGGTGTTCCGAAAGTATTGATAGAATTCCACACGACCATTACGTTATCTCTATTTTCGTTTTGCGTCCAGGAAAGATTAATTTCTGAAATGGACGCGACAGTGGCTGTGAAATTGGTGGGGTTGCCGGGGCTGGTACTACTGCTTCCCAATGTTTGGTTATTGTTTAGGCTTCCTTTCGTGGAGATTGCAGGGCTTTGCCAGATAAAGCTACTATACTGTAAGCCGACTCCGGCCAACTGCAAAGAATATCCTATTGGTGTTGAACTTGTTTCGGAAACCCCAACGTCAACAGACGTTTCCCCATTAGCCGGGCCATTTGTTGCTACAAAAGAACCTTCATAGCTTAAAAACTGACCCGATACCAAAGCTCCGTTATAACTCAAAGAGAAACCATCAGGAGCGCCATTCTGTATGCCTGACACAGCCCAATAGTAAAAAGTATAGCTTCCTTCCGTATTGCCTTTTGTAAATTTGTCAACTGTTTTACTACGATAAGAGGTTCCGTTGCCACCGTTGTATAGGTTTATCCGAAAATCTGATAATGTATAGGAACCAGTATTTTTAATAACTATTTCAACAAATTCCCCGGTATCTTTTCCCGTGTTATCATAGTGGAATTCGTTGATCCAGGCGTTTTGGCTTTTTGCTACATTAAGAATAATAAATGCAAACAGCATGATAAGTAAAAGTTTTTTCATAATCAAGGGTTTTAATGAATAAACTTGTTCGAAATAGTTTTTCAGTCTTTAAAAGCACGGAGAATAATGGGTTTTCGTGGTGTCTGTTGTTATTGTACAGCAAACCTATAAAAAGATTTGTTATAAAACAAATTTTCAGAGCAATAAAATGTTAAAAAACAGCAAGTTGTCCCAATCTGGGAACAGAGTCTCGCTGTGGGATAAACTCCTAAAATGGGAATTGGTTTGTATATCTGTTTTTTGGATTTGAAGAATGTTAAATAATTTGCTCTCTCTTATTTTTGTTTGCAGGCGGTTGGCTTAAAGTGTATTTTTGCAGTCTGTTGTAAAAGAAAATACTTTTGAAACTCATTATTGACATTGGCAACACGCGAACCAAATTCGCTGTTTTTTCGGGTGATAAAACGAAAGAAGTCTTTGTCACCGAAAACCTTTCGGTGAAACTGCTGACAAGAGTAGTGGAAAAGTATCCCGCCATTGGCTCTGCTATTTTGTCGTCAGTGAAAGATTATCCTCCGGAGATCGATGCTTTTTTACAAGCGAGGTTTTACTTTTTAAAGTTGGACAACCGAACGCCGTTGCCGGTAAAAATTTTATACAAAAGTCCGCAAACACTAGGCAAAGACCGCATGGCCATTGCAGCAGCATCGCGGGCGTTGTTTCCCGGAGAAAACGTACTTGCCATTGATGCCGGAACTACCATCACGTATGATTTTGTTAACAAAAAAGGGGAATATCCGGGCGGAAGTATTAGCCCCGGCATACAGATGCGACTAAAAGCTTTACATGTATTTACCGGAAAGTTACCTTTGGTAGAAACGCTTATTTCTGATATTAATTTGGTTGGCAACGATACGCAAAGCTCCATTCTTTCAGGTGTTCTGAACGGGGTTGTAGCCGAGGTGGATGGGATTATTTCAGCCTATAGGGCTCATTATCCGCAATTAAAAGTTGTACTCAGCGGGGGCGATGAAAAATATTTTGATAAACGGTTAAAAAATAACATCTTTGCACTCCCAATTTTTGTATTAAAAGGGCTGAAGGAAATTCTGGATTTTAACGAAGATAAAAAGAAAGAATGAAGATTAAAAAACTTGGTTTTATTGTTGGTTTGTTGCTGTTGACGATTGGCTTGAATGCCCAGGACATTAACTCTCCGTTTTCCGCCTATGGGATAGGACAGTTGTATGGTGAAAATATCAGCTCACAGTTACAAGCCATGGGTGGAATTTCTTTTGGAATTACGGAGAAAAATATTCTGAATATGGCCAACCCGGCCAGTTATGGTGTTTTCGATTCGACCACCTTTATCTTTCAAACCGGTATTACCGGTAATGTGAGTACGATTCAAAATACGGTACTTAAACAAAAGACTAATTATGCTACGCTGAGCAATATCAGTATGGGCTTTCAGGTAACCAGAAGGTGGCACGTGGCATTAGGAGTTACCCCTTTCAGTAAAGTAGGCTACGATACCCGGGTTTCACGTGCTATTCAGCCCACCGGCACTATCCTTAACGACAGGTATGGCAAAGGAGGAACTGCCCGGTTGTTTTTTGGGAACGCTTTTAACGTGACCAAGAATCTAAGACTCGGAGTAAATATTAACTATCTTTTTGGTAATACCCGGGGTTACAACATTATTTATTTTCCCGATTCACTTTATATTTTCGGAACCAAGCAGGAACGTTATGTCAAAGTAAATGACTTTTTGTTTGACTGGGGTATCCAATACGATATACATCTGGCTAAAGACAGGAAACTTACCATAGGAGCTATTTACCGGAATGCAGTTCATGTGAATGCTACAAAATCTACGATAACTTATACACTTACTGGTGGTTATGAGGGCACTATAGATCATCCGAGAGATACTATTGCTTATTCGCCAGGAGAGAAAGGAAACATTTATATTCCGGAGACTTATGGTTTTGGATTCTCTTATTCCCAAAGAGGCAGATGGCTTGTTGGCCTGGAGGGTGAATGGCAGCCATGGTCGAAGTTTAAAAAATTTGGGGTCCCCGATTCGCTTGAAGATGCCTGGAGAATATCGGCCGGTGGTGCTTACACACCAAAGCATACCACCATTTCTCCTTTGCGCAAAAGAATGACCTACCGGTTTGGCGGACGTTATAATCGGACATATGTCAGGTTATTTGGCTATCCTATTAATGAATATGCAATTACTGCTGGTTTCACCTTCCCTTTTAAACGTACGCGGAACAACATCACGGTGGCTTTGGAAGTCGGTAGCAGGGGAGCCTTAAAAGATAAGCTGGTTAAAAAAACTTTTTTCAATTTCTCTTTAGGAATAAATATTGTAGAACATTGGTTCTATAAACGTAAATACAGATAATTAAACTAAATACTTTGTGAAATGAAAGCAAAACTTTTCATCTTTTTACTCGGAATGGGACTTAGCTTCTCGGTTTTGGCCGGAACGCCTATTGTTAATAAATTTGTCCCTCAGGATAACAATGGCCCTAAATACGGCAAGGACAGTATAACATGTCTTATGAACCTGTCGCTATATACCGAATCTTTCCGCCAGTGGAGGCAAAGTCACTACAAGAGCGATGCTGTAAAAGACGTTATTGGCCCCTGGAACTGGGTTCTTAAGAACTGCCCGCGTTCTACGGAAAATATTTATATTGATGGGGTAAGAATCCTAAAATATAAATATAAAAAAGCTACGACAGAAAAACAGAAAAAAGGCCTGATAGATACACTTATGATGATTTTTGATCAAAGAATAAAATATTTCCCTAACAACTACAGGACACATCTTCCTCAGGAAGGATATATAAGAGGCCGGCAGGGCATTGCTCTCTATCAAATTTCTCCGGAATCTTATGTTAAAGTTTATCACCTTTTGAAAGAGGCTATTGATACACAGAAACAGAGAAGTACTGCTGCTGCCTTTGCTTACTATTTCAGAGATGTGGCTAAAATGGTTCAAACCGGTAACCTGGATACCATCGCGATTATCAACGCTTACGATACCATTACCGGTTATCTCGATGCCAATATTGCGCAATTCAAGTTACAAAATAACAACCGCAAGATTGCGGAATACAACAACGTAAAGGGCTATATTGAAATGACCTTTGAGCCTTTTGCAAACTGTAGTGTCCTGTCCCGGGTTTTTCGTAAAAGATTTGATGCAACACCTGACGACTCGGTACTGCTGAAAAAAATTATAAACTTGCTGGAGGAAAAACAGTGTTACAAGGAACCGTTGTATTTTGATGCTATTGTAAATCTTTACAAAGAGGAACCAACAGCAAAGTCAGCTTTCCTTATCGGGAAAATGTTGCTACAGCACAAAAAGTACAAAGAAGCATTAGACTATCTGGGCAAAAGTACTATGATGAAAGACACCAGTAACCTGGTAGAAGATTATCTGCTGATGGCTCAGACATACCGTACCCTTAATAATTTCAGTAAAGCCCGCGAGATAGCACAAAAGGCTATTCGACTTAATCCGCACAGCGGAATAGCTTACGATTTTATTGGTGATTTGTATGCTGCAAGTGCTCAAAAATGTGGTAATAACTCGTTAACAACAAAAGTTGCCTATTGGGCTGCTGTTGACAAATACAATCAGGCCAAACGCGCTGACCCCGGAATGGCACAAGCCATGAATAAAAAAATTGCTATTTACAAAGCACATTTCCCCACACGGGAAACCTTGTTCTTTTATAACATGAAGCCGGGACAAAGGTACAAGGTAGGTTGCTGGATTAATGAAACAACTATTGCAAGAGCCTCTAACTAAAAGGCCTGCACGAAAAAATATGATACGGAATCTGTTAAAAAGCGTCGTTATTGTTTTGGCAATAGGGGCGCTTTTTTCTTGCGAAAATAATATGAAGGTGGTTCAGAAGATTAACGCCGAGGATACCCTTGCCGCGTTAACAGCTACCGATATTCATTATATACGGACTGATTCCGGACGTAGACAGCTGATACTCAATAGCCCGCTTCTGTTAAAATATGGTGGTGAAAAACCTTATACTGAATTTCCAAAAGGATTTTCTATCGCTTTTTATGACACAACAGGGAAGATTATCTCAACAATAAAAGCCAATTTCGGTATCCGCTGGGAGAAAAAAGGGCTACTCATTTCCAGAGATAATGTGGTGGTGAAAAACCTGAAGACTCAGGAGCAACTCAATACGGAGAATCTGATATGGAACGAAAAGAAACATATAATTTACTCTCCGAGTTTTGTGAAAATTACCAGCCCCGGCCGGATTATCTTTGGCGACAGTATGGTGTCCAACGAAAATTTCACCAAACGAACTATCTTTGGTATCCGCGGGGTGGTTAATGTGGAAGAAGATACCACCAAATAAGATAATACCTAACTTTGTACACAAATTAATGACTACAACAAAGGAAAAACCGTGAGTATTGTCTGGATTGTGATTCTTCTTTCGCTGCTCTTATCAGCATTTTTTTCAGGAATGGAAATTGCTTTTGTAAGCTCCAGCCGGCTGAAACAGGAGCTTGACCTGAAAAGAGACCTGTTACCAGCCAAAATTCTCTCCTCGTTCTTTACGCATCCTTCCAGGTTTATCGGGGCACTGTTGCTGGGAAACAATATTTCATTGGTCGTATACGGCATTGCCATGGTAAGGGTTCTCCAGCCTGCCATTTTGCATTGGCTGCCGCCATCCATGCACTCAGAATTCTACCTGTTGCTGTTCCAAACTATCCTGGCCACATTGCTGATTCTTATCGTTTCGGAATTTATTCCCAAAATATTATTCCGCATAAATCCGAATACCATATTAAAAACGTTTGCCATCCCGGTATGGTTATTTTACTACTTGTTTTACCCAGTTATCTTTCTCTATATCGGTATTTCCGAATGGATAATCCGGCTGTTTCTCCGTGTGGATGTCTCCATCGATAAATATACTTTTAGTGCTATCGACCTGAACGAATATGTACAGGAACTACATAAAGAAAAACAGGAAGATGAGCCTTTTGTTCAAGAGATACAGATGATGCAGAATGCCATTGAGTTTAAAAACATTAAGTTGCGCGATTGCATGATTCCCCGGACAGAAATCGTAACTTCTGATATCAATGAAAAGATTCAGCATCTGCGCAAACTTTTTACCGAAACAGGCCATTCTAAAATAATGATTTATGAAGGTTCTATTGATAACCTGCTGGGATATGTGCATGCCTACGATATGTTTAAATATCCCGTAAATATCCGGGAGGTTATGCGCCCGGCAGAGATTTTTCCTGAGACAATGTCTGCCAGCAAAGTGTTGAGCCTTTTTATTAAAAAACACAAAAGCGTGGCTATTGTCGTGGACGAATTTGGCGGGACCTCCGGAATGGTAACCATGGAAGATATTATTGAAGAAATATTTGGTGAGATTGAAGATGAGTACGACACGGATGAAGTAATCGAAAAGCAACTTTCAGATACGGAATTTATTTTCTCAACTCGTATTGAAATTGATTATCTGAACGAGAAATACAAATTTGAGCTTCCCGAGTCGGAGGAATATGAAACCATTGCCGGTTTCATTTTGCATCATCACGAAAGTATTCCGCTCATAAACGAAGAAATTGAAATACCCCCTTATACTTTTAAAATTTTGAAAGCTTCCGGAAACCGGCTGGAGGAAATCAGGATGATGATTAATAAATAGACTCGCTTTGCCATTCCTTTTTCGCCCACCGGGTATTATTTTACTGATTTTGTCAACCGAAAGAGTAAAATTGAGCATTTTATTCGCAATAGAACAGCTGTTTTTCCCGCTTTTTAAATCGTTGGGATGTCCCGGATGAGCTTATTACCCTGTTTCCCCAATTAACTGACTGATACTAAAATCAAAATTAGTTCCGATTGTTTTTATATATCATATCAATTTGTACATTTGCAGCTCGAAATAAAAAAATAAATAATTAAGATAAGATGGCAGCTATAGGCAGTATTAGAAAACATTCTACTCTTCTTGTGATTGTAATTGGTGGCGCGCTGATCGCCTTTATTCTTGGCGACTTTTTGAAAAAGAGCAACAGAAGAGATGTAAATGCCGGGAAAGTGGATGGTGTGGAAATTACTATTATGGGTTTTAACAAGAAACTGGATGAAAATATTGAAAGCACTAAACAACAGCAACGTACAAAAAGCCTGAATACTGATGAGACTTTCCGTGTCAGAGAGCAGACGTGGGAACAAATTGTCAAGAAAATTCTCATGGACAAACAATACAAAGACCTGGGAATTACCATTACTACTGATGAGATGTTCAACCTTGTTCAGGGATCCAACCCACATCCGTTGATTAAACAGTATTTTGTGAATCCCAAAACCGGCCGTTACGACCGCAATCTGGTAATCCAGTATCTTCAGAATTATAACCGCCTTCCGGAAGCTGCCCGTCAGCAATGGGTAAAGCTCGAAAATTATATTATGGCTGACCAGTTGCAGGCCAAGTACAACGCTTTAATTTCGCAGGGCTATTACGTTCCCAAAGAGTTAGCACAGAGGCTTTATGAGGCTCAGAATACAAGTGCCAGTATTGAATATGTAGCTGCCCGGTATTCGAATGTACCCACCAATAAAATTACAGTTACGGACGCCGATTATCAGAAATATTACGATACGCATAAAGGAGAGTTCAAGCAAAAAAGCGGCAGGGCTATGGAGTACGTCTCTTTTAATGTGCTTCCCTCCAAAACGGATATCGCCAAAGCACGCAAAGAAGCAATAGCCACTAAAGCAGATTTTATTGTCACCGATAACCCGAAACAGTTTGCTCGTGCCAATACGGACCATCCCTACGATACTTCCTGGTTAAAAGAGGGACATTTGCCCGTATCCTTCGACTCAATAATGTTTCATTCCAAAGTAGGTACGGTTTCCGGCCCTATCATCGGTAACAATACTTTTATGATGGCACGGCTGCTCGGTGTAGCTACGCGGCCAGATTCCATGAGGGCATCGCATATTCTTATTGCCTACAAAGGAGCTTTACGTGCCGAGCCCGGCATAACCCGTACCAAAGAAGAAGCCAAAAAACTAGCCGATAGTTTATTTGCCGTTTTAAAACACCACCCTTCAAAATTTAAAAAACTGGCTGACAAATATTCTAACGATGGTTCTGTTACAGCCAACCACGGCAATTTGGGTTGGTTCACCGATGGCAGCATGGTTTCGGGCTTCACCGAAGGTGTAGTAAAAACCAAAATCGGTCATTTTACTGTTGCAGAATCACCGTTTGGTTTTCATGTGATAAAAGTTACCGGTAAGAAAAATTTCAACCGGAAGGTGAAAGTTGCCCTGATTACTCAGGATATTATTGCCAGCAATGCCACTTATCAAAATGTCTTTGCCAAAGCCAGTAAAATTGCATCCGAAGCACACGATCAAAAAACATTTGAAACTATGGCCAGGAAAAACCACCTGCAGCTGAGGGTTATACCCAGGATGTACGAGAACACCTATACTATTCCCGGTCTGGAAAATGCCCGTAGCATTGTTCGCTGGGCTTTCAAAAGTAGTACCGATGTGGGTGTCGTTTCCAATGTTTTCGACCTCGAAGGCCAGTATGCCGTGGCTATAATAACCAAAAAATATGAAGCCGGGATTCCTTCGCTCGAAGATGTGAAAGACCAGATAAAAC
>VAPM010096610.1_pt1 | contig 21469 bp, 20 predicted proteins | sample 3395091 | NCBI WGS metagenome assembly VAPM01 (sample SAMN08290445, study PRJNA428436) | hydrothermal vent metagenome | isolation source: Deep-sea hydrothermal vent chimney 3 | place: Pacific Ocean: Juan De Fuca Ridge
CGTTTCAAAATTAGAGACCATTTGGTTAAAAGAATGGCCAATTTTATCGCTGGCATCGGTAATATCAAGCGCTTCTTCAACTGAAGCGTCAATCAATTTTATAATATATTCTTCTTGATCAGCTTCCAAAGCCATCGCGGGCAGATTGGTCTCAAGCTCGTTGAGCATCGTTCGCATCACTTTGGCGCTACTTACTTGATTGTTATGCAATGATGTCGCCAGGCCAGCCAGGGTTGTTTTAATCGTCTGGAATGACTCCAGTAATTCCTCAGTCTGTTTTGCAATGGCCGTTGTCGTATTTAATGATTGAACCTTAGTATCAGCCGCACTGAGCATGGCAGGCAGTAAATCTTTGATACGGCCATATCGTTCCATATCATTGAGCGGCATATTTTTGATTAACAATGCGACCTGATTAAAGTTAATTTGTGTTCGGCAGCCAAAATCGATGAAACGTTGATCCTTTCTCAGCATGGTTATGACTTCTGATTCAAGGGGGTTAATGCTGCCTGATGAAGAAAAATAATGTTTTTCTTCGTCATTTTGCATCAACAAGCTGCAATTCAGTCCAAGCCGATTGGTAATAGAAAAAAGGATTAAGGATAGGCCCTCATAATTAGAGACACTATGACTTTGCTCGACAAAGCTCATTGCTAAACCCAGCTCACTACTTCCCGTTAAAGCGCTATAAGCCGTTTTTTCAGCTTGTGAGACTTTTTGTTGTAATTGAGTATGCTGGCTACGATGGCGTAGTAGAACAGAAAGTTTGGCTAATAAAACTTCTGGGACAAAGGGCTTGACGATATAGTCATCAGCACCGGCTTCAAAGCCGAGCATTTTCTCTCGCAAAGAACTACCGCCGGATAAAAAAACTACAGGAATAGTTCGCGTTTTTTCATTTTGACGTAAACGATCACAAACCTCGTAACCATTTAACCCAGGCATTTCAACATCTAGAAGAATTAAATTTGGGGCAACGATATCGACTTGAGCCAATCCTTCTTCGCCATTATAAGCAGTGGACAGCGTATAGTGATCTTTTAATGCGCGCGCAATAAACTTCTGACTTATTTTGTCATCATCTATGGCTAATACTGTTGGCAATGATTCCATTTTCACCTTTCCATCAATTTTAGCTTGTTCGTTGGTTCTTTATCGTCAAATAGTACGCAGACTGTAGAAATGAATTGAAGTAGAGAGAAAACCATTTTGTTGGGGCTAGCTGACTAAAATAGTATTTAAAATTAGATGAAAACTGTGCGGTTTAATTATTTCTAATTCGTCCGCTATAACCTGAAATATACTCCATTGGGAGAGACTGCTTGCATGGAGAAACAGGGAGAGATTAATGTTAGATTCAAAGAAAAACAATCGTCTGGTTATCTTATTACCGCCTCTATTTATGAGTTTTATTAGTGCGGGAAGTATTTTATTTTTCTCTGGGTGGGTCTTGTGGGGCGTTGTCGTCTCCCTATCGATCATCATTTTGGGGTTGATGACCGGATTGTGGTGTGCTCATCATCATGTTCGTCAACTTAACGAAGCTGCGAATAGTATGCATGCAATACAGAGTAAAATATCAACGCAATCCAAAAATGCATATTACCTGGATACACTCTGTTTAAACGCATTACCTATCTGGAAACGCAATATTGAAACAGCGCGAACACAGACTGTTGAGGGTATAGGGTCACTTACGGGACGATTTTCAACTTTGGTGGAGCGTCTTGAACACGCAGTTTTAAACTCTCGCCAGAGTGGTGGCAGTGATAATTCAGGCGTTGTTTCAACGATCAGTGATGCGGAATCTTCTTTACAGAACGTAGTGGACTCACTTCGAACCACTCAGCATGGTCGTACGGCTATGCTGAACGAGGTACGAACACTGACGACCTATACCGAGGAGCTGCAAAAAATGGCAGCGGAGGTTTCCGCCATTGCCAGCCAGACTAATCTCCTGGCTCTTAATGCCGCTATAGAAGCCGCGCGGGCAGGGGAAGCAGGGCGAGGATTTTCCGTAGTGGCTTCTGAAGTGAGAGAGCTTTCTACTTTATCCAGTGAAACGGGTAAACGTATGGCTGAAAAAGTGAGTATTATTAATGACTCAATAGGCGCGGCATTTAGTATTGCTGAAAAGTCGGCCGCTGAGGATGAAACAGCGATTCAACGATCAGAAATGGCCATTCAAGAGGTCGTGACCAATTTCACCTCCATCGTCGAAGAATTAGGTCACTCTGCGGAAATAATGCAGACGGAAAGTGTCGGCATACAGACTGAAATAGAAAGCATGTTGGTCTCGTTACAATTTCAGGATCGCACCAGTCAAATACTGAACCAGGTGGCGGTCAGTTTGAGCGAGCTTGAGTCGACGATTAACGATCAACAAATAGGGGCGACGGAGGATAAAAAACAATTTAATACCGATAGCTGGTTGGAAAAAATGGAAGCAGGTTACGCCATGACAGAACAACGTACGAATCACGTCGGTGAAAAATCTAGTGCTGATGACAAACCCGGAATAATCATGTTTTAGTTTGAATAAATGGAGCACACAATTATGCCAAAAAATATATTAATTGTAGATGATGCCAGTACCGTACGTCATGTGGTGAGCATAGCACTGAGGAAAGAAGGGTATAACATCATAGAAGCCTGTGACGGTAAAGATGCACTATCAAAGCTTTCGGGAGATAAAATTCATCTGATTATCAGCGATGTCAATATGCCCAATATGGATGGCATTACTTTTTTGAAAGAAGTCAAAAAACTACCTGCTTATCGTTTTACTCCGGTGATCATGTTAACTACGGAATCTGAAGCGGGAAAAATTGCCGAAGGAAAGGCCGCGGGTGCAAAAGCCTGGGTGTGTAAACCGTTTGAACCCCAAGCGATGTTAACCGCAGTTAAACAACTGGTATTACCTTAAAGGGGGAGATGCTCATGATCAGCTTCGAAGAACAGGGACAGTTGTGTTGTGCTCAAATAGAGGGGAGTTTGACGATTTATACAGCGGCTGAATTAAAACCTGATTTTGAGCGCCTTATTTTAGAGAAACGCGATATGGAACTTTCTCTTGCCAATGTCTCCGAAATAGACAGCTCAGGTATTCAATGGTTGATGCTGGCTCAACGCGAACGTAGTCGGAAAAATTTATCTTTTCGCCTCATTGATCACAGCAGTGAAGTGTTACAAATTTTTAAGGATCTCGATCTTTTCTCTTATTTTAAAGACTCGGTTATTTCAGATCAAGAAAAAGGTGAATAGTATGGATCTTGATCCCGCACTGCAAACATTTTATGTAGAATCACGCGAAATTATTGAGGAGGTAGAAGAAATTCTACTCAGGATAGGGCAAGAAGATGAAGCCGATCAAAAAGAAAGTTTAAATGCGATTTTTCGCGCTGCACATACCATAAAAGGATCCGCAGGTCTTTTTAAATTACAAAATATTGTCATTTTTACTCATGTCGTAGAAAGCCTTCTCGATCAAATGCGTGAAAGTGAAATATCAATTGATGACGATATTATAGCGTTATTATTGAAGTGCGGTGATCATATTGGTGAGCTGGTTACTCTGGTTCAACACAACAATGCTGATTTACCTCCGGATTTAAAAAAAGCAGGTGAGGCATTGCTGGCTCAGTTGAAAAAATATAATGGTGTCAGTGTACTTGAGGAAAAAGAGAGCACAGAAAATAACGATGAAAAAGAAAATAATCAGAAAAAAAGCTGGCATATTTCACTTCGTTTTGGTCGTAATGTGTTGCGTGAAGGTATGGATCCACTCTCTTTTGTAAGATACCTGGAAACATTGGGTGAGATAGAAAATATAGTCACATTAGATGATGCCTTACCTCAATTAGCCGATTTTGATCCGGAAAGTTGTTATTTGGGTCTGGAAATTAGATTTAAAACCCAGGTTGATAAACAAACCATAGAAGATGCTTTTAAATTTATTGAGGAAGACAGTACCATAACAATTCTTTCACCCAGTAGTCGTGTCAGTGATTATCTGAAGTTGATCGATGAAATGCCTGAAGAAAACCAGCGTTTGGGTGATGTTCTTGTACAATGCGGTAGTCTAACCGCTGCTGTGTTGGCAGTAGCATGGCCTCAAAAAATAAAAACTCTAGATGCACCGACATCAGAGCTTTCTTTGAATGATAAGAAACGTATACATCAGCCCGACATCAAGGCCGTGTTAAATAAACAGGATCGTGTTCGGGCGCCTGTCGTTCAGGAATCACGCTCAATGCGAGTGGATGCAGAAAAACTGGACGAGCATATTAATTTGGTGGGAGAGTTAGTGATTGCCAGTGCGGGTGCGGCGTTGCGTGCTCAAGAAATGGGGGACGCTACACTCAGTGAGTTAAGTTCAATATTAACTCGCTTGGTCGAAGAGGTGAGAGACTCAGCTTTGCATCTACGTATGATTCAGGTGGGTCCCACCTTTAATAAATTTCAACGTATCGTTCATGACATGTCAAAGGATCTTGGAAAAGAAATTGAAATGATCATCAGTGGTGCAGATATTGATTTGGATAAAAGCGTTATAGAAAAAATAAGTGATCCGTTAACGCACCTGATTCGTAATTCAGTTGATCATGGTATTGAATTTCCAGAAGAACGTGAAAATAAAGGAAAACAAGCCAAAGGAAAATTGTATTTAAGTGCCTATCATGATTCAGGCTGCGTGGTGATTGAAGTTGCGGATGATGGGAGCGGCCTGAATCGTGATCGCATTCTCAGTAAAGCTAAGGAAAAAGGCTTAGTGAGGGAAGATCAGCAGTTAATGGATAAAGACATTGATAATTTAATTTTTGAACCGGGTTTTTCTACTGCCGATAAAGTCACGAACATATCGGGTCGTGGTGTTGGTATGGATGTTGTGAAACGTAATATTGAAGAACTTCGAGGGACCATTGAATTGGAAAGCAGGCCAGGGAAAGGAAGTACTTTCCGTATTCGTTTGCCACTCACCTTGGCGATTATCGATGGTTTTCTTGTCGATGTGGAAAATTCATCGTTCGTCATTCCACTTGAAATGGTACACGAATGTGTAGAGCTGAACGGCGTCAATTGTAAAATTGATACGGATCGTAATTACGTTAATTTGCGAGGTGAAATTCTACCCTTTATACGTTTAAGAGCCTTGTTTTCTACGGGAGGGGTTGCGCCCAAGAGAGAAAATTTGGTCATCGTTAATTATGCCGGTGTAAAAGCGGGTTTGGTGGTCGATAATTTAATGGGTGAATTTCAGACTGTGATCAAGCCTTTAGGGAAAATATTCAGTCATGTTCCCGGGTTAGGGGGGTCCTCTATTTTGGGAAATGGCGAAGTAGCACTGATTCTGGATGTGCCAGGTCTAGTTAATAGGGTTTCGTCAATGGAAAGTTTTGCTATGCCCGTAGCGCTTGAAACTTAGGTTGAGTGGTGTCCTGCTGACGTTCCTTACTTATATCCCTGTAAGCCAGGTGAAATGGCGAGGTGTAGCAGGCTATTGCGAAAAGTTTCAACGTAGTTAGGAAAGGAGTAGGGCGTGCAATCACACCTGAATTTTAATCGCTACGGGTATATACAGTCTGCAGTATAATTTTTGAAAAAAGGAAAGTGAAATGTTTAAAAATATAAAACTGGGCTTGCGCCTCGGCAGTGCTTTTGCCGTCGTATTTTTCTTTATGGCCATTATTGTGGTGGTGGGTGTCAAAGAACTTTCCGCAGTCAATGACATTACTTCTAGAATAATAAATGAAGAAGCGGCCAAAGTCACGATGGCCCATGAAATTCAAAATAGGGTTAATGATAATAATAAACTTACTTTTGAGCTTTTTTTTATTAAAGATGAGAATAAATTAGCCAAAATTAATCATCGCATGGATGAAAATATTAAAAAGATTGGCGAGACATTTACAAAGTTGGATAATGCGATCAACTTGCCAAAATCCCAAGGTTTTATGGATGAAGTTAACCGGCATCGTGGACCTTTTGTGAACTCTTTTAGAGAAGTTAGAAGATTAATAAAATCAGGGGAAAAAGAAAAAGCTGAGAAGTTGATGATTTTAGAGACAGAACCTAGTCTGGATGTTTTTATGGAGGCGATTGAGGCGCTGGTTGATGATCAAAGTCAAATGATGATACATCAAGGTAAAGAAGCGACCGCGGATTACAAAACGGGTTTTATCATCATGATAGGCATGGGGGCTGTTGCATTATTTTTGGGTATTTCCGCCGCATTTTTGATCACTCGTTCTATCACACGCCCTATTAATGACGCTGTGAATATGGCAAATAAACTAGCCTCGGGAGATCTTGATTTTTCAGTAGATACTTCGCGCAAAGATGAAGTGGGGCTACTTTTAAAGTCGATTGATGGGGCACAACAAAATATCAAAAAATTAATTTCACAAATGAATGAAATGTCCAGACAGCATGATCTTGGCGATATTGATATTGTTATAGATGAAAGCCTTTTTCAAAATGAATTTTATACCATGGCCAAAGGAGTTAATGACATGGTTGCAGGCCATATTCATGTGAAAAAAACAGCTCTGGCCTGTATCAAGGAGTTTGGTGCAGGTAATATGGATGCGCCTCTGGAAGCCTTTCCTGGAAAAAAAGCATTTATCAATGAAATAATTGAACAAGTGAGAGCCAATATTAAATTATTGGTTAAAGACGCCAATATGTTATCTGTCGCTGCTGCTGAAGGGCATCTTGAAAAACGTGCAGATGCAGGGAAGCATCGGGGGGACTTTAATTTAATTATAAGTGGCGTGAACGAGACTCTGGATAATGTTGTTGGGCCGATTAACGATGTTAAACGTATTCTCACTTTTATGTCTCAGGGTGATATGACTAAAAAAATTGATAAGGTCTATGCTGGTGATTTTGATGTATTAAAAAACAAGCTGAATGGTACGGTAGATAAACTTGCAGAAACCATTATGGGGGTGCGTTCTGCAGGAGACAATTTATCTTCTGCATCAGAGGAAATTTCAGCGACAGCACAAACCATGAGTCAGGCAACCAATGAACAAGCTGCAAGTGTGGAAGAAACCTCGGCGTCGGTTGAGCAAATGTCGGCGTCGATTAATCAAAATACCGAAAATGCAAAAGTGACAGATAGCATGGCCAGTAAAGCCTCTAAAGAGGCCGATGAAGGGGGGAAAGCCGTCGCGGAAACGGTTACTGCGATGAAGTCGATTGCCGACAAAATTGGCATTATCGATGATATTGCTTATCAAACCAATTTATTAGCACTGAATGCCGCAATAGAAGCCGCTCGAGCGGGTGAGCATGGCAAAGGGTTTGCAGTGGTTGCTGCAGAAGTTAGAAAGCTGGCTGAACGTAGTCAAATTGCGGCTCAGGAAATTAGCGAAGTCGCAGAAAATAGTGTTGGTTTGGCAGAAAAAGCTGGTCATTTATTAGATGAAATCGTTCCTTCAATTAATAAAACCTCAGACTTGGTTCAAGAAATCAGCGCAGCCTCAGAAGAACAATCTTCCGGTGCTGAGCAAATCAATCGTGCGATGGATCAATTGAGTAAAGTGACCCAGCAAGGTGCCGCTTCATCAGAGGAGCTTGCTGCAACGGCTGAAGAAATGAGTAGTCAAGCTGAAAATTTGCAGAAATTGATGGCATTTTTTACGGTTACTGATGGTGCATCTTATTCTCAACCCTCCGTATTGCAGGGTCAATCTGCATCTTCGTTCGGCGAACCGCCTATTGATAATCAATCTATGGAAAGAGAAGTCGAAGATGGTTTCGTGAAATTTTAGGAGGCCACTATGACAACTTCAATGGCAAAAAATAATACAGAGCATGCACAAATTATAGATGAGCAAGTGGAAGAGGAACAGTACCTGACCTTTTATTTAGGTCGTGAAATGTTTGCACTGGGTATACTCAATATTAAGGAAATTTTGCAATATGGACAATTGACAACCGTACCGATGATGCCAACGTTTATTCGCGGAGTTATCAATTTGAGAGGGGCGGTGGTTCCGGTCGTTGATCTGGCGACGCGCTTTAGCGGTCAGAGTAATAATATCACCAAAAAAACATGTATTGTGATTATTGAAGTCAATACAGATGATGGTAAACAAGATATCGGTGTCGTTATGGACTCAGTGTCGGAAGTATTAGAAATTCCTGTCTCTGATATCGAGCCACCTCCTGTTTTTGGTGCAAAAATTCGCGCCGATTTCATCCAGGGTATGGGTAAAATCAGTGACAAAATTGTAATTATTATTAATGCCGATAAAGTGCTTTCAATTGAAGAAATCGCAATGCTGAGTCAAACTGAACTTTCAGAAAAAAAAGTTGATTTATAGTGAATTCCATAGAAATAAGTGATAAAGAGTTCAGCCTTTTTCGTTCTCTGATTTATAATATTTCCGGCATTAATTTTAGCATGGAAAAAAAAACCTTGGTGAGAGGGCGGCTCGCATCGCGACTTCGGCATTATAAAATGAATAGTTATTATCAATATTATAACTATATTGAAGCTGACCTCGGTGGTGAGTTACAAGTTGCTGTTGATTTATTGACAACCAATGAAACCTATTTTTTCAGAGAACCTAAACATTTTGATTTTTTGCGTGAAATGGTGTTACCTCAGCAACGCGGTGCTCAGCTACGTTATTGGAGCGCCGCTAGCTCATCAGGTGAAGAAGCGTATTCCTTGGCCATGACCCTGGCTGAATATGCTCGAACCTATGATTGGAGTATCACCGGTACAGATATCAGTACTCGTGTTCTGGAGCGCGCAAAATTTGGACATTATCCTCTGGATCGACTGCAGGAAATGCCGAAGGCCTTGTTGCATAAGTACTGCCTTAAGGGGGTAGGGAAACATTCTGGAACCTTTATTATTACGCCTGAGTTGCGAAAGAAAGTGAAATTTGTTCACGCTAATTTGAAAAATGATTTAACTGTGTTAGGTCATTTTGATGTCATTTTTTTACGCAATGTTTTGATTTATTTTGACTTAAAGACTAAACAACAAATTGTAGCAGGCATACTTCGACGTTTAAAACCAAAAGGTTACTTAATGATCTCTCATTCTGAAAATTTACATGGCGTGACGGATAAATTAGTAGCGTTACAACCTTCAATATATCAAAAAAAATAAAGCGGTTATGGAAAAAATAACTCGAGTATTTATTGTTGATGACTCTGCTGTCGTACGTAAAGTAATGACAGAAGTCTTGGAAAAAGACCTCGCTATCAAAGTGATTGGTAGCGCTACAGACCCTATATTTGCAGCCAGAAAAATGGACCGTAATTGGCCTGATGTCATTGTTTTGGATGTAGAAATGCCGCGTATGGATGGAATTACCTATTTGAAAAAAATAATGAGTGAGCGACCTACGCCGGTTGTAATTTGTTCTTCGTTGACCGAAAAAGGTGCAGAAATCACCATGCAAGCCCTTTCTTCTGGAGCGGTCGCTGTCGTAGAAAAACCTAAAGGGCAAGTTAAGGATTTCCTGGAAGATGAGGCTTTAAACCTCACTCATGTTGTAAAAACTGCGGCAAAGGCCAATGTGGCCAATCTTCGATCTACGCCACAGGAAGCGCCTGTCACTCCAGCTAAAGAAAAAGCAGGTATTGCTCTACCGCCAGTACCACATGCCATGCGAACCACAGAACGGATTGTCGCTATAGGGACGTCTACGGGCGGCACTCAGGCGCTAGAGACCGTTTTAACAAAGTTGCCGGTTAATGCACCAGGTATTGTTATTGTTCAGCATATGCCAGAAAAATTTACTGCCATGTTTGCGGAAAGATTGAATAGTCTTTGTCATATTAGAGTCAGAGAAGCGAAAAATAATGATCGGGTTTTACCCGGAACAGCTTTAATCGCACCGGGTGGTCAGCATATGGAACTGGCAAAAAGTGGTGCTCAATATTGTGTAAAAGTCTTTTCTGGCCCTTTAGTGAATCGTCATCGACCTTCGGTTGATGTGTTGTTTAAATCAGTCGCAAAGAATGCCGGAAAAAATGCGTTGGGTATGATCCTCACCGGAATGGGAGATGATGGTGCCGTGGGCCTGAAAGAAATGCATGACATGGGCTCACCCACCGTGGCTCAAAATGAAAAATCCTGTGTCGTTTTTGGTATGCCCAAAGAGGCTATTAACCTTGGAGCAGCCGACCATATACAGCCGCTCAGCAGTATGGCATCAACGATCAAAAATTTTTCCAGCACACATGATTTTTAGAGGTGAAAGCACTCAAACCAGTAGGCTAGGGCGGGTTGCACGCCCTCGAAATTATGTTTCGTCCATTGAAAGTAATCAATAGCGATCATTATTGTATTGCCCCCTGTGCCACATCAAGTCGAAACTAATTCACTTTCAGCCCGTCTTACCATGCACCTAACGGCCACGCAAAAATAATTTATCTAATTCAGCTAAAGAAATTTCAACATAGCTCGGACGACCATGATTACATTGTCCACTACGAGCCGTACGTTCCATATCTCGCAACAAGGCATTCATTTCCGGAATAGTCAGTTGACGTTGCGCACGTACCGAGCCATGGCACGCCATAGTCGCAAGGACTTCATCCATGTTTTGCGCCAGCAAATAACTCTGACCATGCTCACGTACATCGGACAAAATATCACGCATTAGTTTTTCTATATCGGCATGACCTAAAATAGCAGGGACTTGCCTGACCACAACAGTTTCAGGCCCGGCTTGACTACATTCAAAACCCAGCTTGGAAATTTCATCTTTAAAGTCTACAACCAAAGCCGCCTCTGCTTCACTGACCGTAACCGAGACAGGCAGCAACAAAGGCTGTGCCACCATACATTCATCGGCCCAAGACTTTTTTAGACGTTCATAGGTGACTCGCTCATGTGCGGCATGCATATCTACCAATATTAATCCTTGCTCATTCTCCGCAAGAATATAAATCCCTTTAAGCTGAGCCAAAGCATAGCCCAAGGTAGGCCTGTCCACGGCTTGTTGTTTTTCTTCTTCGACCTCGGATTGTTTAGGATGCAGCGCACCATATGCCGCCATTTGTTCAGCGACGACATTTTTTGCATTGACATTGAGTGCGGACGAGACATAAGATGACCGCCCAGCGCTATAGGTTCGGCTTCCAGAGTCTGACGAAGCCGCGGACGATGCACTATGACTCGTACCCAAAAAGGTGCTTTGCATCGGCGAAACCGCAGCCGCGGGCTTCGTTGTGGACACCACTTCTATCTCTGAAGTCACAGGTAAATCTTCAACCTCGCCAGGCCCCGCCTGCGCCAAGACATTGTGCAGGGTGCGATACAAAAAATCGTGTACCGCACGGCTCTCTCTAAAACGCACCTCATGTTTGCTGGGGTGCACATTCACATCAACATCTTTGGGTGACATTTCCAAATACAGCACAAAAGCAGGGTGGCGTCCGTGATACAGCACGTCGCGGTAACCTTTGCGCACAGCATGAGCGACAACTTTATCGCGAATCACCCGCCCATTCACGAAAAAATATTGCAAATCCGATTGACTCCGTGAAAAAGTGGGTAACCCTATCCAGCCCCACAAACGCATCCCTGATGCTTCCCAGTCTGCATAGAGTGTATTTTCAGCAAAGCTTGTACCACAAAGTTTGGCAATGCGTTTTAATTTTTGTTCCGGTGTTGTCGCTACCGGTAAATTAAATATAGTGCGGCCATTATGTTTGAGATGAAAAGCCACCGCAAAGCGGCTCAATGCCAGCCGCCGAACCCCCTCTTCAAGATGATTAAACTCCGTTTTTTCCGTACGTAAAAATTTACGTCGGGCCGGAGTGTTAAAAAAAAGATCTCGAACTTCAACGGTTGTCCCTTGAGGGTGCGCCATCGGTGCGGTTTCTACTTCGGGGTCACGTCCCTCCGTTTTAACCGACCAACCTGCATCTTCACCGGCCACTCTGGAAATCAGCAGCGTACGTGATACGGAGCTGATAGAAGGTAGAGCCTCACCTCGAAAACCCAGGCTCGCTACGTTTTCTAGATCCGCATATTTTTGAATTTTGCTGGTGGCATGTCGACTCAACGCAAGCTCCAAATCATCGCGATGAATACCTCCGCCATTGTCCCGTACCGTAATACGCTTACTCCCTCCTTGCTCAACCTCAATGTCCAACACAGTCGCACCGGCGTCCAAGCTATTTTCAAGCAATTCCTTAACAACAGAAGAAGGCCGTTCCACCACTTCGCCTGCTGCAATTTGGTTTGACAACTGATTACTCAGCCTTTGAATTCTCATAAATATCCCATTTTTTCTTATATATTAAAAGGATAATAAAGTGCATAGCCTTATCTGCCCCCTCAAGAAATCATTCTACATTGCCGACTATGTTAACGGGAAAATTAAATCATTCACAATTATAGATTAAAGACACTCGAATTATGGCAAAAAACGAAACGGTACTCGTCGTTGATGATGATCCTAGTCTGGTTGCTGTCCAGTCCGCTTATTTACAAAGCTTTGGTTACCAAACCGTGACTGCTGAAAATGGCCATCAAGCAATAGATATTCTTAAAAAGCAGTGCTTACCTATTGATATTATTATTTCAGATGTGATGATGCCCGGTATGGGGGGGTACGAACTGTGTCAAACCATCAAAAATGACGAAGCAATAAAAGACATTCCCTTTCTTTTTGTTTCTTCTCATACCAGCCTGGAGGAAAAAATAAAAGGGTATGGGGTCGGTGGAGACGACTACGTCAATAAACCCGTCATTCCAGAAGAGCTGGATTTCAAATTAAAAATGCTGCTTGAAGCAAAAGATAAAAAGAAAGCGTTACAAAACCAACTCGCCGAGAGCCATAATGCGGCAATACAAGCGATGACCTACTCTGCTGACCTGGGTCAAATTTTAGAGTTTTACAAAAATACATTAAATGCGAATAATTTCGAAGAGTTATCGGCTTTTTTATTTGAAGTCACCAATAGCTTTGGACTACATTGCACTTTGCAAATCACAGCTCTGGAAAAAACACTCAATTTATCAACAAATAAAGGGGAAGTTTCACCACTGGAATCAAATGTCATCGAATTATCTCGCACCAAAGGGCGTTTTTTCGATTTTGGCACGAGAACCGTTATCAACTATAAAGACTTTTCTTTGCTCATTAAAAATATGCCCGTCAATGATCCTGAACGTTACGGCATTCTAAAAGATACTTTGGGTACACTGTGTAACGCCATAGAAGCGAGAACAAAAGTGATTCTTTCTAACAAAGCAGCCCAGCACAACGAAGTCATACTCAACACAGTGCAAGAGATGTTAGCTGAAGTAAAACAGATGTTCAGTAAAGTTCAAACAAGCAATATTGCGACCATAGAAAAAATGTCCGATCAAATAGAAGAGGCCATGTTGACCAGCTTAGGTTTAAGCGAAGAGCAGGAAGCAAGCATCCGAGTCATCGTACGAGCGTGCTTGAATGACACGAACCAGGTATACGAAAAAAGTACCGTCTTGACCAAAAAATTCGAAGGCATCCGGGCACAGCTAGAAAGCTTCCTTAGCATGAATATGTAATAATAGGTCTGCTCCACTGAAGATAAGACTCATGTTACCGGTATTGTTGCCCAAATTTTTTCAGGAAACGGCATGGTTTTTTTGACAGATGGATGCGAAAACACCCCAGTAATTCATTACAAAAAGGATGAAAAATGGAATTGCGGTATCAGGAATCGGCCGAAGAAGCCGCCCAAGTCGCCAGACAAGCTCTGCCCTTCGCTAGCAAACATAATTTACCCGCAAACCCTGTTAACTACGCTGTATTTTATGAATATATCATCGGATCTAATACTCCGTTTTGCCTAGAACTAGAGCATATTCTCAAGGAGCAAAACCTGACGCAGGCACAAATAGAAGACCTGTATCAACGTTATATTGTTCAAGAGAACGAAGAAAGCAATCTCCAAGCACAAGAACAGCTCCGCAACATCATGCTTAACGCATTAAGCTCTATCATTGATCTGGATTCTGATAGTACACAGTACCAAAAAAAATTGCGTGAAAGCATGATTAATTTAGAGCAAGATCACGATTTCAGTGAAACTCGAGCCTTTGTCGCACAAATTATTAAAGACACTCATATGATGGCTTCTTCAACCGCTCAATTGCAGCAAAATTTGAACCAGGCTAACCTGGAAATCACCGAGCTCCGACAAAAATTCGAACGCACACGCCATGAGGCATTAACCGACCCGCTTACTGGCTTAAGTAACCGCAGGGGCTTTGATGCCGCCTTATTGGAAATTCGCAAAGAAAGTGAAGTCAACAAACAAAACATGGCACTCGTCATCATTGATATTGATCATTTCAAAGCCGTCAACGATAAATTTGGTCATACAACGGGAGATGAAGTACTAAGATATGTTGCCGCCACGCTTCGCGAAGTAGTACGAGGTAATGACATTACCACACGCTATGGCGGCGAAGAATTTGCTATTATTTTGCCCGAAACAGACCTGGAAGGGGCGCATACCGTTGCCAATAACATTCGCAAGCGTATCTGTCGCGCGCCGATTGGTCGCAAAGCCTCTCAAGAAATTATCGGAACCATTACAATCTCCGCTGGCGTTGGGCAACTTAAACATCAAGAAGAAATTAGCACACTCATTGAACGTACAGATGCCGCATTATACGACGCGAAAAACCAGGGACGTAATCGGGTTTGTTTTGCAAAATAGCAAACTACAGAGGATCAACTCGCCGCCTTAAAACCTTTAATTTTGAGTGTTTATTTTTGCTGTCGAGACGGCGCCGTTGTGCTCCCTTTGTCATTTTAGTCGGCTTTCTTTTTTTTCGTACCAACGCAACACTCTGAACCAGGCTTTGCAGGCGCGTTAGAGCATCGTCCCGGTTGGATTCCAGTGTACGATACCGCTGAGCCTTAATCACAATGACACCGCCCTTCGAAATACGCTGATCTTTTAATTGAAGTAACGCTTGTTTATAAAAATCGGGAAGTGATGAGGCCGTAATGTCAAAACGCAAATGGATTGCGGATGACACTTTATTCACGTTTTGCCCCCCTGCACCTTGGGCACGAATCGCCTGTAACTCAATGTCTGCATTTGGAATCGTAACATTGCTGGAAATGATCAGCATTGATAACAACCTCATCCTTAATTTTAGATCCTACCCAACCCATTTTTTTATTACCTAAATCCTGAAAGTGATCGTATTCACAGTGCAAGATATTGATTCACATCGCGCTACGGATCAAGAGCTTGTGCTGAGTGAGCACTTGCAGGATCTAGGTATTATATCAAAATTTGTTGCCAACGAAGGAGCACGTTCTTGTCCAAAAACATAAGTTATGGTTTCATATGAGGGCAAATAATAACTGGCAGTAGAGATGTCGCTCCGACTATCCATAAATCCAGCCAAACAACAAGGATATCTTAACAATGCTAAAGCCATTGCGCTTATCGCACTCTTTATTTTTTTTGGTCTTGCTGCCCATCCTCGTATTACCAAACAACATCAGTCTTGCTGCGGAAAAACCTAATGCAAATGCGATCGCCTCCGCACACCCATTAGCCACAAATGCAGGTCACGAAATATTAGTTGCCGGTGGCAATGCTTTTGATGCAGCCATTGCAATTACTGCGGCGCTGGCAGTCGTTGAACCTGCGGGTTCAGGCTTAGGCGGCGGTGGATTTTTCCTCCTGCATCGTGCCCAGGATCAATTCGAAATCATGATTGATGCCAGAGAAAAGGCTCCGATCGCGGCTCATCGAGATATGTACCTGAATAAGGCGGGGGATGTCATTAAAGGCGCATCGTTAAACGGCCCACTGGCTGCGGGGATCCCCGGTATTCCAGCCGCATTGGAACATCTCGCTAAAAAATATGGCCAGCTCCCTCTCAGCCGCTCACTCGCACCAGCCATTCGTTATGCCCAGGATGGTTTCCCCATTTCAAAGAGTTACCAAACCAAAATAAAGTGGCGCCTCAATATTTTTAAGCAATACCCAAAAACAGCGGCCATATTTTTGGATCAAGGAAAATTACCTAAAGTGGGGTTTCTGCTTAAACAAAGCGACCTTGCCGCAACGTTACAACAATTAACAAAAGGGAAATCTGGATTTTACTCGGGCGACGTCGCGCAAAAATTAGTGACGGGTGCCCGTGCTGCTGGCGGAATATGGACATTAGAAGATCTCGAACAATATCAAATCATAGAACGACAGCCCATTTCTTTTAATTATAAGCAAGCCCGTCTTGTTGCCGCAGCCCCCCCGTCGTCAGGGGGGATTGCACTGGCGACGATTTTAAATATCCTCGAAGGCTATGATTTAGAAAAAATAGATGAAGTTGACCGCATTCACTTGATTGTAGAAGCGATGCGTCGTGCTTATCGAGATCGATCTGTTTATCTTGGCGACCCTGATTTTATCGATATTCCTTTCAAGCGGCTGACCCATCAAGAGTATGCTGCCGGACTGCGTGCCTCGATCAGAATGGATCAAGCCACCGCCAGTACGACCCTGCCCGGTGCCCCGATCACATCAACAGGTACCGATACCACCCATTTTTCAGTCATGGATGCGGAGGGAAATCGTGTTGCCGCAACCTTGTCGATTAACTTGCCGTTTGGCGCTGCTTTTGTCCCCCCGGGTACCGGCGTATTACTCAACGATGAAATGGATGACTTTTCAATAAAACCCGGAGAACCCAATGCCTACGGCCTCATTGGTAACCACGCCAACGCCATTGCGTCAGGCAAACGTCCACTGTCCAGCATGACACCGACTTTTATTGAAACAAAGAATAAAGTCGCGGTACTAGGGACACCCGGTGGTAGTCGAATCATTACGATGGTTTTGCTGGGTATTCTCGACTTCATGGGCAACCAACCCGCTCATAGCTGGGTCAGTCAAAAACGGTTTCACCATCAATATTTACCCGATGTCATTCAATATGAAAAAGGGACTTTCAATAGCGAAAAAATAAAAAAACTCAATATGTTAGGGCATAAACTTCAAGAAAGCTCACGCCCCTATGGCAACATGCAAGCGATATTTTGGAATAAACAAACAGGGAAAGTAGAAGCCGCAAGTGACCCTCGCGGCATAGGTAAAGCCACCGTCATAGCTCAAGATGAGGCGCGGCTCGAGGATGAAAATCGACACTGAAAAACCCGGTTCGAACAAACGCCCAGACCTGAAAATATGGTATATTCAAGTTTACTGAGGATTAATTAATGCGTTCGAATCAAGCTGTTACAAAAATCCCTTTGCACTCTTTCATCAAACAAGCGCGAGCACGTGGCGTTGACTGGAAGTTAGCCGGAAGCCGCTATGGGGTACTTCTGGCGATTATATTAATCCCCTTGCTGGGTATTTTTAGAATTGATGTTTCCTCTGGATTCATTATTCTAGATAGACAAATCTGGTTTTCTGATTTTCATATTGTTTTTGGCTTTTGGCTCGCATTTGCCAGCAGTATGATCATGCTCTACTCTACACTAGGAACCGTATTTTGTGGCTGGGCCTGCCCACAAAATACGTTTTCTTCCTGGGCGAACACCACGACTCGAAAACATCTGGGTAAAAAAGCAGTCATTGATTGGGATAAAGAAAAAGAGGCCAAAGTCGCCTCAGGTAAAAACCATTGGAGTAACTGGGTCTGGCTGAGTCTTAAAATGATAATAGCTTCGATGCTGATTGCGCTGATCCCGTTACTTTATTTTCAATCTCCCAGCGCGGTCTGGTCTTTCATCACCTTTCAGGAAAACGAAGAACTCGCCGGATCATTACACTGGATTTACACCGTGTTTACGTTCATCGCTTTGGTCAATATTGCCGTCGTACGCCATTTTGTTTGCCGTTACATGTGTATTTACAGGATGTGGCAATTTCTTTTTCAAACCAGTGATACCTTACATGTCGTGTATGATAAAAACCGCGAAAGTGAATGCGAAAAATGCAATTTTTGCGAAACAACGTGTACATTGGACATCAATCCCCGTAACACGAATGTCTACGACAGTTGTATCAATTGTGGGGAATGCATTACCGCTTGCAACGCCCTTCACGATAAAGACAAAAAACCGGGTTTGCTCAGCTTTAAAATCGGCTCCCGCAGACATCAAGATGGTACAAAAAAATCCAGCAACCTGGTCTCTGCAAAGACACGACTCACTTGGGTCACTCCGGCATTTCTTATTGGGGTAGGGCTAACCACATGGGGACTCTTCAATTATAACCCCTACCATCTCGCTGTGTATCGAGGCGAAGTCCCCCGAGGAGAACCCATTCAAGATTATAAAATTCATATCGCCAACAAGCTCTACAAACCCGTCGAGATGAAACTCAGCGTTGAAAATCTACCCTCAAATAGTTACACTCTATCTACTGAAAATGTGTTTTTTGAGACGGCAACACGCCAAGATATTAAGCTCCATATCCTCGATGAATATCTCAGCCCGGGCCTTCACCCATTCACTGTCCGCCTCACAGCCCGTAATGGCTGGGAATCAAGTTACCAACAACTCCATCTAGCAAAGTGAGAACCCTCTTATGACAAATACAAAAAATGAAATACCCAGCTCCGTGGATAAACCCAAATGGGGTGAAACACCCGAATCACACTTAGGTTATAAATCCAAACAAGAACGGATGGATAAACGAGGGCTGGAGGATTGGGAAATGGTCGCGGCGATGGAGCAATCAGACAACCCCATTCCGTACTGGTTTTTTGCAATTTTTGGTGTGCTACTACTGGTTGCTATTGGTTTGACCTTTCCATTCTGGGGCAACCGTCCAGGGTATGAACGAGCCTGGTTCGATTGGGGTATTCCGGCCGGTGTCGCATGGGTGGTCGTTTCGAGTGTGGCCATCTACTATATGGTTGACTATCGTCATATTCGCGCCGAAAAAAAAGCCGAAGCGGCCGCTGCTAAAGAAAACGGGCTGAGTGATGAGATCAAGGAGAAGTAACATGAAGCGCATGTTTTATTCAGTTTTCATGTTGTTAATATTCACAAGCTGCAGCTTATCAGGCATCGGTATGTATCCGCAACAAACCTGGGAAGATTTGACCATCCATGTAGAAACCCGCCCCGCCCCTCTCATAAAAGGCACCAACGAATTTCTGGTTTACGCCACGATAAATGCTCGACAGCCCGGCAGTGATTTAATCGTGTCCATAAAAGAACGCGGCTCTAAAAAATGGCACCAGGCCATTCAGGATGGTCATGTTGGTGTATACCGACGTGCTATCTTGATACAAAATCCAGAAACCAACGTACTCCAGGTTCGCATCAAAAGAGACAAAAAAGTCGGACTGCTCGAATTTGCTCTCAATGACTATGTCACTATTGACTAATACTTTCTAAAATAATAAATACCATAATGATGGCAACAACTGAAAACAACCCCAACGAAAGAGCTTATCAAGACACGGCAGGCACGGAACAAATTTGTGGTTGCCCAGAAACATTTCCAGACTGGGATGACAAAGACATCGATCTCGGTAACCATTGCGTGTTGAGTCAAAGCATTCCGACCTTTTTCCACATGCCTCTTTCTTATAATACGTATCAAAAAAAGCAAGCCGTAGAAATAGATAACCTAGAATTAACCGAAAAATGGCCCGGTTTTATTATGACCAAAATGGGTATGTTACGCGGCCGAATGATGCGCCCCCTTGAAGATTCGCAATCACCCGGAAGACATGTTGAATACCTGCCTTGCCCCTTTATGATCCGCGGCAAACTCCACCCAGGTGATGTCGGCACCGTTAAAACATCACTGGGCGAGATGCAAATGAAAATGGTAAGCGATGGCTTGCATCCCAAAGAACTCTACCTCTGCTATGTAACCTGTCCAAGATGTGAAGAGAAAAAAGGAGGCCCTAAAATACTGTTAGCAAGACGCTGGTTAGAAAGCAGCGGCTTAAAACGACAAGCTGCTAAGAGACTATAAATAAATCAGGTTATGAAAATATCTTAAAAAAGATAGAGGGTTGCGACTATGAGAAGTACAATATTCGTATGGCCAAAAATTGAGACTAACAGTCATCTGTTTGAAACACCGCCCGTGGCTATATGTATTTTGATTTTATTATTTCCCCCCATCACCTTTTGCTGGCTGAGTAGTTAAATAATTTTCTATAATAAACAAGCTCTACATCTCCAATGTTCCCCGGCTCGTGTAGCAAGGGGGTTTTTAAAAACCGCTAATAAATATAGATTATGCCGTGCAATATATTGCACCAGCAGAGCGGTAGCGTTCCCAAATCAAAAGTTTACACGAATAACAAATTGCATCGCGAAACGAATAACGTGTACTTTATTTATTTCCGTGTATTCCGTGGCTAAAGTTGTTTTTGATCCTGCTCTTTTACTCTTAATTTCCGAAAAACGTCCAGCCAAATCAGTCGGTCACCATCATCATCATGGTAGTGCCGCATCCTTTAAATTCGTCCCCTTTCCATACAGCCCTTCCCTTTGAAAAAAGGAAGGTTTAGAGGGAATTTATGAATAAGGAATTTAAAGGATGCGACAGTAGATGCTTTCACGACGATCATCGCGTGAGGTTATGTAGTACAGTGCCCCTGCGTGCTGACTCACGCCTCTTAACACATAACTGATTGAAACTTCACTTTTCCATTCATGGGTCGTAGTATATACTAAGTATATATTCTTAAGAGGAGCGCCTACAATGGAAACAGCAAAGCTATTCCAAAATGGCCAGAGCCAAGCAGTTAGGTTACCTAAATCACTCCGTTTCGACGGAACAGAAGTCATCATAAAAAAAGCAGGTGAAGGTGTTCTATTGCTACCTGTGAAGCACACCGCAGAGCAACTTATTAGCCTGCTCGAAGAGGTTGATGAACCAGTAGAAATTGAACGAGGTCAGCCAAGGGATTTGGATCGTCGAGATTTTGAATGATCTATCTACTCGATACCAACATATGTATCTACCTCTTAAACAGAAAACCGGGTTATGAAAGCATCCTAAAAAAAATAGATGGCTGTAGCTATGGTGAAATTTGTATCTCTGCAATCACACTAGCCGAATTGGAATATGGTATTGCCAAGAGCGTAAAGAAAGCATCAAACAGGACCAAACTAGAGTATTTTCTCTATCAATTCAAATGCCTACCTTTTGATGATGATGCTACTAAAACTTATGGCAAGCTTCGAGCTGAGCTAGAATCTAATGGAACATCAATTGGCCCGCTAGATACGCTGATAGCAGCCCACGCACAAAGTTTTAACGCAACAGTGGTCACCAACAACACAAAAGAATTTAATCGAGTTACCAATTTACCTATAGAAAACTGGCTAAATTTATAACAAAAAACAGAGTAACCTGCAAAGCGAATAAAATTTTTGCTCTTGCTATTCCGTGTTTTTCCGTGTATTCCGTGGCCAATGTGCTTTTGATCTTTCTCTTTTGCTCCGTGGATTCTGTCGCTAAGTTGTTTTGATTTTATTATTTTCAC
>VAPM010094680.1_pt1 | contig 21422 bp, 21 predicted proteins | sample 3395091 | NCBI WGS metagenome assembly VAPM01 (sample SAMN08290445, study PRJNA428436) | hydrothermal vent metagenome | isolation source: Deep-sea hydrothermal vent chimney 3 | place: Pacific Ocean: Juan De Fuca Ridge
AATGAAGTGGGCATTCAATTACCGATGGCAAAACGTACACTGGTTGAAAGCCGGTTAAGCAAACGGTTGCGCGTACTAGGTTTTGACGATTTTAAATCTTATCTGGATCATACGCTTGAAAGCGCTGACGGTGCTCTCGAAAAACTACAGCTTATCGATGTTCTGACAACCAATAAAACAAGTTTCTACCGTGAACCAGACCATTTTGATTATCTGGTCAGTCACGCGGTTCCGGCGATTGTGAAAAAAAATGGCAACAGCCGACAGGAAATTAAGGTCTGGTGTGCGGGTTGTTCGACCGGTGAAGAATCATACACACTCAGTATCGAACTAAATGAAATGTCTACAGCACGTGACAAGCTTCCATTCAATATTCTGGCAACCGATATTTCACATAGCTGTTTAAGCAAAGCCAGTCGTGGCGTTTATACCGAAAGACAGGCTGAATCCATCCCTCTGGAGTTTAGAAAAAAATATTTATTACGCAGTCGAAATACCGATGAAGCACTGGTACAGATGGGACCACAGCTTCGCCAGAGAATTCAATTTAAAAGTCTTAATTTGATGGATGAGCGTTTTGACGCGCCGAAAAATATGGATGTTATTTTTTGCCGGAATGTGATGATTTATTTTAATAATGAATTACGTGAAGGCCTGATCGAAAGATTTGAAAGTCACCTGGTAAAAGGCGGTTATCTGTTTGTTGGTCATTCAGAATCACTTAATGGCATCAAAACAACACTTGAACAAGTCGCACCGATGGTTTATCAAAAAAACTAGATTTAGTGAGAGAAATAATAATGAATAATATTCTACATATAAATTCTGATAAAAAAAATGCTGCATGGTGTTATTCATCAGCAGATAACTATGAGCTGATTTTTGATGTTATCAATTCTGCAAAAAACATCCACGCCATATTAAAGCCAGGACTACCAAAATGTGTTTACCAGCTAAAGTTATATAACGATCTGTTAAAAAAAGGTTTTCAGCTACAGACAGAAATGTCGGCACTGAACCTCGCAGTAAAACAGGAGACTAGCAGAGAATTGCTGATCGTTAATGAATCTCTGATCATCGAATGTATTGTCGAAAATAAAATACATGCGCATTATCACAAAAAAATCATGTTTGATCTTGAAAATAACGGTTATACAAAAGGCCTGCTAATCAACTTTTCTGATGAGATGCAAAGCGACATGGTTACTACCGGCAAACATTGCTCAGTGTTCCACTAACGCGCAGGAAATCATCATGAAATCTGCATCAAAAAACACCGTTAAAGTTATGCTGGTCGATGATTCTGCCGTAGTGCGCCAGACCATTGCCGAAGTACTGAATTCAGATCCGGAGATCGAAGTAATTGATGCCTGCCAGGACCCTTATATCGCCGCAAAAAAGCTTCGTAATGTAATACCTGACGTAATCGTGCTTGATGTGGAAATGCCACGCATGGACGGCATTACATTTCTGCAAAAAATCATGTCACAAAATCCTATCCCGGTCATTATTTGTTCAACACTGGTTGAAAAGGGCGCGGACACAACACTGAAAGCTCTGGAATATGGTGCCGTTGATATTATCCAGAAACCAACAATCGGCACTAAAAAATTTCTTGAAGAAGCCACCGTTTTACTCACCGATGCAGTAAAAGCGGCAGCAAAAGTAAACGTCAAAAAGCTAACCACGCGAACACGACAGATCGCACCTAAATTAACAGCCGATGCGGTATTGTCCGGTGTCAGTGGCAAAGCCATGTCAAAAACCACGGAAAAGATTATTGTTATCGGCGCATCAACCGGTGGTACCGAAGCAGTACGAAGCGTACTGGAAGCCATGCCTCACGATGCCCCTGGAATCGTCATCGTTCAACACATGCCGCAGGGATTTACCGCATCGTTTGCAAACAGACTAAATGATCTTTGCAAAATTAATGTAAAAGAAGCAAAAGACGGCGATTCGGTTCTGCGTGGTCATGCACTGATCGCACCGGGCAACTGCCACACGCTGCTTAAACGAAGCGGTGCACGATATTTTGTTGAAGTGCGCGACGGCCCGCTGGTTGCACGGCATCGCCCGTCGGTTGACGTATTGTTCCGCTCATCAGCACGTTACGCCGGCAGCAATGCCGTCGCCGCTATTCTCACCGGCATGGGTGATGATGGCGCAGCAGGCATGAAAGAAATGCATGATACCGGCGCTTACACCATCGCCCAGGATGAAAAAACCAGCGTGGTTTATGGTATGCCTGCGGCAGCAGTAAAGCAGGGCGGTGTCGATAAAATTTTACCTTTAAATCAGATCGCTGCCGAACTGGTCAATAGTGAATATTCAGACCAGCAACGCAAAGCAGCAACAAGTTAACGGTGACAGAATATGCTAATGACTGATATAAAAGTAGCTTCAGAAATACAGGAAGTGATCTCATCAGGAAGGATATTAAACGTTCTCATTGTTGATGACAGCAAAGTCATTCGCTCTGCAATTAGAGAGATTCTGGAACTGGGCAATATACAGGTAACAGAAGCCAGCAACGGTAAAGACGCACTTGAGCTGGTGTACAACAACACACCTGATCTGGTACTGCTGGATGTTGTCATGCCCGGCATGGATGGTATTTCTGTATTAAGAACGCTGCGCAAATCCTACTCAAAAATGCAACTGCCGGTCATTCTGGTGACCTCTCTGGGATCATCAAGTGAGATCGTACAGGCACTCGACTTTGGTGCCAGTGATTATGTCACCAAACCGGTAGATTTTGATGTGCTGTGGGCGAGGGTGAGCAACCAGTTAATGCAAAAACAAACAGCGGAATATCTCCGTCTGGCGCAAAGCAATCTTGAAAAACAGATTAAACAGCGAACCGCTGAATTAAATAACAGCAATCAGCAGCTGAAAGAAGAAATTGAAGTCAGACTACTCGCCGAAGACCAGTTACAGAAACAGGCAAATTATGATGAGTTAACCGGTCTTCCCAATCGTAGTCTGGCCACCGACCGTTTGTACCAAACCTTATTAAAATCCAAGCGGCATAGCCTGCAACCCTGCCTGGCTTTTCTCGATCTGGATAACTTTAAATACATCAACGATACTTTCGGCCATGCTGCCGGTGATGAATTGCTGCGTGAAGCATCACGACGATTAACCGAATGTGCACGTGAGAGTGACACCGTTGCCCGCCTGGGTGGCGACGAATTTTTACTTATCCTTGAAGACGATAGAACCGACAAAGAACAACAGCGTGAAACCGGTATCAGACATATTGGCGAACGTATCATCGAAAATTTTTCAAAACCATTCGTCATTGAAGGGCATGAACTGAACGTTACCGCCAGCCTGGGTTTTGCCATCTATCCGAAAGATGGTGATGACAGCAACAAATTAATGCGTCATGCAGATGTCGCTATGTACCGCTCTAAAAATGAAGGCAAAAACACCTTCTGCTTTTATTCGCCGGAAATGTCCGCAAAAGCCATAATGCGAATGAATGTCGAATCAGAGCTTCGACAGGCGATCGAAAATAAAGAATTTACCCTGCATTATCAACCTATCGTCAATTCAAACACCGGGCATATTGTCAAAGCAGAAGCCCTGTTACGATGGGATTGCGACAAGCTGGGCATGATCACGCCTGATTATTTTATTCCAATTGCTGAAGAAACCGGCCTGATCATTCCGATCGGGGCATGGGTCATCAAAACTGCCTGTAAACAGGTGAAACAATGGCGTGATTCCGGCTGGCGTGATATGTGCGTCACAATCAACGTCTCTGCACGCCAGTTTCAGGCAAACTCACAATTGGTTGAAACCATAAAAAGGGAACTCAAGGAAAATGATTTACCATCAGACGCTATTCAGCTTGAGTTAACCGAAGGTGTGTTAATGAAAGAAACTGATTGTAGTCAGAAAAGCATGGCACAGCTTGATGAGATGGGTATCAAACTGTTGATTGACGATTTCGGTACAGGTTATGCCTCACTTTCATATCTGCAACGATATAATTTCGATTCGATAAAAATTGATCGTAGTTATATCAGCAATGTATTAATTTCAAAACAGGATGAAAAGCTGGTCAAGGCAGTTATCGCCATGGCAAAAAGTCTCGGCATGTCTGTCGTTTCAGAGGGTGTAGAAAGCAAAGGTCAGCTCGATTTTCTGATAAAAGAGAATTGCGAATATATCCAGGGATATTATTTCAGCAAGCCTGTGCCATCGAAAGAATTTTCCACTCTATTAAAAAAGATGAATAAATCAAAGCATGGCGTTAAATCACTAAAAATAGTTTCCGGGGTCAATTAAATTGCAACATTCAAATAACAAAGTTTTTCTTCATCCCGGTGAATTCTGCTTTACCGGCCAACAATCTCACATACATACCTTGCTTGGTTCATGCATCTCGATCACATTGTGGCACCCTAAGCTGCATATCGGCGGCATGTGCCACTTCACCCTGCCGAGATATCCCGGTGCGCGTAGCGAAGACAGAAAAAAAGATGGCCGTTATGCTGATGACGTGATGTTTATGTTTCAGCGTGAAGCGTTAAAACACCGGACAAAACTCACTGAATACGAAGCCAAAATTTTCGGTGGCGGCAACATGATGAAATCAAAAGGGCAGAACACTGAAGATTCTATCGGCACAAAAAATGCCACGGCAGCTATGACTTTACTGATGAAGGAAAATGTAAATATCCTGGTCGCACATGTTGGTGAATTCGGTCACAGACGAATTGTTTTCGATACCAGCTCAGGCAATGTATGGGTACGACACACAGACAATGATGGAACCAGGCGGGAGAGTATCAATGGCAAAGTATAATGCAATATATGAGGGCAGGTTGCCGCATGGCATGGTCAACAAAATCATGGGGGCCAGAAATGCGACATATCATCAGGGGTTTGCCGCTATCTGTATGAATTTCTGCAATAAAATCTACAAAAAAGCCACTGATATCTTCAGTTGACAGCGGTTTAAATTCAAATGTTTTAACGGCTGTATTAATAGCCGGGATTGTCAACCGGCACACCATATTAAACCATCAAATAAATTTCATATTTTAGCCCTGCCTCCCTAAATATTACCGCTCATCTGTCGATACATTCATTAGTGAGTTTTTATATTGAATATTTGGTGGGCGAGTTATGTCAGTAAGTCAGGAAGTTTCTAAAGACGGTAAGAAGGTACATATCAATATTAGCGGTCGTTTTGATTATAAGGTATCTCAGGCATTTCGAGATAGCTATCGACGTATCCCGGGGCAGGAGTGTGTCTCTTATTATGTCGATTTAAGTGATGCGGTATATATGGACAGTTCCGCACTCGGCATGTTGCTGTTACTGCGTGAACACGCAAAGTGTCGTGGCGGCTCGGTTTTTATTGAGCGCCCCAGCAAGCAAATTGATAATATCCTGAAGGTTGCAAATTTCGAGCAGCTATTCACTATCAATTACACCTGTCCAATCACGCCTTACGCCGGAGAAAGCGCAGGGGCTGAGCATTGAATGATATTTCTATCAATGCTCAGGTAATGCAAAAAACTGGCTGTGCGCTGGTCGTTAGTCGCTCAAATAAAACTATTTCATCGATTAAAAAAATGCTGGCTCCGGCCGGCATTTCTATTGAACCGGCAAATACGGAAGGACAGGTATTCTCTCTGCTGGAAAATCGGAAGTTCTCCTGCATATTGATTGAATCCGGCTTGTCGGAAACGCCATGCAATAAATTCATCCGTGCTCTGCGCATGGTTATCGGCAGTGACTATGTGCCAATAATCATCCTTGCCACAACAGAAGATGAGGAACAATTGTCCTATTGCATATCTGCTGGTTGTGACGATATTTTATTCAAACCATTTACCGCACTGGCACTCAACTCACGGCTATCTTCTTTTGAGAAAACATGTGAACTCAAGCAACTGTATAAAGCTTCTTTAAAAGAGCAAATTGTCGCCAAACGGATTATGACCAATGCGATGGATGAACGATGTCTGAAGTTTAAAGAAATTGAACTGTTAAACAGATCCAAAGCAATTTTCAGTGGCGACCTGTTTTTAACTGCACGCCATCCTGACGGTAGTTTGAATATTATGATGGCCGACTTTACCGGTCACGGCCTGCCATCCACCATCGGCTCTCTACCTGTTGCTGATGTTTTCAGCACCATGACCGAAAAGGGTTTCGAGCTTGGTTATATCCTCGAAAATATCAATAACAAATTGCATACACTACTGCCAACCAGCATGTTTATGGCTTGCAGCGTGGTCAATATTTCCAACGACCTGAAACATGCGAAGGTCTGGAACGGTGGCATGCCAGATATCTATGTCAGAGGTGGTGAAACCGGAAATATACAATGCAAATTACAGTCATCAAGTGTGCCACTGGGTATTACCGAAACGGTATCCAATCAGTACGACATGCAGGATATTGAATTAACACCCGGTGATCAATTTATATTATTTACTGACGGCCTCACCGAATCTTTAAATAAAGATGGTGACATGTTCGGCGAGCATCGTCTGGAAGAATGCTTACGAATAAACAGTCAGAAAAAATCTATTTTTAACGCGCTGATTAACACCTTTGATGAATTTCGTGGTGACGTTGTTGCAATGGATGATGTAACACTTGCCTGTATTCCCTGCAGCAATGAACTCATGCATGAAAACAACATTGATATTACCAAAAGCATGCATATCGCCTGCAGTCAGGATAATCGCTGGCACTGGTATATGGAACTCGGTGGTTCAAGCCTGTGGGAAATTGACCCGGTACAAAACGTTATTGAAGAAGTACACAAGCTTTCAGGCCAATCCGTTAGCACAGATAAACTGTCAGACATCATGAGCACGTTGTATCACAATGTTATACAACATAGCGATCATGCCGACTGTCCACAGATTACTAATATCCACAAAACCAGAAAAACCCGTGATGACAGCAATGATGTTTTTATCAGAATAGGCATTAAAAAAATATATCATAATGGCATACCCGCACTACTGGTACACATGGAGGATAGCGGTAAACAATTTACTCAGGATGCATTACTGAACTCACTAAACAGCCAGGAAAACAAAACCACAAAATTACATGATGAAGAATATCCACTGGTATTTGAACTGAATAAATTAACCAGAAATAAAAATTCAGGCAATCGACTCGAAGCCATTATTTTCGAACACGATAATCTGGTGAATTACTATGGATAATAAACCCGCTGTTTTAGCCGTTGATGACGAACCGTTCAATCTTGAAATAATCAAGGAATACCTGTCAGCGATAGACATAGAAACAGTCTGTGTCGAATCGGGTGAACAGGCATTAATCGTTCTGCAAAATTCACCTCAACGATTCAGTGCTGTACTGCTCGACAGAATGATGCCAGGTATCGATGGCATCGAAGTACTGAAACAGATAAAAGCTGATGAAAACACCTGTCATCTCCCCGTTATCATGCAGACCGCAAAAGCCGGCAAGGATAATATGCTGGAAGGTCTTAACGCCGGCGCGCATTATTATCTGTCGAAACCTTATGATCAGCAGACTCTGTTGGCAATCATCTCAACTGCCATACGCGACTACCAGCGCTATAAAGACATACAGGAAAATCTGGAGCAATCTGCCCAGACCTTAAAACTGATGGAGAAGGGTGAATTCAGTTTTAAAACTCTCGACGAAGCCAGATGTCTTTCAGCCTTACTGGCCAGAGCCTGTCCTGAATCAGACAGCGTAGTTTTTATATTAACCGAACTGATGATCAATGCTGTCGAACATGGCAACCTGGGCATCAGTTATAAAGAAAAATCCCGTTTGATCAGTGAAGAAAAATGGGAAGGTGAAGTATTGCACCGTCTGACATTGCCGGAAAACAGAGATAAGCAGGTAACCATCAAGTTCACCCGTAATGCTGATGAAATAACTTTTCTGATCACCGATCAGGGAGCGGGGTTTGACTGGAAACAGTATATGGAAGTGAGTCCTAACCGGGCGTTTGACAGTCATGGACGTGGCATCGCCATGGCCAACTCAATCAGTTTAAATAAAATCGAATATCTTGAAACAGGGAATAAAGTACGCGTAACCGTATCCAGTAACACATGAACATGATTAACTGTTCGCCAGAAACCGCCATCAAAAATATTTTTGAAAGGGCGGTCACGTCACTAAGCCACTCGCGTGATCAGCTGGATAAAACACGTAAGGCTTTAAGAAAAACAGTGCTCAGGCTATCCGCTTCTATTAACAGTGACAACGCTCAGATCAATGCTGCATTAAAAGATCTGAAAGCTTCCATTGATATAAATATCAATCTGACCGCGCTGGATTCACAATTAGATAAATTATTCGTACTAAAAAATAATGCTGACAACCAAAATAAAACAACCGAAGAAACAGATTTTTATTTATCTCTAAAAAACACGCTTGTTGAAATCCGCTGTTCTGAATTTTGTATAGCCATGGTCAATGATTTTGCCGAGCGCAAACTCTCGGATAGAGAAATCGCGATGGAGATATTAAAATTGATTAATGATGCCACATCTGAGCAGCGGGCAAACCAGGCTTAAGCAATAATAAGAAAAAAATTATCTTGCCCCTTTCTGCAGGCTTGACAGAGCTATCAATTTTCAGCTGAAAAACAATGCCTGTGCCAATGCCTGAATCCCCGGCAACTTTTCAGAAAGTTGTTCGAAACATGCCTCATCTTCATATTCATGCACATATTCATTTGCCGGATCAGATGCCAGTAAAACAGCGGATGCCAGTTTTTGAGCATTCCGATGATTATTTACCAGTGGTTTATCATCATCCGCATCAGCCGTTGGACTGGCGATAGCTTCGACGATAACATCCGGCAGGTCGATATATGAGGCCAGGTAACTGCCAGCGGTGTATAAGTTGATACCCAGCTGATCGGTTAATCCCATAGAAATCGAATCGATTTCATTTTTCTGTCTTAAAACAATAATACGGGCGGTCTCTTCAGGTCTCTGAGTTGCCAGCCACAGCAACCCCATATTATGCAGCAAGCCGGCGAGCCGCGCCGTATCAGCGCAAACATCGGCATTTTTTCTTGCACATATATGAGCGGATTCAGCCGTAAGCAAAGCACTTACCCAGAAAATTTTTGAATCAAAAGGCGGGCAACGAGAGGGATCAAAAACCTCTGCGATGGATAATGCAATGGAAATACTGCGAACCGCCTGAACGCCGATCCTCGCACAGGAATCACGCAGCGTGGTAATCGGGCTGACCGGCGATGCCCAGGCCGAGTTAGCCGTTGCCACAATTTTTATTACGATTGATGGAAACTTTTCAAGTTCTTCAGCTAAGCGGGTATAGCAGATATCATCATTATTCAATGTTTTTAACAAGCTTGAAATATCAGGCGGCAGCACAGGGAAGCCCTGTTCCTGCTCCATTTCCTTACGAAGTAGTTGATGGCATTCCATCATTACGCTACCTGGTTCTCTTTCGGCCGACGAAAACACAACTCTGTTAATACCGGTATTTTATCCGCCTGTACGGGTCGGCTAAAGTAATACCCCTGTGCCATATGGCAGCCCATGGTTACCAGAAGTTTCAACTGTGCTTCAGTTTCAACACCTTCAGCAACAACTTTAAGCCCCAGCGCTTTGCTCATGCCGAGGATGGTGCCGATAAGAATGGATGCCTGCGAGTCGTTCGGTAGATGCCGGATAAACTCTCTGTCTATCTTCAGCACATCAACGGTCGCATCTTTGAGCACTGACAAGGATGAATATCCGGTACCAAAGTCATCGATAGCGGTTCTGAATCCCAATTTACGCAACTGCTGGCAGGTCTTTAAAAATACCCGCTGATTACGCGAGGTGCTTTCAGTAATTTCGATCTCGATAAGTGAGGGTGACACCCCTGAATCATTGACGATTTTTGCTACATCTCTGGCAAAGTGCGTTTCTTCAAAATGTTGCGGTGAGATATTGACTGCAACAGCAATATTTTCCAGCCCCTGCTGCTGCCATTTTTTAATCTGGCAACAGGCTTCACCGACAACCCATTCACCCAGTTCGGTAATCAGTCCTAAACGCTCGGCATCGGGAATAAAGCTATCCGGCGCACGCAGGCCATTCTCCGGATGATTCCAGCGAATAAGCGCTTCAACACTGACAGTTTTTCCGGTAGAGAGTGAAATTTTTGGCTGATAATACAACTCAAACTGCTGCTCTTTGAGTGCCGTTCGCAAATCATCTTCGATGGTTAAACGATGCTGCGCTGCGGCAGTCATTGCCACGTCATATAACATATATTGTTTTTTGCCGGATTTCTTGGCTTCATTCATAGCGGTGTCCGCCGCCTTGATCAACACATTCGCATCGCTACCATCCTGAGGATAGATTGCGATACCGATACTTGCGTGAGGAACAATTTCTCTACCAGCTAGAATAAAAGGCTGAGAGAGCAGTTCCAGACAACGCCGCGCAACATTTTCCGCCGAATGATTATCTTTGACATCATTAATCAGCACACAGAATTCATCACCACCTAAGCGGCTGGCAAAATCTGATTCACGCAAGAGGTTACGCAGCCGGTTGGCTACTTCGATGAGCAGCTTGTCTCCAACGTCATGACCAAAGCTGTCATTGATATTCTTGAAGTCGTCCAGATCCAGGTACAGCACGGCGAATTTTTCCGAGCGGCGCTGACTACTGACGATTAATTCCTGTAGCTGTTTGTTAAAGCTGGAGCGGCTGCTCAGTTTTGTTAATGAATCGTAAAACGCCAGCTCCATAATACGCTGTTCAGCACGTCGGATAGAGGATATTTCCTGAACCGTACCTATCAACATAGGATTTTTGTCATCACTGCTAACAAGACGGAAGCGATGCAACAGATAGCGCGGCTCATCTGAATGTGAATTAATAATCTCCTGTTCCCAGCTGGAATCCTGACCACTGGTGAGACATGATTGAATCGCGGTATTCATACCATCATCGCCAATGCTTCCGACAAAATTATCCAACGTTTTAATGTTGCTTAATGAATGATTGAAATATCGCTGCAAATGACGCGAAAACTGTATATGTTGTTTGTTCGGTTCCCATGACCAGTGACTTACCTGTGCGGTATGTTCGGCAGCCTCCAGTAATTGCTGATGTTGCCAGAGCGCATTTGCATTACGTGTTTTTTGCAGGGTAAAGAGAATGGTGTAAGCGAGGTTAAGATGATTAACCGCGTTACCAAGTGTGTCATGATCACCGTTGTCACTTAAAGCTCGCAGCTGTTCGATAACCGCGCGGCTTAAATCTTTTGGTGAACTTAAAATTGGTGTTTTATTGATGCTCCCAACCACTGATTCTGAAGCAGAATTATTTCTAACCCAAGTTTTAAGAATATCCTCTATATCACTGATAGAAAAGGGTTTACTCAGGTAGTTATTCATCCCAACCTGTTCGCAACGTGCCTGTACATCATGCGACAGATCGGCGGTTACCGCAATAATCGGCACCGGTTTGCGGTTCTGTTCCTTCTCAACCGCACGAATAGCCTCAGTGGCAGCGAAGCCATCCATGTAGGGCATATGTATATCCATGAAAATCAGCGCGTAGTTATTCTGGCTGATTGCTTCAAGTGCCTGCAAGCCATTTTCGACAATTTCAATTTTGTATCCCAGCAGATCCATCTGTTCATACATGATTTCCTGATTTTCCAGGGTATCTTCAGCTAACAAAATGCGGACTTCATTATCATCCGCCACGGTACCGACTTTATTGCCCACGGCCAGTTCAACGCTGAAACTAAAAATACTGCCTTCTCCGAGCGTGCTATGTAACGATATTTCACCGCCCATAAGCTGTATCAAATCACGCGTGATAGAGAGCCCCAGACCGGTGCCGGAAAAATCTCTTATCGCATTCACACCGCCTTCCTGTTCAAAAGGTTCAAAAATGGTCAGCTGGTACGCGGGATCGATACCTTTACCGGTATCCCGTATGGCAACGTCCAAATGAATAACCTCGCCAACAATTTCAACATCGGTGGTCAGTTCGATTTCACCCTGTTCGGTAAACTTGACGGCATTACTGAGAATATTAACGATAACCTGACGTAAACGGGCAGGGTCGCCAACCACCTCATGTTCAACATCTTTCGGAAGATGGGTAATCAATCGCAGGTTTTTTTTCTGCGCATCACTGGCAATTTGTTCAACCGCATCATCAAGCAAATCATGCAGGTTAAAAGCTTCTTCATGCAAACTGAGCTTGCCGGATTTTATTTTTGAAAAATCAAGAATGTCACTAATGACTCCAAGTAAAGAGGCTTCGGAGCTATGAACAGTCTCAATTAAATGCTCTGAGCCTTCATCAACAGGTGAATCTAGCATTAATTCCAGCATACCCATCACACTATTCATAGATGTGTAATCACTAGCATCTACAGTTGCTGCCTGTTCTTTTGTTCCCGAGTAATTTTCTTCAGATGCAGGTTCAGATATTTTTAACTGCCTTATATTATTATCTTTGAATTGCTCAAGACTACGAGTAAATTTTCCAGAATCGGCAGCACTAGCATCGGTTGCCTCTAAACCATCCAGCCGTTTCGACAAACTGTCGTTAACTTTTTTCAAGCGGGCAATTTCCAGTTGCAATTCTGCTATTTTTTTATCAGCCATAACTTGAACCCACACTATTTCCTGCCATTGCATGTCCATGGCTGTCCAGAATTCGTGATAATTTTCTATATCCGTATTTATTAGCACCTTCAGGTGTTATTATATTAGCGGTAGAAATGTGAGGGTTAATGTTCCCAATGGATTCGTGAATAAAGTGCACGACCATCCCTGTTAACCGTTCCAGGGAGAATTTAATTGCCTTATTATCTTCGTTATGTGCCATCACCCGGTACGACCGTCGCAACATTGAAGCAATTTGTATTTTATTTACTGATACCACGAGCATCATCACAATTTAGCCGAATAGAAATTATAATTAGTTAACTTGTTATTCGGCAGTTATAAGAGAAACTTTAGTTTTTCTATACCGCGTCTATGCTCAGAACCGAGTAACCGTTTAACAATAAACCATCATCGGATAAACATTTAGAAAAACATATAACCTATTGATTTTAAAAAACAAATAAAAGAATTTGCATAAACGGTTACATGTACTGTGAACCAGCCAGCTATAAAAATTACAACAATGAGGGCAGGGTAAATCCCATGACATATATCGAAGAATCACAAATCGATCTCATAAACAATAACCGGATTTATTCAATAGCGGTTATGTCACTGGCAGCGACACTTTTATATGTTATCTTCAGCCCGCAAATAAAAGATTCAACACTGCTGTTCTGGCTAACCACTATACTAGCCGTCGATGCCTTTCGTATGTTCGCGACCATCTCGTATAGTTTCGCTAAAAAAAATAAACGTGTAAATTATAAGCGAGCCAATCAATTCCTTTTTCTGGGCACGATACTTTCCGGTTTATGCTGGGGTAGTGTCGCCATCATCCTGATTCCCGCTGTCGATGGCCCGAGCGCTTTACTGGTAGTTGTTATGTTAACGGTTTTAGCCACTGGCTCGACCACTACGTTATCTTACCGCTATCAGCTTTCAGTTATATTCGTCATGCTTGTCATTACTCCATTGTTGTTATGTTTACCAATGCAAAAATATATCGTTGGTTATCATCTGCTATCACTTGAACTAATGCTGCTGGTACTTATACTTTTTTTATTAAAAAACACCGAAATTTTTTACAGCAGCTGCAAAAATATGTTGCTACTACAGGCGCGTTCACATGAGCGTGAACATGAGCTATTAATACAACGTGAAAAAGCCGAGCTGTCTAATCGTACAAAATCAGAATTCCTGGCGAACATGTCACATGAACTACGTACCCCGATGCATGCCATTCTGGGTTTTTCCAGCCTGGGATCAAGCAAAGTCGAAACCGCCAGCAGTGAAAAAATTGCCAGCTATTTTTCACGTATCAATGAAAGCGGTCAGCGTCTACTGGTTCTATTGAATGATCTGCTGGATTTGTCCAAGTTAGAAGCCGGACGAATGAATTTTGAATTTTCGGAAAACGATTTGCAGGCAACTATCGCCAACACCGTTGAAGAACTAAGGCCGTTATTTAGAGACAGGTTATTAACCATCGATATAGAACCTGCCGGTATTAATACCGTCGCTATATATGATGACGAAAAAATATCACAGGTTGTGAGAAACCTGCTTTCAAATGCCATAAAATTTTCCCCCGAAGGCCGAAGCGTGATGATACATTTTGCCGATGCAACGCTGAATATTGATGACAACGAATCTTCTTCCAGCGAAATCTCCGCCGTTTCTGTCTCTATCTGGGATCAGGGCACCGGCATTCCTGAAGACGAGCTGGAAATAGTGTTTGATGAGTTTGTGCAATCCAGTAAAACAGAACATGGCGCGGGGGGAACGGGTCTGGGCTTATCCATCAGCAAGGAAATCATCAAACGCCACGGCGGTGTTATCAAAGCCGGCAACGCGGCCGGTAATGGTGGCGCGGTCTTTACATTCACGCTGCCATTTAAACCAACGGTCAGTCTTCTTTAATAGCGAACGGATAAAATCGCTAAACCGGATATTACGTCAATAATCTGTCTTTTGGCTCACGCCAGTCCTGCTTCCTGCATCGTCAATCGCGACAAAAATCTGCCACTCCTGAAAAAACAGTCTTTAAATCTTTGTTATTAATAAATATTATTTTTTGGCACAGTTGTTGCTTTATCTAATCGTAATATTACTAGAATGATTTTATAAGACGCAAACCGGCCGAACAGGCCGCTACTCTGTCAGCAGAGCACAACAAAGTCCAACGGTGCAGCTTATAGGAGATAAATTAATGAACATGACAGCAGACAATTATAATTCCATCGCCAACCACAATCTGAGCAGTGTGCTATCACAAATACAGGATAACGGTCCGGCTTATCCAGAATCAGCAAAGCCAGGAAACACACAGAATGCGCCCCCACAAGGAGGAGCAAGCTATAACACGGCAAGCAGCAATCAGCTGAACGATACGTTATATGGTGATGACACCGTGTCTATTTCATCTAACAGGACACAGGAAAAGCCACAGAACCGCTCATCGAACCCGGCTCAAACAAAGAAAGAAATCACTCCTGGTGTCTGGCTACAGTTACTGCTGTTATTAATTTCAGCCGCATTACTAGCATCAACATTATTCAAACTGGATGCCCAGAGCAACGATATTGAAAGCTCATTAAGCATTTATGATGAAACCATCGATGAGAAAATACAGGAAAGTGTCGATTTACAAAAGAGCCGATCATCCGACGGCACAACAAAAATCAAAGCAACATTGCTATCTTTACAAAATGAACTGCAAGCCATAAAAAAAGATTACTCAACACTGGATAAAAAATACGTGGCTCTGGCACAAAGCAAAACCTCGGCAGAAACAAAAAACAACTCTGCCTTACAGGGTGATGTCAACGTCTTTAAAGGTGAGATTTTATCGCTAAAAAGTGAGCTACAGGCAGTAAAGAGCAAACTAAAAACAATCAAGCCTGAAAATAATTCAGCCGCAAAAACAACGACCAGCAATGGCTTAACCGTGATGCTGGCATCGCTTACCAACAAAAGCAAAGCTGAAAAAATCATAGAACAGCTATACGCCGAAGGTTTAGTGCCCAATATGCAACAAGCTATCGTCAGGGGTGAGCGCGTCTACAGATTGAGCGTTAGCGGCTTTTTTAACAGGGACGAAGCAGAATCATTCATACGTAAAGCCGATAAGAAATACGGCATGAAAGACAGCCGCATAAGAAAAAGCTAAGAGCTTTCACCATGAACTTAAAACGCCACCTGTTAAAAACATTAATCAGCTATAGCTGCGTGTGTACATTGTTGTACGCACCGCTGGTGTCTGCTGCAAGCTATCAGAGCCATAAAAGCATTTATCAAACAGCGAAAGTTTTTATTCGTGATCATGTTGCATCGCTGCACAATCAGCGACCGGAGATTAAAATAGGGAAGCTGGATTCACGCTTAAAACTCAAAACATGCAGTAAAAAACTGCAGGCTTTCCTGCCCAGGGGCAGCCGTGACACAGGAAAAACAACCGTCGGCATTAAATGCACCGGTAAAAAATCCTGGTCTATACATATCCCACTGACCATCAGCCTGTACGGAAAAGTTCTGGTATCGTCACGCCAGCTGCAAAAAGGCAGTGTTCTGACAGCCGCTGATATTAAACTAAGCAAATATAATCTGGCGAACCTGTCATTCGGTTATTATGAAGACCTGCAAAGCGGCATTGGCATGAAACTCAAAAGACGTGTTTCTGCCGGTGCGGTTCTGACGCCATCCATGTTAAAAAAACCTCAAAAAGTCACACGTGGACAAAAAGTCACAATAATGGCACAGTCAGGAAGTATGCTGGTGCGAATGAAAGGAAAAGCACTGGGTAGCGGTGCAATCGGTGACCGGATCAAAGTAATAAATACGAAATCCAGAAAAAAACTGGAAGGCATCATCACCTCAAACGGAGAAGTAAAAGTTGATATATAAATATTATCGAATACTAAAGTTTCCCCGGCTGTGGCCGTTAATGTATATGAGAGCAAGTAAAAGAACGTCAGGAGTAAAATTATGACAATAGATATCAATGGGTTATCGACGCCAAAGGTGCAGGCACCAACAGCAGATGATAGCCAGCTTAAACAGTCTGCTGAACAACAGCAGAGCAAAACCGAAACAGGGCAGTCATCCACCGCAGACACCGTCAGCCTGTCTGACAATGCGATGCAGCTTGGCAAACTTGATAATACAGCTGTCGCTATCTCAGCACCGGTTGTCGATGCCAAACGCGTTGAACAGATCAAACAGGCCATTGAAAATGGCACGTATGAAGTGAATGCTGAAAAAATTGCCGACAGAGTGACGCAGTTTGAAAGCATCCTGAAATCTGAAAGATAGCCAGACGGCAAAAACACAAATAGCACGCATAACAACAACTAGCAAAATCACATATAGAGTATAAAGCGACATGTCTATAGAAAATACACAACAGCTAGAAATCAAACAGGTGTTCCAGCAGGAGATAAACTGTGCACGTTTACTGTTACAGTCACTGGATCTGGAATACGACGCACTGGCGAAACAGCACGCCGATGCACTGGAAGAAGTCGTGCGTGACAAACAGGAAAGAATCAATCAGCTTGAGCTGATCTCAAGGCAGAGAGAAAAATTACTTACTCCATTCAAAACGCCGGTTACCGGGGATGACGAACAGACGAATCACCAGTACCAGTTTGGTGACAACACGCAGCTAAAAAATTTATGGAACGAACTGGTTGATATCGCAGAAAAATGCCGTGATAAAAACCGCGTTAACGGCAGCATCGTTGAACTGGTTTCAAAGCAGTCACGTCATGCGCTGGACATATTACACGGCATTTTGCCCAACACATCATCCATGTCTGAATTGTACGACAACACAGGGCAGGCGACAAAGTCAGCCAACAAGCGATCACTGGTACAGGTCTGAATCATCATTCTTCTGTTTTTAAATCGTTTTTCAGAAACACCTCTCTTTATATAAAAATTTAATTCTTAAAACACCGTCAAGAAATATTATTCTCTGCCGATAAATTAATCATAGATTAACTGCGCAGGCTGGAGAATAATATGAGCAATATACTTGATGGTATTAATCAACGCACACAACTTGTTGGCAAAAACCGTCTGGAACTACTCATGTTTCGTCTTGGCGATGGCGAGTTATACGGCATCAACGTATTCAAGGTTCGTGAAGTTATACGTTGCCCAAAACTAACCACGGTGCATTCTTCACATGCAGTGGTACGCGGCGTTGCCAACGTACGCAATCACACGCTTTCTGTTATGGACCTGGGTCTTGCTATCAAAGGCCCGGCCGTTGATCAGGAAGACGAAAGTTACGTCATTATCACCGAATTCAATCGTAGCATTCAGGGGTTCATGGTCTCATCGGTTGAACATATTGTTAACCTGAAGTGGGAAGATATTCGATTACCACCTGCCGGCACGGATGTGGACAGTTATATCAATGCCGTCACCACCGTTAACGGAAAACTGGTGCAGTTGATTGATGTTGAACAGGTGCTGACAGAAGTTGTCGGCACACCGGAAATGGTATCCAGCAGTATCACCGAAACCATAAGCATTGAAGAAGACCAGGTGAGGCACATCCTGGTGGTTGATGATTCCAAAGTAGCGCGCAACCAGATAAGCAGCGCATTAAAACAAATAGGTGTTGAGTGTACAACTTTTAACAACGGCGTTCTCGCACTGGAACAGTTACAGACCTGGGCAAAGAGTGATATACCAATCAGCAACAGAATTGCCATGGTCATCTCAGATATAGAAATGCCGGAAATGGATGGCTATACACTAACCTCTGAAATCAGACGTGACCCGTGTCTAAAAGACCTTTATGTCTTATTACATTCATCATTAAGCGGCGTATTTAACGAGACCATGGTGAAAAAAGTCGGTGCTAACCGCTTTGTACCAAAGTTCAGTGCTGACGAACTGGTCAAAGTCATCCTGCCTATCATTGAAAAAACTGATAATATTAATGCCAAAGCTGCCTGATACCATTCACCCATAAAATTTAAACAGGCGCTATCTACATAGCATTCGCTTTCTGATCACACGACAATTTTTTGCCGCATGGTGGAAAAAAATTGCCGGCATCACTTTTTTTCCGTCATATCCCAATATTAAAAACCATTTGAAATATTATTATCTGTAATATTTTAAAAGCGGCAAGCACCATGCGATAAGGCTTTCGCCTGAAATTTATTTCCAATTTTTACTTTTCTTGATAGTTGGCACAACGATTGCATTTTAACTAACAAGAAAAGTTAAAGTTGGAGAAAGACATGCCGATATCATTTGATTCCGCTCTGGGAATCCACCAGAAAGCACTTGCGTTCAGATCGCAGCGTGCAGAAATACTTGCGTCCAATATCGCCAATGCCGATACACCCGGATACAAAGCAAGAGACATCGATTTCAAATCCACCATGGCAAGCCTCAACACACGCGCCAGTGGTGAGCTGGCACGTACCAATTCAAAACACATACAGATAAACACGACAAACAATAATGCCGAAGTGCTTTATCGCACACCAAACCAGTCTTCGCTTGATGGCAACACTGTAGACGGGCTGCTCGAAAAAAGCGCCTTTGCAGAAAACGCTTTACGCTACCAGGCAAGCCTTACCTTTCTTAGTGGCAAGTTCAAAGGCCTGAAGGCCGCCATTAAAGGCGAATAACAGAGGAAATAATTATGGCTCTTTATAATGTATTTAACATCGCTGGATCATCAATGAGTGCACAGTCAGTACGACTTAACACCGTCGCCAGTAATCTGGCCAATGCCGATGTAGTCAATACCAATGAAAAAAATGTTTATCGTTCACGTCAACCGGTTTTTTCTGCGGTGATGAATTCACTCAATGGCGATAGCACCAATAATGCATCTGCTTCGGTCCGTGTTTCTGCCATTGTCGAAAGCACGGCATCAGCCAGAAAAGAATTTCAGCCGGACCATCCAATGGCAAACAAAGATGGTTACATTTTTAAATCAAACGTCAATTCTATTGAAGAGATGGCAAATATGATGGCAGCTTCACGCTCATACCAGAACAACGTTGAGGTGTTCAATACATCAAAACAGTTATTACTTAAAACTTTAAGCATGGGCCGATAGGCGCATTCGTTTTAACAGGAATAGATAATGATAAATACTTCAACAGAAAACAATTTTTCCGCATTGAACCCGGTATCGAATAATACCGCACAGGAAAAATCGAATGATGAACTGACACAGGCAGATTTCATTGAACTGCTTGTCGCCCAGGTAAAAAATCAGGATCCGACTAAACCGATGGATCCCAGCGAATTCATGAATCAACTTACACAGTCATCAATGGTTAATGGTTTAAATGATCTGCAAACATCCTTTGATTCACTGGCAACAAAACTTACCTCAGATCAGTCGCTACAGGCCGCAGGCCTTGTTGGCAAGTCTGCCTTATTACCTGGTGGTGAGGGTTTGCTGACAACAGGTAGCTCAATTAGTGGACAGATCAACCTTGCCAGACCGGCAAGTGAAGTCACCATCAATATCTTCAATAGTCGTGGTGAGCAGGTGAGGACATTACCACTGGGTGCCAATGGTGCCGGCGACATGTTATTTAAATGGGATGGTTTTAAAGATGATGGCAGCGTTGCGCAACCAGGCAATTATCTGGTTACTGCTGACGCAGCTATCGATGGCAACCAACAGGCAATCGAAGTCTCACTCGAATCACGTATTGACAGCATTTCTATTAATCAAAACATCGATGGTTCATCTGCCGGTACGTTACTAAACCTTGCCAGTGGCCAGTCAGTATCACTCAACGATGTAAAACAGATCAAATAGATTCAGAAACAGTTAGACGATTAATTTATACAAAAAAGTAAAACACACAAATCACACGAAACAAGTAGGAGAAAACCATGGGTTTTAACACAGCATTAAGCGGCATCCAGGCTGCATCAAGCGATTTAGGTATCATCGGCAACAACATTGCCAACTCTGCTACCACCGGTTTTAAATCATCACGCGCTGAATTTGCCGATGTTTACGCCGCCAGTAACGGCGCTGCATCTACCACTGTCGGCCAGGGCGTTCGCATGCAAAGCGCCGCGCAGCAATTTTCACAGGGCGGCATTAATTTCACAGATAATCCGCTGGACATGGCGATCAGTGGCGAAGGTTTTTTTCAACTGGAAGCCAATGGTTCACAGGTTTATAGCCGATCCGGTGCATTTAAACTTGATGCAAATGGTTTCGTTGTTAATAACGAGGGTTACTCATTAATGGCAAGACAGGCTGACACCAATGGAGCCATCACCGGTGCCATAGCACCACTGCAATTAAACAATGCCTATCTCGATGCCAACCCGACAGCGGCGGTAAATGGTGGCATCAACTTTGATGCCCGTGAAGCAGAAACAAATGTAAATTGGTCTTTGATCGCCGGCGTGCCGGACACTGCCGGTTATAACTCATCAACCACAACAACCATTTACGATAGCCTGGGTAACGATCATACAATTTCCATGTATTTCAGCAAACTCGACCCTGCCACCAACCCGAATGAATGGAACGTAAGAACCATCATCGATGGCACACTGCAAGATACCACAGCGGTTACTTTCAACAGTGATGGCTCATTTAATTCACCGGCCTCTATTCCAATCACCTGGAATCCGGGCGGTGGTGCTACAGCGGGTCAGTCTTTTGCTATCGACCTGTCCAGCAGCACACAATATGGCAGTAACTTTGCGGTAAACAGTTTGAGTCAGGACGGTTACACCGCCGGTCAGTTAC
>VAPM010114248.1_pt1 | contig 21410 bp, 14 predicted proteins | sample 3395091 | NCBI WGS metagenome assembly VAPM01 (sample SAMN08290445, study PRJNA428436) | hydrothermal vent metagenome | isolation source: Deep-sea hydrothermal vent chimney 3 | place: Pacific Ocean: Juan De Fuca Ridge
AGAGTGACAACATGCGATGGTGGAACAGATCGACAAAAGCGGCAAAGGTGGGGTCGTTATGGTGTTGTAACCGGTCTTTGGCGTGTTCGGTTAAATGCGTAGGCAAGGCGCCATTGGGGCCGAAGAGTCCGAGAAAAAAACTGCTCAAGGTGGCCGGTTCGCCGTTTTGTCCGGCTTGATAGGTATCGAGGGTGGAGTGGGCAAAGGACAGCGACGGGGTTTGGGTTAAACGAACCGGATCGGTGGTGGGTCGCAGTGATTCGCCCAGGCGCGGCTGTGTTTCGGCGGCCGCTTCAATATGGCGCAAGGCCAAAAAAAAACTGAACTTGCGGGGGTTGTCTTCCAGAGCTTGGAGCGGGGAAGGATCGCACGGCATGGCATTCGCCTTGTCAGGCGGGGGCGTGTGGGGCGGAGTTAGATCGTCGGACATCGACCTATCCTCACCGGCCAACGCATGATTTCACCCCGGTGGGTGCTGCGGATGACCGTCTGGGTAAAGGAGTTGAGGGAGACATAACGGGCAAAAAACCGATCGAGTACGGCACCGAGCAATAAAATGCCCACGCCTTCAAACGCCATTTCTTCAAACTCCAGGGTCATCTCCACGCCCCGTGCCATCGCCAGCGGGCCGGCCAGCGGGACGCGCCGGATCACCGATTTCGAGGTGACCGACAACAAGCCGTCGATTTGTTTATTGATCGAGGCATTATTGGTATCGCTATAGAGGTGCAGCAGCTCACGCAAGGCCGCCGCCCCGGGGTTTTCACCCTGTTCATCTTCCGCGTTATCGACCAGCGAGAGATAATTCAGCGACAGATGGCTGATTAAATCCCAGCTTACCCGGCTGGGTGTATGCGCGGCTCGGGGTTCGGTTGGCCCGGCCAAGCAGCGTATAGAAAGCACTGGGGCGTTGGACTCTAGGGTAAAATCGGTGTTGCCTTTGCCTACCGGCATATGCAGCGGTAAATCACGATTGGTACAGAGCAGCTTGATCCCGAGTTGTTTTAATGTACTGGAATACGGGGCATCGTTGGCATCCACTAGGGAGACAAAAACCTCACTGCCCATATAGCTGGAACGCGGCCCTTTGGCGCGTTGGTGTGTGGAAAACAGTCGGGGTTCCCGGTAGTGGGTGAAATAAGCCCTTTTTTCACGATCACCCACGCGGCTGTCGATGGAATAGAAAGGTTCAAAGCTTTGTTCAGGATGGGTGCTCATCCCATAGCCGGTTAAGCCCAGTAGCGAATGCACCTCGTAATCCATGGGGCGAGTGCGATCCGGCAGGACATGATACTCCGCTTGACTGTGCGTTAAGTGGATGCGGTCGGCGCGTTTGGGAAACAGGTTCACCGCCGGTGTACAGAACAGCGCAAAGTGCTCTTGACTTAAAACGGTATCCAGCAGTGGCTCGGCTCGGTTGAGCAGGATAATGAGTTCCAGCTCAGAGCCTGAGCACGATTGAACCGCCTCGTCCAGCCCCTGAATCTCAACAAACAGGAAACGTTCGTAAAATGCAAAATACTCTTGGAGTAAACGGTAGCCTTCAAAAGAGCGCTTGGTGTAGGGGAGCAGCGCATCAATATCGGCAAAACCGCCCGGCTGAAGTTGGTTTTTAGCTAAGAGTTTGTGCCAGGGCGAACTACGCCCGGGTTCGGCCTTGGGTCGTACCACAATGCCCAGGCTGTTGGCGATGAATTGTTCATAAATGTGGCTGGGTAGTTCACCGCTGCCTCTGAAGTAGAGCGGCAGCGTGCTTAAGCTGAGTTGGTCGAAGGTCAGTCCCGCCGTGCATCGCAGGCACAGCCGTATGGCCGCTTTCATCTCGGGAACCTCCGGTACGCCTAAAGAGGCGACCGCGCCTTTGCCGGAAATGTAGTTGGCTTCGTACAGCTCCAGCGGCCACAAGGTCACTTCATGAGCGGTGCGATATTTACAGGCCGTCTGTTCTTCTTTACCTAAAAGACTTTTCATAATGCTATGGCGCGGCACCACAAAACCGTCGGTTAAGGCGGGTGCCATGAAGTCGGGTTCTAGTTGTACCACCGCCATGGAGGGCATCGGTGCCAGGTAATGCGGGTAGACCATGGATAAAAGATGTTGGGTGAAGCGGGGGAATTCTGAATCTATTTTCAATTGCACCCGGGCGGCCAAAAAGGCAAAGCCTTCTAACAGGCGCTCAACGTAGGGGTCGGCACATTCAAAGCTGTCCAGCCCCAGGCGGCCTGCAATTTTGGGAAATTTTTGGGCAAATTCGCCGCCCATCTCCCGCATGAACTGGAGTTCCTGGTTGTAATATTTGAGAAAGCGGGGATCCATCAGCTGACCTTTTGGCTCGCCGATTCAGAAATCGTCACATGCTGGGTTTCCAGATCCATTTCTGTTCTCATAAAAAGACGCAAGGGCAGGGGTTGCGCCCAGAGGTCGGCCTCAATTTCAAATTGTACGGCGTTTTTATTCATTTGTTCTTCATCTACCCGCATGTGAACTTTGATGGTATTGCGTAAAATTCGGGGTTCAAAATCAACAATGGCCTGGTGCAGTTGGCGTTCTATTTCCGAGGTGTCCAGGGTGGTGGCGGTATGGCCAGTTAAGCCGGTCATGCCGTAGTTGAGCACCGAGCTTTTGATCTGTTCAAAGTCCATCAGGTCGGTGGTTTCTTCTAGGTTGCCGGTATTGAGTAACCACGCTAAATCGCGAATGACACAGGCTTTTAACTGCCGCAGCGAGAGTACCCGTTGAGTGCGCGACTCTTGCCGTTCATCGGGGTGATCGTCGATTAAGCGATCAAGTAAAGAAGGTTGCAAGCGTTCTTTGGTGGTGAGTTCAGCCATAACTATTCAACGTTCAACTTAAGCTCGCGGATATCCATCAAAGGGTATTCATTGTTATCGGTGACCAGCAGGCGCTGACCCAAACCCAGATGTAAGTTTTCACTACAGGCCGACCAGTCTGTTCTTTTCGCCAGTTTGAGTTGGGCGTCCTCTGCCTTTTCAGAGCCGGCGTAGCGAGTCGGAATCAGGGCGACACTTTCGCCGCCGTTTGCCCAGGTGAAATGCGCAGGCATCCAAACTACATCCCGTAAGTCGCAAGGGGCATCGATCTGCATTTTGGCGATACGATGAAAGGGCACCCAATAATAGCGACCATTGATGACCGCTTCCAGAACTGGCCCCAAACGACTGTCTGCATCGGCAATCCAGTTAAAGGCTTCGCCGTTAATTTCTCCCGCTGTTGCTGGCGCCGTGGCAAAGGCTTGGGTATAGAGTTTTTGGGCGTGTTCGTATTGACCGTCGGATACGCCTTTTAGCGCTTCGATTAATTCTGCAATCCACTGTTCTGGTTCGCCAAAAATAAGTGGGGTATGGGTTCCCTCAAACACCCCTTCACGCAGCACTTCGCAGTTCAGCGCCTCACGATAAGTCTGCACCATCGCCAAGGCTGCATCGTCCAGTTCACCCACAACATTTAATTGGGTCAAGGCGCGATTCCAATCCCCTAAGACTGCTAAGAGCTGGAAAAGAAAAATACGTTCTTTAGCGCTGGCCGGATTTTTTTGCACCTGCTTTTTAAGTTGAGCCAGTACCCCATCCAGATCACCTTCGCTTAAACTTTGCAATGCACTATCCACTTAACGTTCCCTAAATTATTTAAATAAGAAAAATATTATATCATTGCTGTAAAGATTTAAGAGGGAGAAACAGAGATTTACTGTCTAAGATTAGCCTATCTCTAAATTTTGCCTTGTTTCGCATCTAATAATTACGGGTTTATTTGATTTTTATGTCGCTAAGGTGAGACAGATTGTGAGGAGAGCGCTTGCGCAACGTCAGTCCGCATTCGTTTTATCACGGATGAATTTGGAGAGATTTTTTCCATAACATCAACAATTTGAGCTGCATTTTTTAAGTCGTTGTTGGCAACATAGGTATTAAATTTAGTCTCATAAAAACCTATTATTTTTTCGATTTCGAGTGCGGCAATCGTTTGCTTTTGTGGGGGAGGTGTGACGGGAGAATGTTCAATACGCAGTCGTTTGGTTACCGATGAATTCGGGGCAATTTTTTCCAGAATAGTCATCGTCGACGAAGCGCTTTTTACATCATTGTTGGCGATAGATCTCTCAAATTTCAACTCATAAAAAAATATTATTTTTTCTATTTCTTGCTGTGCACTTTTGTTAGTGGGGTCGCTTTCCAGTATTTTATTATATTTAATGGCTTTTCGAAGCTGAATTTCATCCAGATTTTTTTCTTTATCTGTTAATTCCTTTTTGGCTACGAGTTTTTTTTCGTCGCCCCGTTCTTCTTTGTCTGCGGATTCCTGTTTGTCTATTAATTTTTCTTTATCTATTAATTTTTTCTGGTACGACATATGGTCAGTGCGCAGTTGCTGCGTTACGGCTGCGTTCGGAGCAATTCGTTCCATAATATTAACAATATGAGCCGTGTTTATGGCGTCATTGTCAGCAAGGTATATATTGAATCTTCGCTCATAAAAAAACAGTATTTTTTCTATCCCTTGTAATGCATTTTTATTGGAAGGGGCGAGTTCCAACACTTTTTTGTAGCTATCAAATGCGCTTTTGCCCCGGGGTATAGAAATATTGCTGGATGAGTAGTAGCGCTCCGCTTCAATCAGTAATGCCTCAACTTGCTTTATTCGCTCTTCATTGTTCTTTTGATTTTGCCGCTCATTAGCAAGGTTTTTTTCTTGCTCTCTTTGCTGTTTGGCATTTTGCATTTTTAATCGCATATTAAAGGCAATGATTGATCCAGGTTCAATCGCTTCTATAATTTGGATGTATTTGTCGGCTTTGTTTTCTTCTTGTTCAGCGATACTTTTTGTTATTTGCGTGCGGTAGTAAGTCAGAATATTGTTGATCCCGTTTATGGCTTCTTGATTGGCGGGTTCCAAAGCCAGTACTTTTTTATAAAGGTAAGTTGCACTGCTTTCTAGCGGAGAAATGATCCTTTCGGCAAAAAAGCTTTCTTCAGCTTGTCGTATTAACATTGCAATATGTTGGGCTTTTTCTGTCTGCTCGTTGTTATGAATGACTTCTTGTTGACTGATTTTTTGAGGGGGTGAGGACGTGGATTCTGTTGAAAACAGCGTTAACCCCATAATCACAGTTGCAATGCCCGTTACAATAGAGGCTAATATCCAGGGCTTTTTTGCCGAGGGCAAAAATGAAAAATCAGGAAGCGCATCAACAATTTTAGGACTTTGATAGAGCGCAAGCTGATTTTGTGGCCGTTTTTTTTTGCGGCGGGGCATGAATACGGTTTTATCATTTTCTAAAGCACTGTCAGCGCTTTGATAGAGGACAGGCTGGTTTTGCGGTTTTTTCTTGTGATCGGAAAAGAGTACGGTTTTATCATTTTCCGAGTGCGTCGCCGTCATGCTTTCCGGGAGTGGGTTCGGTGTGGTTTCACCGAGCAACATGGCTCGCCATATCAGGAGATTTTCAGGCCGCTCCTGAATACGAAACATGAGTGCATTATCTATTGCCAGCAAAAAATTTTCACTATATTTTCCAGCGGCGATCTGGGTGAGTGGTTCGTAGCTGTCTATACCGCTGTCATAAAGGTCGGATCCTCGTCGCAGAGCATCTTGAGGTAGGCGTCCTGTAATCAGGAAGTAAAGTGTTGCTCCTAGTGAGTAGATGTCCGTCCAGGATCCTTGCTTGCTGTTTCCTTCTTGGTATTGCTCAAGCGGGGCGTAACCGTAGGTGATAAATCGGGTGAAGGCCTGGGTCTTTTTTTCAGTGGCTAATCGTGCAGCACCAAAGTCCAGCAGAACAGCACTGCTGTCGGCCTCTCTGATGTATATATTTGCGGGTTTGATATCGCGATGAATAAAACCATGGTTATGCACCTGTGTTAAACCATCAATTACAGAGATAAACAAATGGAGTAACTCATCTTCTTCAAACGACCGCCCTTTTTTGGAGAGGGTAGAGAGGTCTTTGCCTTGTTCAAATTCCATGACCATATAGGCCGTATTATTTTTTTCAAATACGCTTAAAACTCGAATAATGTTAGGGTGCTTGAATTTGGCTAATATCTTGCCTTCTTTTAAAAAACGCTCTAGCCCCCAGCAGTATAGTTCATGTTTTTCGCCGGTAGAGGGGTGAACCGTCTGATCAGAGTTGCGCGAGGCGACATCGGTAGGCAGGTATTCTTTGATGGCGACGAGCTGGTCTAAATTTTCATCTAAAGCAAGGTAGGTGATGCCAAACCCGCCTCGGCCTAATATGGATTTGATTTTATACCAGTGAAGTTGATAGCCCTCAGGTAAAACATCACTACTCGCTATCGACATTTTTTCGCCTTTATAACGTAGTGTGTTATTTTTTTGATGGTTTTTTTCGAAAGGTTGCTACGCATTTTTTTAGCTTGTTATTTTAAACCGATTTATTGTAGGTCAAAACCTGATGATTTGGCTTCGGCCTGGGTGCTTTTAAAGCTAGGTATTTTCAAATTGAATTCTCATAACTCTGTTTAATGTTTCGGTTATTTTGAATTCGGTCAGGAGGGTTTAAATATAGCACATTTTTTTCATTGTTAAAAGCTCAAACGATTTTTCTTCCCTTTATACTTTTAAATTTTATACTTGAAAACATCTGGTTGTATTTGAAGTTTAGTGAATGTGTTTTCGGAAATGCTATTGAATAAAGCGACTTACTTCTTGAAATTCTATTTTAATTATAGGCTTTTATGTTCACTTATTAATTATTTAAAGCTATAATACGCCTGAAAATTTTTAACGGGAGGGCCTGATTAAGGAATTATTTCTAAATCTCTTGGGGGTTATTTACCCACAGCCTGTAGCGTTAATTTAAATAATTCGAGGTATTGTGCGACATTTTTGATTTCGGGCGCTATAATTTTAAGGTTAAGGCTCTGCCTGCTTGGGGCGGAGATGTTTATTACTGGGGTGGGTTGAAAACCGTGGACTTAGTTCTTGTTGCTACCAATGTGCATGATAAGCAAGATCAAACCATACGTAAATGTTTTGGTGCAAAACGTGCGACTATTGGTCGAGGGGGAGATAATGATTGGGTGCTGCCTGATCCACAGCGTCACATCTCAACGCATCATGCCGCTATTGAGTATGAAAATGGAGCCTATTTTCTAATCGATACCAGTACCAATGGTGTCTTTCTCAATCATGATGAAGAAGCCGTGGGCAGAGATCGTAGTCTGAAATTGAGCCATGGTGATTATATTCATATTGGTGGATATGAAATTTTAGTAGAACTTGAAGTCGAACAGGACGTTGTTCTTGAACCTGCCGCTAATATCTCGACGATGGGAGGCAAGCCAAGTGCACTTGATCCGCTGGATTTTTTTGACAAAAGTGAGGCAAAACCTCAAAGCACAAGTGACGCTGAAGCGGCCAATGTTTTATATCGTGGTGCAATGGATCAGTCGTCTGCTTTGGATGAATATTTTACCCCCCCTGATATTGAGCCTGAATCTGAAAAGTTAATACCCGATAACTGGGCACAAGGACAAATACCCGATGAGCGCTCGGAGAATGAGGCCGCTGCTGCGTCCCGGATTCCTGAAAACTGGGAGCAAAACGCTAAAAATAGCCAGAGCGCTATTCCAGAAAAACCAGAACAAAATGTAGTGTGTTCTGCCGGTGATGAGTGTGTTGAATCCGTAAAAATAGAGGTTCCATCCGATCCCGATCCGTCTTGTTCTGATGACGTAGAGCCTTTAATAGAAACAAAAATAGAAACAAAGCTTTCTCAGGCAAGCACAACCGCAGCTCGATCTGCTGCGGTCTCTACTGGAGAATATGAACAACTTTTAGAAGCTCTTGGGGTTAAGAAAGAAGCGGTTTCACCTGAGTTGCTTGATGCTTTACCTACGTTAATTGGTTTGTTGACAAGAGAGGCTATCTCAGGATTGATCGGGGGGTTGATGGTGCGCGCAAGTATGAAGAGTGCGTTTCGTGTAGATCAGACGATGATTCAACCTGTTGAAAATAACCCGCTTAAATTTTCTGCTAGTGTTGATGAAGCCATTGAAAATATGTTGCTAAAAAATGATCGAGGCTATTTACCTGCGTTAGATGCGGTCAGAAAAGGGTTTGACGATATCAAGGTGCACCAGATGGCGACGATGGCAGGAATGCAAGGCGCATTACAAGATATTTTGCATCGCTTTGATCCTGAAATGCTAGAGGCGCGTTTTGCTGGAGAGGCTAAACGAACGCTCTTTTTTTCTAACGACCCAAAATATTGGGAGCATTACAAAGAATTTTATAAAGAAGTTCGCAAAGAAGCTATGGATAATTTTCAAAATCTTTTAGGCACAGGATTTACACAGGCATATGAAGATCAAGTACAGATGATGGAAAGTATTGAGCCAGGTTTAAAGAAGCAAAATAATTAGAGAATAATTTAATGACTGACAGATGGCGCTATATTTTATTCGTTTGGGTTATTGCAGTGGCCTTGTTTATGTCTGGTTGTGCGAGTACGCCTAAACCACGCACATTTACGGGTCACTTTACTGTCGCAACGAATGTAAACCCGGATCACCAGGGTAGACCGTCACCTGTTGTGGTTAAAATATATCATTTGAAAAAAATAAAAACTTTTCAAGCGGCTGATTTTTTTTCGCTATACGATAAAGGTAAAAAAGTATTAGGAGATGATTTGATTTTTGTTGAAGAGCGTGAACTGCACCCCGGTCTAAATTACTATTTTTCGACCAGTGTGGCTCCAAAAGCACAATACGTTGCTGTTATTGCTGAGTTTAGAGATATTGAAAAGTCGCAATGGCGCGTCGTTACCAAAGTACCTAAAAAGTGTTTTTTTGATTTTCTGAAACGTCGTCGGACATTACACGTTGATGTGATAGACCGGAAGGTGTCAGTAGATTTTATTAAAAAAAATAATAATAACGATAATAATAAATAAAAATTAAAAAAATAAAATTTTTTCGATTTTCAATTCTCAAAATAAAGTTGTATTTTTTTGAAAACGTCAATGTAACTACTCAGTAGGATGGCTGTATGTCGTGGAATAACAAAGTTATCTGGTCGGAAGGGATGTTTATTCGGCCACAACACTTTCAACAACAAGTTCGATATATCGAAAATTTTGTTGAAGGTCGTTGCTCCGCCTTTGGTGCTTATGGCTGGGGCTTGTCTGCGCTTAAAATAGATCAAAAATTACTCACCCTCGGTAAATTTTCTATTACCGAAATGCGAGGTATTTTTCCCGATGGAACCCCCTTTAACATTCCCGAAGACGATTGTTTTCCTGCGCCGTTAGACGTTCCTGATGATGTCCGCAATGCTGTGGTCTATCTTGCGCTGCCTTTTAAGCGCCAAGGTGTATTGGATGCTGACGTGGCGGGCACCCATGTCGGACTGGTTCGAAATGAAGTAAGTGAAAGCAATATTTTGGATACGACCTTGACGGATAATGGTGCTGCGGACATTCAGATGGGGCAATTAAAGCTCAGTTATCTGCTGACGGGCGAGGTGATGAATGATCATGCGACGATTGCCATTGCAAAAATTGTTGAACGTAAAGCGGATAGCAGCTTGGTATTGGATGGTAGTTTTATTGCCCCTGTGGTGGATTGTCAGGCGGTGACGGTATTGGCCGGTTTTCTTAATGAATTGTCGGGGCTGTTAAAGCACCGAGTTGAAGCATTGGCAAGCAGAATTTCCCTCTCTGGGCGAGGCGGGGCGGCGGAAATTTCTGACTATCTTTTTCTACAAGTCGTTAATCGTTATAGTCCGGTTTTTGCGCACTATGTAACAATGAAGGTGCTTCATCCTGAGTCGCTTTACCGTGACCTGGTCGCTTTGGCAGGTGAATTAGCTACATTTACTCGGGGTAGCCGTCAAACGGCGAATTTTCCTGCCTATCAACATTATGATCTTGAAGCGACCTTCACACCCGTTATGGAAGATGTGCGCCAAGCCTTGACGACCGTGCTGGAACAAACGGCTATTCCCATTCCTCTGGAAGAAAAACGTTATGGCATTCACGTCGGAAATATTGGTGATAACACCCTGCTGGATCACGCCAGTTTTGTGCTTGTCGTCAGCGCCGATATGTCGAACGAAATACTGCGCAATGATTTCCCGAGTCGGGTCAAAATTGGTTCTGTTGAGCAGATCAGTGAGTTGGTTAACGTTCAGTTGCAAGGCATTAAAGTTCATCCACTTCCCATTGCGCCCCGCCAGATTCCTTACCATGCGAACTCAATCTATTTTGAGCTGGAAAAAAGCAACGAGTATTGGGATAAATTAAAGCTCAGCGGCGCGATGGCGCTCCATCTCAGTGGCGAATTTCCGGGCATCGTTATGGAATTCTGGGCGATTAAAGGAGGTGGAAAAGGATGAGCGATCATGATCCTTTTTCTGCTCAAAATGCCGATGGCAGAACGGTCGTCTTGCCGCGTCCTGGAGGCGGACATCGAGCACCCTCTCCGCGTCAGCCATCACATTCAGTTCCACCTTCAAAATATAATCAAACAGTAACCAACGTAGTGGGTTCTCAAGGGCTTAATTCATTAGTCAGTGCTGCCAATGTTTTATTGTTAACTGCGGGGCAATTGCGCGACACATTAAGCCATCCTGATTCCGACATGTTACATAATCTTGTCGCACGGGAGCTTACTAATTTTGAAAATAATGCACGCACCCAGGGTGCAACGCCTGAAGTTATCTTGACTGCACGCTATCTGCTTTGTACTTTTATGGATGAAATTGTATTGAGTACACCTTGGGGAAGTCAGAGTACCTGGAGTCAACAGACATTACTGAGCAAGTTTCACAACGAGGTGGGAGGCGGCGAAAAATTTTTTAAAATTCTGGATAAATTATTGCAAGAGCCATCTCACAATCTGGCTTTACTGGAATTAATCTATGTTTGTCTGGCACTGGGTTTTAAAGGAATGTATCGAGTCCAGTCTGGTGGCGTTGGCCAGATCGAGGACATACAATACCAATTGCTGAATGTTTTGCGTCAACAACGAGGTGAAATGGAACGTGATCTGTCACCTCATTGGCGGGGTCTGGAAGATAAACGTAATACCTTGGCTCGTTATGTTCCTTTGTGGGTTGTCAGTACCGTCGCAGCGGCTGCGTTGCTACTGCTTTGGTTTGGTTTTAGTCTGCGTTTAGGCACTTATTCAGATCCTGTTATGGAAAAGCTGCAACTGCTTGGCAGGGATATACCGCTTGTTATTGAGCGAGCAGCGGCAGCACCGAAGCCCTCTCCCGGCTTTTCAATTACACGTGTTTTGGCATCGGAGATAGATCAAGGCTTGGTTGATGTTACGGAGTCAGTGAATAAAATCTCGATTGTCATACGAGGAGAAGGTTTATTCGCCCCCGCGAGCGCGGCTCTGATCGGGCAACGAATCCCCTTAGTCGAAAAAATTGCGCGAGAGGTTCTGGAGCGGTTATCTGGCTCCGTTCTGGTTGCGGGTCATACCGATAACGACCCCATTAGAGGTAGCTTACGTTTGAAATTTCCCAGCAACTGGGATTTATCACAGCAACGAGCCGAAGCTGTCGCCACGTTGATGAAAGCAAATGTAAGTGTACCGCAGCGCGTGATCGCCGAGGGTTTTGCTGATACTCAACCCTTGGTGACTAACGACAGTCCTGAAAACAAGGCACGTAATCGTCGTGTAGAGATTACTTTGCTGCGGGTTGGCGAAGAATGAAAAGGGTAGTCGTATGAGGAAAATGTTTCGTTTTTTCGCCCAACGCTGGGTGATTTCTTTGTTAGGGATCATCGCGCTCTCTCTTCTCATTTGGTACGTTGGACCGTTGTTTGCGTTTGCTGACTATGTGCCGCTTGAGAGCGAATTTGTTCGCTGGATTGTTATCGCCATAGTGATTGTGATATGGGTTGCTCGATTAGTTTTTAATAAAATTAAATCTGTTCTAGGCGATCGGCATTTAACAGAAGGCATTAGCCAATCTGTTGCTGACAATGAACCCGATTATGGCGCAGAAGAAGTTGCACAACTTAAAAAACGTTTTGAAGAAGCTATTGCCATACTCACTCAGTCGCGTCGAGGTGCAGGGCGAAAAATCGAAAATCTTTACGATCTGCCCTGGTATGTCATCATCGGTCCTCCAGGCTCAGGAAAAACGACCGCTTTGGCTAATTCGGGGCTGGAATTTCCATTGGCCGATCGGTTGGGTAGTCCCGCTATTCATGGTCTGGGAGGAACTCGTAATTGTGACTGGTGGTTTAGTGACACGGCGGTGTTGCTTGACACGGCCGGGCGTTACGTTACTCAGGATAGCCAGGCTGAAGTCGACAGTACGGCCTGGACAGGTTTTCTTGATTTACTGAAAAAATATCGTCCTCGTCGACCGATCAATGGTGTTTTGGTTGCACTGAGTATCTCAGATTTAATGGTTCGAAATGAATACGAGCGCAAATTTCATGTGACTGCGATTAAAAAACGTATACACGAACTGTATCAACATTTTGGTATGCGTTTCCCTGTTTATTTTTTGTTGACAAAGTGCGATTTAATCGCAGGATTCACCGAGTTTTTTGATGACTTGGGGCGGGAAGAACGAGCTCAAGTCTGGGGTATGACCTTTCCTCTGGAAGAACAGACGGTTGGTTCGGCCGTGGAAAATATTGGGCGTGAATTTGAGGGCTTGTTGCAGCGTATTAATGAACGGTTAGTTGGACGTTTAAGTCAAGAACGGGATATTCGTCGTCGTACGTTGATGTATGGTTTTCCGCAGCAGCTCGCGGCAGTCAAGGATACATTAGACTTATTTTTGAAAGATATTTTCCGCCCCAATCGTTTTGATGAATCTGTCATGTTACGAGGTGTGTATTTTACCAGTGGTACACAAGAGGGGACTCCAATTGATCAGGTGATGGGCAGCCTGGCACGTAGCTTTGGTTTAAACCAGCAAGCTTTGCCTTCATTTGGAGGGCAAAATAGAGCTTATTTCATTACTGATTTACTTAAAAAAGTAGTCATCCCCGAGGCGCAAATTGCGGGAACGAATCGTCGCTTAGAGCGGCATCGAGTCTGGTTACAAAATGGTGCGTACGTTGCTGCTGCGGGATTAACTGCACTGTGCCTTGTCGTTTGGCTTGTCAGTTATAGTCAAAATCAGAGTTACGTCGAAAACATGGCCAAGCAGGTAGATGAGGCTCAGGTGAACGTCAAGGCACTGACTGCGGCTCATCGGGATTTATTGACGGTTCTTCCACCACTAAACAGCATTAGAGCGATGGCGAGTGGTCTGAATACGGACGAAAAAGGCACAGCTTGGTCTATGGGTTTCGGGCTGTCTCAAAAGGAACAATTAGGCACCAAGTCGCGAGCGACGTATCAACGTCTCCTCAATACTCTTTTTTTACCCCGCTTGATCTTGCGACTTGAAGAACAGTTAAAATCGAGAGTGAGCAATCCTGACTACTTGTTTGAGGCACTCAAGGTCTATCTCATGTTGAAGGAGCAAACCCGGTTTGACGCTGAAACAATTTCGGCCTGGGTGTCTCTGGACTGGGATCAAAACCAATCTCAACATTTGACTGAAGAACAGATGGAACAATTGAATACCCATCTGGAAACCTTGCTTGCTGCGGGTGTACCGGTGTTACCTGTGGCACTTGATGAACAATTAATTGCTGATGTTCGCCAGACGTTGAAACGAATGCCACTTGCAAAACGACTCTATGGCCGCCTGAAACGAGCCAATCTTGACAGTGATATTCCTTCTTTTCGAATTATAGAAGCGGGTGGAGCCGAGACCTCCATAGCGCTTTTACGTCGCAATGGCAGACCTCTCAATGGCGAGATCGAAGGGTTTTTTACCTACGCCGGTTTTCACGAACTTTTGCTTCCTCAAAGTCGGAGTTTAAGTACTGAAATGGCAGCGGAACGTTGGGTCGTCGATGATGGAAAAAAATTAACAAAAGATGCGCAGGCATTACTTGATATAGAAGTTCGTCAACTTTATCAGGAGGAATATATTGCCCGTTGGGAAGCTTTGTTAAGTGACATTCAACTTGCTCCTATCACCAACATAAGTCGAGGTGCAGACATTCTTAACGTTCTGTCAGGGAGCACCTCGCCTCTCCGCCAACTCTTGTCAGCCGTTGCAAAAGAGACTTCGCTAACGCGTACTGTGGCAGGAAATTCGGCTTTGATGGAGGAAGCGGCTAAGCGTGCTGGTTCGATTGGCGCACTGAGTTCTCTTAAAAACAGACTCACGAGTGTCATTGGCGTGAATGACGTGAAAGCTATTTTAAATGAGACCAAAGAAATGCCCGGTCAAGTTGTAGAAGATCATTTTGCCTCTTTAAACAAGCTTGTTACCGCCCCTGAAAGCGGGGATATGCCGATTAATGAAGTTTTTTTAGAGCTTAATGAGCTCTATGTATATCTCGACTCAATTGCGAGTGCTACAGAACGAGGTCAAGCGGCCATGGATGCGGTTAAAGGTAATAATGATTTGAACAGCATTGTGAAAAAGCTACGCATTACCGCGAATCGGCAACCCAAACTGCTTAGGCGTTTAATTATGACTGCGGCAGACAGAAGTAGAAGTCTGATTATTGGTGGTGCACGCCAGCATCTTAACGCCATGTGGCAAATGAAACCACTGCCTTTTTGTCGCCGCGCCATCAGCCAACGTTACCCGGTGGTGAGTAAAGCTTCACAAGAAATTACATTCGATGATTTTATTCAATTTTTTGGCCCGGAAGGGGTTATGGACAGTTTTTATAACGATTACCTGGCTGGGTTTGTCGACACTACAACCGTACCTTGGCAGTGGCGTGGTGCGGCAAGGGGTATCAACCCTGAAGCACTGGAACAGTTCAGGCGTGCAACAGTAATAAGGGAAACTTTTTTTCAGGGTACAGAAAAGGGTCTGAGCATTCACTTTGAGCTTAGACCCATCAATATGGATAAAGAAATCACCCGTTTTTTTCTGAATCTGGATGGACAGAAAGTGACTTATAGTCATGGTCCGGTGAGATTGACGCCATTACAGTGGCCCGGCCCTGGTGGTACAAGTCAAGTTCGATTGCAATTTTTACCTGAACTTAAGGGGGTTGTTTCCAGTGTGCGAGAGTCGGGATCCTGGGCCTGGTTTCGAGTACTAGACCGCGCCAACATTCAATTGACATCCATGCCAGAACGCTATGATATTACCTTTAATATCGGCGGACGTAAGGCTCGTTATGAACTCCATGCGAGCAGTACACACAACCCATTTCGTTTGCAAGAGCTGGCGAAATTTCGTTGTCCTGAAAAATTATAACAAGAGATGAGAGCCAGAGCGTTGGATAGGGTACAAACTGAGAGCGTATTTCAAACGGGTTATTACGGCAAGATTCCAGGTCGGGGTGACTTTGTCCATCACTGTTTATCTCGTGAGTTTATTGATCCGTGGGACGCCTGGCTACAAATTTCGATTGCCAGTAGTCGGAACCGCTTAATGGATCAATGGCTGGATACCTATTTAACCAGTCCACTCTGGCGCTATTACCTCTCTCCGGGTCTTTGCGGTCAACACGGTTGGGCTGGTGTGATGATGCCTAGCGTTGATAAGGTCGGACGTTATTTTCCATTGACAATGGCTTGTTCATTACCGGCAAAATTTAACCCCTTTAATCTCATGTCTGATCAGGCACAATGGTTTGTTGAAACGGAGGCGTTAATGCTGAGTCTGCTGGATGAACAGCGGCCTGATCTCGACGAATTTGAAAGAAAGGTTGAACAGCTAAGCGGCCATTTCGATGAACACAAAAGTCGCTATCACGCAGAAAAAAAATCACCAGGCATTTTAGGTCTGGGGCCTCTTTGGCGCTTGCCTTTAGCCGATGTTGATGCAGCAGTGCTGACTTGTTCTGAGTTATCGAGGCAAATGTTAGCCGCACGCTTTAGTACCTATAGCCTTTGGTGGAGTGAGGGATCAGAGCAGGTTACGCCGAGTTTTTTGGTCTCTTCCGGTCTTCCGTCGGCTGATAGTTTTAGCTCATTAATGAATGGTTTGTGGGTAGAGGCGGGCTGGGAAGAATGGCCATTATCAAGCTCATTTTCAATTCCTTCGTCCCCATCTTCAATCGCGATACAAGAGGAAAATCCTGAATGCAGTTTAAATGATAATTTAGAGGCTTTGCTCATTTATGGCGATAATCTTGTTAAAAATCAGCAAGCAAAATCTCTATTTAATTACCACTCAAGCGCGATTAGCCATGAAGGTAAAGTTCGCTTAACGAATGAAGATGCTTGTCTTGATCTTCCCGAACAGGGGTTATGGGTTGTCGCAGATGGCATGGGCGGTCATACGGCAGGTCAATTAGCAAGCAGTATGACTGTGGATGACTTAAGCTATATTGAGCGGCCTGACACACTCAATGAATTTGTCGATAACGTAAAACAGCGTCTGCAATCGGTACACCAAAAATTACTGGTGCGAGCACAAGAGCAAGCGGTCTCTATTATTGGATGTACCGTTGTTGTTTTGATGATACTGGAGCAACGTGCTGCCTTTGTATGGGCAGGAGACAGCCGGGTTTATCTGAGCCGCGATAATGAATTGCAACAACTAACAAAAGACCACAGTTATGAGGCCATGGCGCAGTTTGCTCATGAAGGTGTTAACGTTGGCAAGAATAATCAACTATCAAATATTGTTACCCGAGCGGTGGGTGCTAACAGTGAGCTTGAACTGGATGTCGGCTATATGGAGCTCAAAGAAGGGGATCGCTTTTTGCTCTGTAGCGATGGACTGAATAAAGAAATGGAAGATTGCGAAATTGCCAAATTGATGCAAGGCGATAATACCCTGGAGATAACCCAGCAGTTGATTGAGCTTTCGTTGGCAAGAGGGGCGCAAGACAATGTGACTGTAATAACCGTTGGGCTTTCAACAGCAGAAATAGCAAGGAGTTAAAATGCAAGCGATCAATATTGAAAAACTGCTGGAGCCCTTATCCGAAGAAGCCCCGTGTGGTGAAAATCTTGAATATGACTCTGCTTTACAGACACTTGAAAGTACCGCCGCAGTTAAGCCAGTGCAAGAATTTGGTGATACCTTTGTTCCCGCCGAAGCGCCCGACTGGAACCAGGTACAGACCCTGGCGACAGAGATTTTATTGCGCACTAAGGACGTGCGTATAGCGGTTACTTATTTTGCACATGCACTTGTTTGTACTGAAGGTTTTCCAGGATGTGCGAAGGCCTTGTTACTCATTCAGGGTTATGTAGAACACTATTGGGACAGCGTACATCCGCAACTTGATGCGGATGATAATTTTGATCCCCTCAGCAGAATTAATGCGATTAACGCATTAAGCGATTCTCAAACTATAGTCCAGTCATTAAGACGCTCGCCTTTACTGTCTGCGCAAGGTATCGGGATCTTTAGTTTAAGAGATATGGATATTGCTGCGGGCAAAATTACATTACCAAAAGAGACAGAAGCGCCGCCAACGCAAGCTATTATTGATGGCGCACTCATGGATTGTGAGCTGAGCGAACTGCAAAAAAATGCGAATGCGATTAATAGTGCCTTGCTTTCAATTAAAAAAATAAGAAAATGCTTAACCGATTTAGTGGGGGCGGAGAGCGCGTCGCAATTAAATGAGTTATCCACAGAACTGACCCAGGCTCAATCCCTACTGGACAAAGAACTCTCACGACGTGGGATAACAGATGAGCTTGAGGTCGGTGACACATCAACTGCATCGGCGCGTTCAGCAGTCAGTTTGGGTGGTGAAATTAACAGTCGTGTTGATGTCATTAGAGTATTGGACAAGATTTGTGATTACTACGCCCGTAATGAACCCTCAAGCCCTGTACCATTGCTGCTACAGCGAGTTAAGCGGCTCGTTTCTATGGACTTTATGGAGCTGATAAAAAATCTCGCATCGGATGGGATTCCACAAGTAGAAAAAATCATGGGGGTTGATGAGAAAAAAAAATGATTTACGCACGACCTGATTGCATGTAACCTTATAACAAAGTTGAATTTTAGTTCAGGAGGAAACGAACCATGGCAAAATCGAGTAGCCAAAAATTTATAGCGCGCAATAGAGCGCCGCGAGTACAAATTGAGTACGATGTTGAAGTCTATGGCTCTGAAAAAAAAGTGCAAGTCCCATTTGTAATGGGGGTAATGGCCGACTTATCAGGCAAACCTAAAGAGCCTTTGGAGGCGGTCGTCGATCGCAAGGCGTTGGAAATTGATGTTGATAATTTTGATGGGCGACTAAAAGCAATGAAACCTCGTGCTGCCTTTTCTGTACCCAACACCGTCACGGGGGAAGGTAACCTGAGCATCGACATCTCCTTTGAAAGCATGGAAGATTTCTCTCCCGCTGCGGTAGCAAGAAAAGTCGAACCCTTGAAGAAGTTGTTAGAAGCGCGTTCTCAGCTCGCTAACCTGGTAACCTATATGGATGGCAAAGCCGGTGCCGAAGAGCTGATTGCAAAAGCGATCAACGACCCTGCATTAATGCAATCTCTGGTTTCAGCGGCGAAACCAACAGATGAAACAGCAACCAAAAAGGAGCCATAAAAATGGCTAAATTAGAACAATCAAGGGTTCAAAAAGAGCATACTGAAGGGTTGGAACCCGATATTTTTGGCGATCTGTTACAAAAACAGTTCAAACCCAAATCAGACCGAGCCAAAGAAGGGGTTGAAAATGCCGTTGCCACCTTAGCGGAATATGTGATTAAAGACACCGCATTGGTATCGGATGAAGCGGTGAACACCATCAGCGCTATTATTGCTGAAATTGATAAAAAATTGACGGATCAGATTAACCTTATTATTCATCATGAAGATTTCCAAAAACTGGAAGGCGCATGGCGGGGTTTGCACTATCTCGTGAATAATACTGAGTCCGATGAAATGCTCAAAGTTCGGGTCATGAATATCTCCAAAAAAGAGCTGGGGAAAACGCTGAAGCAATACAAAGGTACCGCCTGGGATCAAAGCCCGATATTCAAAAAAATGTATGAAGAAGAATATGGCCAGTTTGGGGGCGAACCTTATGGTTGTATCGTTGGCGATTACCATTTTGATCATAGCCCGCCTGATGTCGAATTGCTCAACAGCATGGCAAAAATTTCTGCGGCGGCTCATGCCCCATTTATTGCCGGTGCCGCGCCCGCTGTCATGCAGATGGACTCTTGGCAAGAGTTAACCAATCCGAGGGATCTGACCAAAATTTTTACGACCCCTGAATATGCAGCATGGCGCTCACTTAGAGAATCTGACGACGCTCGTTATATTGGCTTGGCGATGCCTCGGTTTTTATCCCGCCTACCTTACGGCGCGAAAACAGACCCGGTCGAAGAATTTGATTTTGAAGAAGAGACAGAAGGTGCCGATTCCAGTCATTACACCTGGTCCAACTCGGCCTATACCATGGCGGTGAATATTAATCGTTCTTTTAAAGAATTTGGTTGGTGTTCACGCATTCGGGGTATCGAGTCCGGTGGTGCAGTAGAAGGCTTACCGGCGCATATGTTTCCGACCGACGATGGCGGTGTTGACATGAAATGCCCAACCGAAATTGCAATCAGTGACCGACGTGAAGCCGAGTTGGCAAAAAATGGTTTCATGCCCTTGATTCATCGCAAAAATTCGGATTTTGCTGCATTTATTGGTGCGGAATCACTACAAAGTCCAGTTGAATATGATGATCCTGAAGCCACGGCCAATGCCCGGCTTGCAGCACGTCTGCCTTACCTGTTTGCAACCTGTCGTTTTGCACATTATTTAAAATGCATTGTGCGCGACAAAATCGGTTCATTTAAAGAGCGTGAAGATATGCAGCGCTGGTTACAAAAATGGATCCTTCAATACGTCGATGGCGACCCACAAAACTCCAGTGAAATAATAAAGGCAAAAAAGCCTTTAGCCGGTGCTGAAGTGGTTGTCGAAGAAATTGAAGGTGATCCTGGGAATTACGCGGCGAAATTTTATTTACGGCCACACTATCAGTTGGAAGGACTGACCGTGTCGTTGCGCCTCGTATCGAAACTTCCTTCCGTCAAAACGTAAATAATCAATTTAAACTAATAAAATAGAGAGGGTTACAAGCATGGCGAGTGATATGTTTTTGGATTTAGGTGCAACGATCAAAGGCGAAAGTAAAGATAGTGTATACGCAGGTAAGATTGATATTCTCAGTTGGGAATGGGGAATGAATCAATCAGGCAGTGCGCATACCGGAGGCGGAGCGGGCGCAGGGAAAGTAAATATAAAAGACCTGACTATTTCTAAATATGTTGACAGCTCCTCGGCTAATTTTATGCTTTATTGTGCAAAGGGAAACCACTTTGACGAAGGCAAACTGGTTTGTCGTAAAGCTGGGGGAGAACAACTTGAGTATCTTGTGATTACAATGAAAAAAATCATGGTAACCAATATTGAGTCAAGCGGTTCACCAGCAGAAGAACGCTTGACTGAATCTGTTACGTTGAGCTTTGCTGAAGTCTCTGTAGATTATGTAGAACAAACAGATGACGGCAGCGGTGGCGCAGCCATTGCCTTTGGTTGGAATATTGAGCAGAACATCGAAGCCTAATATCCCCACCCCTACAGACCCGCTTAATCATTGCAAGCGGGTCTGTCTTTTTTAAAAAACGTTAATGAAGCAACGTCTATAACGTTCATTCTTTCTCCATCTCTTTTCAATAAATAACAATTAAAAAGGAAATGAGCAAGATGAGTAAAAACTCTACAAGAATATTATGAATACAAAATAAAAAACGGAGAGACTCTTTCAAAAATTTTATCCAAAATGTATGCTGTCCGTTCGGGCAATGCTCGCTATACAGCTATGGTTGAGCATCTTTTGGCGTTGAATCCGCAGATCAGCAACCCGGATCACATCAAAGCCGGTGACATGCTCCGCCTGGGTATAATACCCGCCGCACCCCGACCGAAACCGCCAGCAAGCAAAATCGTACACCGTCGTCCCCCTTCGATAAAGACACCCACTTTTATCACTCAATCCATTCCCACTCGTGAAAGGGATAACTTTTGGGCACTGTCTTGGCTTGAACATAATGCAAACTATTTAACCATTCCCGGCTCAATTATCACGGGAGCTTCAGGAAACCTGCTTAGCCCCGGCAATGTCAATTTAATCAATCAAGTCAGCGATCATTACGCCGAGTATAAAACAGGCGAAATTAACAAGGGGCAGTACGATTACCGTCGCAAAAAGGCGTTGGATCAACTCAAAAAAAATATTGGCCCGGTTGAAAAATTACTGTTCGGGCAAAATACAACCCATCAAAGCATCCGCATAGCTCGGAAGGGCGGTATTCCTGCAACGGCACATATCAGCAAAAATTCAACCCGGTTAAAAAGCCTGGCCAGAGCCAGCAAAGGCGGTGGCTATGTGCT
>VAPM010613683.1_pt1 | contig 21400 bp, 21 predicted proteins | sample 3395091 | NCBI WGS metagenome assembly VAPM01 (sample SAMN08290445, study PRJNA428436) | hydrothermal vent metagenome | isolation source: Deep-sea hydrothermal vent chimney 3 | place: Pacific Ocean: Juan De Fuca Ridge
GTCCCTCTTTCACCACCAATACTAAAGCGGCTTCCAGAGATGGGGGCCGCTTTTTTCATTTGTATTTTCTAAAAATGCTCAACACTCAGTAATACTAATTGCAAGTCCACCTAAGGACGTCTCTTTGTATTTATCCGACATTTCCAACCCTGTTTGCTTCATGGCTTCAATGCAACTATCTAGCGGCATAAAGTGCTCACCATCACCTCTAATGGCTAGAGAAGCAGCCGTGTAAGCTTTAATGGCACCAAAGCCATTACGCTCAATACAAGGCACTTGAACAAGGCCGTTAACCGGATCACAAGTCATACCGAGATGATGTTCTAGTGCTATTTCAGCCGCATTTTCTACTTGTTGCGGTGTGCCACCTTGTACTGCGCACAAACCAGCAGCTGCCATGGCGGCTGCTGAGCCAACCTCACCCTGACAACCAACTTCAGCGCCCGATATAGAACTTCGATGTTTAATTAAGCCACCAATAGCACTCGCGGTAAGTAGAAACTCTCGAACTTGCTCTTTAGTCTCTTGTTGATTTGCACCCTGCTCATTAATAACGAAATAATGAAGTACCGCTGGGATCACCCCAGCAGCACCATTGGTTGGTGCAGTTACCACCATATTGCCTGCTGCATTTTCCTCATTCACCGCCATTGCATAAGCACATAACCAATCATTAATATTTGCTTTTTCAGGGTTATTTTTAAGGTTTTGATATAGCCCTTTAGCGCGTCTAGGAATATTCAAACCACCTGGCAATATACCATCTGTTGCTAACCCTTTTTTTATACACGATTGCATAGATAACCACACGCTATCTATGCCTTCGAAAAGTGCTTTTTCAGTCAGTTGCTCAAGCTCGTTTGCCTGCTTCATCTGTGCTATAGATAATTTATGATTATTGGCCATCGTTAACATCGTGACCGCGGAATCGAATGGAAATTTACATGACACAGATGCATCCATTTTAATGGGCGCTTGCAATTCATTAATTTCTGCCAAGGTGTTAATAAAGCCACCACCAATTGAAAAGTAAGTTTGCGAATACAATACTTTTTTATCAGGCCCGATAAGATCAAAAATTAGGCCATTTGGATGTTCAGGTAACGGCTCGCTTTTGTCAAAAACAATGTCATAACTTGGGTTAAATAAGATGCTAAAATTTTTATCAATGCAAATATGATCTATTGCCCATATTTGTTTAACTAACTCTTTAACATTTTTATCAAATAAATCGATAGGTAGATGGCCGTGTAAGCCCAAGGCTACTGCCCGATCGGTCGAGTGACCCTTGCCAGTAAAAGCCAAAGAGCCTTTAAGCGTGCAGTTTATAGACGACTCTTTGATATTTAAGAAGTTTGATTTCTGGTCTTTTATACGATGAATGAAATCGTGAGCGGCAACCATTGGGCCTAGGGTGTGAGAACTAGATGGGCCAATACCAATTTTGAATAGATCTAAAACACTTATAAACATAGGACTCCCATATTAATTTCATAAAGTCTATATCAATTTAATGCCTCATACAGCTTTAACATTACTACTAGAAAACAAAAAAGCCTAGTGATTTATCACTAGGCTTTTTAAACTGAAAATTAACAGTAAATTTATATATCAGTACTTAATATTATTCTTTTGTTAAGGTAGCACAACCTGCTGTACCCTCCTCGTAGGCTTCAACATAGCAAGCACCCATTGTTTTTTTATCTAGCATGCTGCCATGCACATAACCTTTACCAGCTCTGGAAACCCAAGTGAATGAAATGTTATCAGGATAAATAACACCATAAAAATGTTTTGTGCCATCAGCATAGGTCATCGTACCTTTAAAACGCCTATCTTTTTGCTCAGTGACTTGAATCGTTTTTTTATCCCATTCTTTATAGCCTTTTACTTCAGATACGGTCACATTCGGGCCAGACCAAGTGCCTATTAAATTAGGAATGCTATTTTGCGTATTAAACTTGTTATAAATAATACAAGTTAAGCCAATGCTATTTAAAATAACCAGCGCCCATAATAACAAACTGACTTTTGCTAAACCCTGCTGTTTCTTGAACATAAATCATCACTTTCTATCGTTTAGAGCCGACCATAATATACTTAAAAAAAAGCCCAGCGATTTCTCACTAGGCTTTTTGAATTGCAAGTAAACAGTAAACTTATTTATTCATTACGTACATTGTTACTTCAAAACCGAAACGCATTTCTGTAGCTGCTGGTGTTGTCCACATAGTAGTTCTCCTTTGGTTGTAAGTTCAAACTGCATCATTGCTGATGTGTTTGTATGAGTACTATATTACACCTGAGTTTCTTTTTACCCCTATGTGCTTGACGTAAAGAGTCCTAGTGATTTTACTTAAAGATACATGGTCAAAAACAACGGGTGTTATATTTTTATAAATAATATCAACTACTTAACTTTCCATTGTTGGTTCTACTCTGAGAATAAGCAGCCCACAAAAAGTATAAAGCAGCAATGCGCCAAAAAGCGTAATTGACATATATCCTATGTCCTCGACTAGCGAAATCCATTTGTGCAATATCGATAAAATGTGTGGTGAGCGCAATAAGTTGAAAAATCCCCAATAAAAGTACAGGTTTTAAACTTCTCTTTTCTATTAACCAAAATAAGCAAACCACTGGGAAAGCAATATCGATTAAAACAAAGAGTGCATTAAATGCACTATTATTGAGCAAAATAGATAAGGTAAAGAATGTACCCGTAACAATAACCAAACTTGCTTGAATGGCAATAGTGGGTGCGTAGTGTAGTGTTTTTGGATCTAAAAGATATTTTCTTAGCCAAAAGGTGATGAGAAAAATCACCAGCATAGCCAATAGGTAAATACCTGAATATAAACCAAGCACAATAGCAATAAAAATAAGCATATAAACGGCTAAACGTTGGTTGGTTAAGCGGCTTAACACCCCTGCTTTTGAGGTCGTTAGCACATCACTACAAGCGACACATTTGGCACGCATCACATCGTTAAGTTTTCCACATTTTTCACATTGCATCGCATTCCACTTTGATGAGAATAACCATAGACTCAATAAAGCATACCATTAATTTTTTAATAGTAGTCATCCACTAAAATTGGATGTAGGATTAATGATTGAATGCTTGCAGGAGAACCTAATGAGTACGGTACTAATTACAGGAACAAACAGAGGCCTAGGGCTTGAATTTACAAAACAATATGCTGAAGCAGGCTGGGATGTATTGGCATGCTGCCGCGAGCCTGCGTCAGCAAAGGCATTAAATGCACTAGCGGCAAACAATAACAACATTACCATTTACCGATTAGATGTAGGAGATTTTACGCAAATTGATGCTTTGGCACAAAAACTCAATGGTAAAGCCATCGATGTGCTAATAAATAATGCAGGTGTTTACCCCACTGGTGGCTTAAGCGATGAAGAAGTCGCTAAGTGGTTAGAGAGCTTTAAAATCAATAGTATTGCACCATTTAAAATGGCGACAGCATTTACCGCCCATATAGCAAAAAGCCAACTAAAAAAATTAGTAACCCTATCAAGCAAAATGGGCAGTATTGATGACAATACTAGTGGCGGCACTTATATGTATCGCAGCACTAAAACAGCCGTCAATAGCGTGATGAAAAGCTTAAGTATTGATTTAAAAAATGCAGGGATAGCGGTTGCAACACTACACCCAGGCTGGGTGCGCACAGACATGGGTGGGCCAAATGGTTGGATTGACACACAAACCAGCGTAGCGGGCCTACGCAATGTGATTGAAAACTTAAATTTAACCAATACGGGTAGGTTTGTTGCCTATGATGGTCAGGAAATTGGTTGGTAACTTACTAAGCTTTGCTTTGCTTAATAATCAAAGCGCCTTGAAAGGTACGCGCTCTTCTAGCTCATTCGTATAGGCCGCTATACCTTGAGATTCACGCACTAAGAAATCTTTTATAGCATCGTTAAATTGTGGATATGCGATTTTATGGTAGGAGCATGTTGCACGCGGCTCGAAACCACGAGCGAGTTTATGCTCACCTTGCGCGCCACCTTCAAAATAGGTAATTTTCTCTGCAATGCAAAACGCTTGTGCTTGGTAGTAGCACAGCTCAAAATGCAAACCTGAAACAAATTCTGTAGCGCCCCAATAACGGCCATACAGCGTATCTTGATTGTAAATATTAAAAGTAGACGCAATTGCCTTGCCATTAACATCAGCGATGATAAGCAAAATATTCTCTGGCATACGCTTGCTAATCTCTGCAAAGAACTGACGCGTTAAATATGGCGTCGAATGGTGTTGCTGATAGGTCGTACAGTAGCAATCATAAAAAAAATCCCAGTCTGCTTCAGTAATATCAGGTCCTTTAATCGTGCGGCATATGACCCCCGCTTTTACGATCTTTTTACGTTCTTGATGTATTCTTTTTCGTTTGTTGTGACTCATGCTCTGTAAAAAATGTTCAAAACTGGTATAGCTTTTGTTTTGCCACCTAAACTGCACCCCTGACCGTTGGTGCCAACCTATTTCTTTTAAAATAGCCGCATCTGCATCATGCGGAAACAACACATGGGCACTCGATAAATGATGTTTTTCCATTATCGTTTCTACCGCCTCTATCATGAGCATTTTAGTTTCAGCATCTTGCGCAAGTAATCGCGGACCGGTAATAGGTGAAAACGGTATGGCAGAAAGCAGTTTTGGGTAATACTGCAAGCCGCTTTGTTGATAAGCATCGGCCCAAGCCCAATCAAATACATATTCTCCATACGAATGGGTTTTAAGGAACAACGGCATCGCACCAATGAGTTGATCATCGCGCGTCACAATAATGGGGTATAGGGTCCAACCAGTTCCATTACCAACTGAACCTGAATTTTCTAATGCACTAAAAAATGCATGGCTAAGTAATGGCTCGTTTTCCGTTAATGCATCCCACGGTGCAACAGGAATATCATTAAACGAATTGACCACTTGGATGGTGGTATTGCTGGGTTGAGTCATGTAACAACTCTAGCGCAGGTGGCTAATAAATCAAAGTGGAATGTACTGGGAAAACTGTGTGAAGGAACTGCTAGGATTAGCTAGGTCGCCGGCCTTTACTAGAGGCCTCTCTTTTATTATTTTTGGATTTACTTTTTTCTTTAATTTCGGCTTCTGCTTCTTTAATACGCTGTGCTTCTACTCTGGCTTCCGCTGCCTTATGCCGCTCTGTCCATTTGGCTTGTGCTAACTCGAGCTCTTCTAGCGTAATAACGGCATCTTCATCAACATCTACCGCTCTAAAATGTCGTGCAATTTGCGGCAAACAGTCTGTCACTTCTTGCCTATCTAACGAATCATCTAAATCAGTATTACATTGTGCAAAGCGTTCTTTCAGGCTTTCTTTCATTGCCTTACGTTTTCTTTCGATTTGCACATGCTCTGGGTCGGTGCTTTTTGCATAGTCGGCTAATGCTTTACGTAAGCGGGCTCGATCATCAGGACTAAAGTTGTATTCCAGAGTCTTTTCAAACGCCGATTCTGTATCATCTTCAATCACAGGCACGTCTTCTACAATTAACGCTTGTTCTTCGTCTGCGTATGCTTGCAATACAAAAGCGCCACTTAACGAAATAAGCAGAGATATGGGTAAAGAGATAAATGCTTTAGTTGATAGCGTCATCTTTTAAAATTAAAGTTTTAAAAATAATAGCGGCTGTTACAAAGGACAAATATAATGAGTCAACTTTGTAACTGTATTGTTTCAGTTAAGCGCTTAATTGTAATTATTTGTAATAAACAAATAGGCTTAACGTTTGGGCGTATTATTTAGATAAAGTTTATTAGTGTCCTAGATTTATTCACCCTTAAACCATATACTAATTCAATAAGCAGTACAATAACAACCGTTGACCCAATAAGGCTAATAGCATGGCTGAAGACAGCAAAAAAATATTAATGGTAGACGACGATTTACGCATGCGTGAATTGTTGCAACAATATCTTACAGAGCAAGGCTTTGATATTAAAACTGTGTCTGATTCTGCAGAAATGGATGTTGCATTAGCAGAAGAAAGTTTTAATTTGCTTGTTCTTGATTTAATGCTGCCAGGAGAAGATGGTTTAGCGATATGTCGACGCTTACGTGGCGCTAATAACCTTACACCGATTATTATGCTGACAGCACGTGGCGATGAAGTAGATAGAATTATTGGTTTAGAAATGGGTGCGGATGATTATTTGCCAAAACCATTTAACCCACGTGAGCTTTTAGCACGCATTAATGCCGTGATGCGCCGCCACGACCATAGCCCTACAAACGAAAATAAAAACAAGCAAGAAGCATTTAGCTTTGGCGAATTTGTGTTTGACACCAATAACCGTAGCCTGAGCCACAATGGTAATAGCGTGACCATTACGAGTGGTGAATTTGCTTTGCTTAAAGTATTTACGGAACATCCTCGACAACCATTATCACGAGACCGCTTAATGCAACTAGCACGCGGCCGTGAGCTTGATGTATTTGACCGTAGTATTGATGTACAGGTTTCGCGTTTACGTCGCCTAATAGAGCCTGACCCATCACATCCACGTTACCTGCAAACCATGTGGGGGTTCGGTTATGTGTTTATCCCTGACGGTGAAGCCAACACCTAGCAACCATTTAATTTTAGTCGCCTTGTAAAGTTAAATCCCATTGAAATTATTACCCCGTACAATTTTAGCTAGACTGATGCTGCTAATCGCTATTTTATTAGCCATTAGCATTTATGGTTCACTCAAAATTTTTGATTATTTTGACCGAGAACCTAGAGCGACGACAGCAGCCTTACAGGCGGTAACTATTGTCAACTACACACGTGCATCATTAATAGCAGCGCATGAAAACAGACGCCTTGCCTTACTTAGTGAACTTTCTGGTCGTGAAGGTGTACGGGTTTATGCAGCCGACTTCATGGAACAAATTGAGCCACTACCCAATGACATATTTATTCAATTGATCGCTAAAAAAATTCGCGAACGTCTTGGGGATGAAACCATCATCACAGTTAATCATTACGGCATTGCAGGCCTATGGATTAGTTTTAGTGTGGAATTTGATGATTTTTGGGTGGTGATTCCTAAAATTCAAGTTGATAGACCTTTCCCTTTACATTGGTTAGGTTGGGCAGCATTGATTGGCTTGCTATCACTATTTGGTGCCTATGTTACTGCTGCACGCATTAATCAACCGCTTAAATTACTAGCATTGGCCGCCAATAAACTACGTAAAGGTGAACCCGCACCCAAACTACCTGAGGATAACTTGGATGAGTTGCGGTCCGTGAATCAAACCTTTAATGAAATGGCCGATGCTTTAGTCCGATTAGATGCTGAGCGCACTTTGTTACTAGCTGGTGTTTCTCATGATATTCGTACCGCATCAGCACGCCTGCGTCTTGCTGTTAAAATGCTACCAGAAGATCAATGTAAGACCATGAAAATCGGCATGGTTGAAGATATTGCAGACATGGATAACATCATTCATCAGTTCTTAGATTTTGTACGTGGTGTTGAGGGTGAAACCCCCGTCATGATAGATATTAACAACTTACTCCGCGCTTTATCTGAGCGCCAAGAGCGTGCCGGCCGCAAGCTAAATGTTAAGTTCGGCCCTACTTACGCCATACCTATACGCCCGCTTGCAATGCAGCGTTTGCTAGATAATTTAGTCGGCAATGCCTACGCTTATTCTAAAAGTGACGTTTCGGTTGAGAGCAGAGTCACCGCCGAAAATATTATTATCAGCGTGTTAGATCGAGGGCCTGGCATTCCAGAAAAGCAAGCTAAACGATTGCTTCGACCTTTTGAGCGTTTAGACAGTGCTCGAACCAAAAATGAAGGGGGGAGCGGTCTTGGCCTTGCCATCTGTAACCGCATAGCAAAACTACATCGCGGAACGCTAGAACTAATTAACCGAGAAGATGGTGGACTTGAAGCAAGGCTATCACTGCCAATTGAAGATTAACATTAGCACGGCAGGCTAAGTCTATTGTTCTGGTTGAAACCAGTTTAATTTTTTACGTAACAACACAACCTCACCAATTATCGTTAAACATGGTGCCTTTATCTTAGCCATTGCCACTTTTTCAGCCAAGTTAGATAAAGTGCCTGTCACGACACGCTGTTTTTGCGTAGTGCCTTGCTGAACGACAGCGATGGGCATATTGGCTGACATCCCTCTTGCAATTAATTGCTCACAAATGGTTGGCAAACCAACTAAACCCATATAAATGACTACCGTTTGATTAGGCCGCGTCATTGCCACCCAATCCAAATCGATTGATCCATCTTTTAAATGACCCGTAATAAATAAACAAGCTTGTGAATAGTCTCTGTGCGTTAGCGGAATGCCTGCATAAGTAGAAACACCATTGGCTGCTGTAATGCCGGGCACCACCTGAAAAGGCACGCCATGCGCCATTAGCGTTTCAATTTCTTCGCCACCTCGCCCAAAAATAAAAGGGTCGCCACCTTTTAAACGTAAAACACGCTTACCCTCAAGCGCCAACCTAGCCAAAAGCACATTAATTTCTTCTTGCGGCAAGGTATGTTGGTCGCGTGATTTGCCAACATAAATTAACTCCGCATCTCGTCGTACTAGTTCCATCACCTCTGGACTGACTAGCTTGTCGTAAATACAAACATCGCATTGCTGCATTAATCTTAATGCACGAAAAGTTAACAAATCAGGATCGCCAGGCCCCCCGCCCACCAAAAACACTTCACCCTTCCTTGTTTCGTCATCTGCGCTATCTAGCACATCTTGCAGATATTGACGTGCAGCCTGCTCTTGTCCTGCTAGTACACGCTCTACCAAAGGGCCTTGCAATACGTCTTCCCAAAAAATACGGCGCGCTTGTATCGTCGTGAATTTAGCTTTTACCTGATTCCGGAATTCTCCAGCAATTGTCGCGATACGGCCATATGCAGCTGGCAGCATCGTTTCAATTTTGGCTCTTATGTAGCGGGCAAGCACAGGGGCTTTACCTTCAGATGACACAGCAATAACAACTGGGCTGCGGTCAATAATTGAACCCATGGTAAACGTACATAAGGCGGGGGCATCCACTACATTCACAGGAATATTTAAGCGCTTTGCTTCCATAGAAACAGCCTCATTCACCGCTTCATCATTTGTCGCAGCAATAATTAAACAAGCGCCTTCTAAATGCGCGACCTCAAAATCAACCTTAAGACTTTGGATGTTTTTATCGTCTACTAAACGCTGTAGGTCATGACACAAATCAGGAGAAACAACCGTGACAGCTGCATTGGCTTTCAGCAACATAGTGACTTTGCGTGTTGCAACATCACCGCCGCCAATGACAACACACGGACGATTCTGAATATTGATAAAAATAGGTAAAGCTTGCATGGTGTATTTTGATTGGTATATTTCAGTCACAATAATGCAAGCATTTTACCTTGCTCACTATACTTTACCCAATTTACCTTATGAATATATCAAATGCGTTAAAATGACAGACTTACCTTAATTTACAACTTACTATTTAAGCTTCATGATAAAAAACGCACCAAAAAAAGTCTTTATCAAAACCTTCGGCTGCCAAATGAATGCGTACGACTCATCACGTATGGCAGACATGCTAAGTGCTAGCGACGGCATGGTAGAAACAACATCGCCTGATGATGCAGATGTTATCTTACTCAACACTTGCTCTGTAAGGGAAAAAGCTGAAGATAAAGTATTTAGCCACCTTGGCCGTTTTGTTCCGCTTAAAGAAAAAAACCCTAATTTAGTCATTGGCGTAGGCGGCTGTGTTGCTACACAAGAAGGTGACAACATTATCAAACGTGCGCCATATGTCGATGTAGTGTTTGGACCACAAACCTTGCATCGTTTGCCCGACATGATCAAAGACAGTCAAAAGTCAGGGCAACGACAAGTAGATATTACTTTTCCTGAAATTGAAAAGTTCGACCATCTACCACCACCACGAGCAGAAGGTGCATCAGCTTTTCTGAGTATCATGGAAGGCTGTAGCAAATACTGTAGTTTTTGCGTGGTGCCCTATACTCGGGGCGAAGAGGTGTCTCGCCCTTTTGCCGACATTCTGACAGAAGCAGTACAATTAACCGAGCAAGGTATTAAAGAAATTACATTGCTCGGCCAGAACGTAAATGCTTACCGTGCTGAATATGAGGATGTGGAAGCTGATTTAGCGATGTTGATAGAAACCATTGCAGAAATTCCACAAATCGAGCGCATACGTTTTACCACTAGCCACCCCAATGAAATGAATGACCGATTAATCAATTGTTTTGCTAATGTCCCTAAATTAGCTGTGCAACTGCACTTACCTGTGCAAGGCGGTAGCGATCGCATTTTAATGGCGATGAAACGTAATCACACAACGTTGCAATACAAATCGATTATTCGAAAGTTAAAAGTAGCCAACCCTAAATTAACCATCACTTCAGATTTTATTGTAGGTTTTCCGGGCGAAACAGAGAAAGACTTTGAAGCAACACTAAAGCTCATACAAGATGTTGGTTTTGACTACAGCTATAGTTTTTTGTACAGCCCACGCCCAGGTACGCCCGCAGCCTTTATTAAGGATGAACTCTCACAAAAAACAAAACTTGCACGCTTAAACCAATTGCAAAAACTTAACGAAACGCAAGGCCAAGCCATTAGCTGCCGCATGCTCGGCACAATACAACGTGTTTTGATTTCAGGCATGTCTACAAAAGAACCTACCTTACTGGTTGGTAAAACAGATAACAACCGTATTGTCGTTATTGCAGGCGATGACAGCCTGATTAACACTTTTGCCAATATTATGATTACAGATGCATCCAACCCTAAACGCCTATATGGCGAGATAATTATTTAAGGAAACATGCTTTGAACAGCACATTGAGTGGCACACAAAACATTAACGAGCAACGCTGGCTGCTAGGCGTGGCGCAAACAATAGCGAGACATACCTACTCGGTAGGCGAGATATTGGTGAGCACACAACAACTCAGACAGTTTGCGCAGTAGGTTTTGTATGGAAATTACATTACAACCAGAAGATAACACCCGCCTAGCCAACCTCTGCGGACCACTTGATGAAAACATTAAGCAAATTGAAACGGCACTCGAAGTCAACATTAACCGCCGCGGCAGTACGTTTAATATTACAAGTGCTAGCACAGCCTCTGCCAAACAAGACAACATGCGCATTGCCGCTCAGATGATAGAAAATTTTTATTTGCGCGCTAAAAAAACGATTGATCTAGAGGATATTCAACTCGGTTTAGTAGAAGTCGACAAACTGAAACCTGAAGATGTTAGTAGCAGCGCTGCCATGCCAGTACTGATGACAAGGCGCGGTGATTTACATGGCCGCACGCCAAGGCAAGTTGAGTATTTACAACAAATTCAAGACCACGATATTGCTATTGGCATTGGCCCTGCCGGCACAGGTAAAACCTATTTAGCAGTCGCTAGCGCCGTAGACGCAATGACGCGTGACCGTGTTAAGCGCATTGTACTTGTACGCCCAGCAGTTGAAGCAGGTGAACGTTTAGGTTTTTTACCCGGCGATTTAAACCAAAAAGTAGACCCTTATTTACGCCCACTATACGATGCTTTATATGATTTAGCAGGCTACGACACCGTGAACAAAATGTTTGAACGTGGTGCCATTGAAGTGGCGCCACTTGCCTATATGCGTGGCCGCACACTCAACCAAAGTTTTATTATTTTAGATGAAGCGCAAAACACTACGCCAGAACAAATGAAAATGTTTTTAACCCGCATTGGTTTTGGCACAAAAGCAGTGATTACCGGGGACGTTACACAAATTGACTTACAGCGTGGGCAAAAAAGTGGCTTAATAGAAGCACAAAAGATTTTAAAAGACGTTAAAGGCATCGCCATCACAAACTTTTTATCACAAGATGTAGTGCGCCACCCGCTGGTACAAAAAATTATTAATGCGTATGAAAAATACGATGCTCACGATAAAGCCCAGTAACAAAACGTAACACCGCCTTAAATTTCTATGGTTAACGCCACAGCCACTTCATTACCCACCATGATTTTTTCTTTTTTCCGTACTTCCGCTTTAATTGGCAATATATAGACCTGCTCTTTGGCTTGAGGGAAAATGGATGTTTGCCATTCAGTATCACCGATTTTAGCGCTCACACGCACGGCACCCCAACCACGTTTTTTTGCGCTTAAATTTTCATTAAAGAATTTTATTTCTTCTGATTTATCTTTAGGTAAGGTAATGAAATGCCATGTAGCCTTTTTAGCCTGCCACAGCCAGCACCTTCCATTAAAACTAAAACTTAAGTCAATCATGATTTTGATTATATAATTAACGTTAACATCATGCCGAAAATTCTATTAACACTGCAAATAGCCAGCGAGCTTAACAACATTCCCACTACAGCCCAATTTAAAAAATGGGTTAAAGCCACTTTACGCGTCGATACTGAAGTAACGATTCGCATCGTAGATGAAAATGAAGCATGCATGCTCAATAATACGTATCGCAATAAAGCTTATGCAAGCAATGTATTAACCTTTGCGCTCACCGAAGAGCCCCATTTGATGGGCGACATTGTTATCTGCGCACCCATTGTCAAAAAAGAAGCACAAATACAACAAAAGTCTTTTGAGGCACATTTTGCGCACCTTACCGTGCATGGCGTGTTGCATTTACATGGTTATGATCATGAAACTGAAGAAGAAGCTGCATTAATGGAATCTATAGAGGTGACAACGTTACAAAAACTAGGGTATGCTAATCCTTATCTCTTTACATAGGATGCCTAAATAGCATGAGCAGTGAGTCGGAACAACCCAGTAACAAACCTAGTTTATTAGAACGTTTAAGTCATTTTTTATTACGCGAACCTGAAGATCGCGAACAGCTTGTAGAGTTGCTACACGGCGCTTATGAGCATAATCTCATGGATAGTGATTCGCTAGCCATGATAGAAGGTGTACTGCAAGTTAGTGAAATGCAAGTGCGCGACATTATGATTCCACGCTCGCAAATGGATATCATAGACATCTCTGATTCTCCAAAAGCCTTTATTCCACACGTTATCGAAACAGCTCATTCACGCTTCCCTGTGATTGAAGACAACAAAAATGATGTCATTGGCATTTTGCTCGCGAAAGATTTATTACGCTACTACGCAGGAGAGGCGTTTGAAGTGCGCGACATGCTGCGGCCTGCAGTGTTTATCCCAGAATCAAAGCGTCTAAATATTTTGTTAAAGGAATTCCGTAGTAACCGCAATCATATTGCTATCGTTGTTGATGAATATGGCGGTGTAGCGGGCATGGTGACGATAGAAGATGTGCTTGAACAAATTGTAGGTGATATCGAGGACGAATATGATTATGACGAAGACGAAGATAATATTATTCAGCAGGATGAAGATCATTACCGTGTAAAAGCACTAACAGAGATAGAAGATTTTAACGAAATCCTCGGCACGCGCTTTAGCGATAAAGAATTCACTACAATAGGTGGCCTAGTCATTAATAAATTTGGCCACCTACCCAAACGCGGTGATTCGATAGACATAGAAAACTTAACAGTGTCAGTCGTCCGTGCCGATAGTAGGCGCTTACATTCGATCTTAATTAAAGTGCGCCCTAAAGAAACATAGCAGACTAAAGGTGCATTGGTTTTTTAATTTTCTTGGTGAACCATTTAAAGAATTTTAGCAATAAAAAAGGGCGCTTTGAAACGCCCTTTTCCTTTTTTGACACCTAATTATTTTTTAAGTGAATCGCGAATTTCACGCAACAATAAAATATCATCTGGCGTAGGTGCTGGCGCTGCTGCTGGCTCCGCTTTTTTCATATTATTGACAGCACGAACAATCTGAAACACGATAAAGGCCAAAATGATAAAGTTTATTGCAATCGTAATAAAGTTACCATAAGCCAACATTGGCGTCCCAGCTTCTTTAAGTGCTGCGTAATTATTAGCCACGCCTGCTGGCGCTTCACCTAACAATATAAACATATTACTAAAATCCAAACCACCAAAAATACTACCAACAACAGGCATAATAATATCAGCCACCAATGAATCAACAATTTTACCGAAGGCAGCGCCGATAATCACACCAACCGCTAAATCCATCACACTACCGCCAGCGGCAAACTCTTTAAATTCTGACATCATACTCATCACATCTCTCCCAAAAAATTATTTGTTTTATTGCTTCGCCATATTGCGCTATACGGTTTTTGTTGTCAACATGCAGCACAACTTCAGACAAAGTTTCTAACCATTTTCTACAATGATGATGTTTCGCAAATACTGTGTAATACTTGATGTAATTATTCACACGACTTTCACATGTTCAAACAAAATTATCAAGCAATTATCGCTTTTTTACTCGGCGCTTTCGCTGTACTAGGCTTTGCACCTTTTTATATTTTCCCCGCGAGCATTATTGCGCTGATCGGCTTTTTTTACTTGCTTTATAAAGTAGCAACACCTAAAGCGGCATTGAAGCTTGGCTTTCAATTTGGACTAGGCTTATACACTGTCGGTATTTATTGGATTTATATTAGCCTACATGATTTTGGTGGTATGCCTTGGTGGTTTGCTGGTTTTTGCACCCTTTGTTTGTGCGCTTTTATGGCACTGTTTCCTGCACTAGCCGCTTACTTTAGCAAACGATTAGGCTTGTTTATCGTTAGCGGCCCTGTGCTATGGGGCCTATCAGATTGGATACGTAGTTGGATTTTTACTGGGTTCCCTTGGTTAACACTGGGCTATAGCCAAGTGCCACATAGCCCATTGGCTGGGTTTATGCCTATCGTCGGTGTGTATGGTGCCTCTATTATCACGGCATTATTCGCTGCACTCATTGCTAGCTGGTTAGCAGAAAATCACTCTCTAACTTGGAAGCGTAATGCAGTAGCAGCCATCACATTGATGATCGTTTCTGGTTTCTTATTAAAGGCCGTAGAGTGGACGACGCCTATAGGCACCCCTATCAGCGTGAGCCTTATTCAGGGCAATATTTCTCAAGATATTAAATGGTCACCAGATGCTGCACAAAATACGATTAAGCAATATCTTGCCATGACACAAGAAAGTGACGCGCAACTGATTGTGCTGCCAGAAACAGCACTACCCGTGATTGCTAGCCAGCTAGATGACAGTGTTAAACAAACACTGACAGCACACGCCAAAAAGAACAATGGCCATATCATTGTTGGCATGGTGGAATACAATGCTAATGAACGCGAATATTTTAATAGCGCGCTCAGCTTTGGTAGCACACCAAGCAAATCATACAAAAAAAACCACCTTGTACCCTTTGGCGAGTTTATTCCGTTAAAACAAATATTTGGCTGGGTTTACCGCGACTGGTTGAACATACCACTCAGTGATTTATCGCGTGGTGGTACACAACAAAAACCCATGCGACTGAATGAGCAGGCCGTTGCTGTCAATATTTGCTACGAAGATGTCTTTGGCGAGGAAATCACTTACCAACTGCCCGAAGCAACATTGCTTGTTAACATTAGTAACGATGCATGGTATGGAAAATCATATGCTTCGAGCCAGCATATGCAGTTTTCGCAAGCACGTGCTATTGAAACAGGCCGCATGATGCTACGCGCAACAAATACCGGTGCGACGGCTGCTATTGATCAGCATGGTTATGTTTTTGCACATGCGCCGCATGATGTTAAAACCACATTAGATGTCACTGCACAAGGCTATACAGGCAGCACACCTTATATCATTTGGGGCAACTGGCCATTCATCATCTTTTGTTTTAGTGCAATTGCCCTGTTATGGCGACGCAAAAACAAGTAAAATCAACCCCTTTGCAATATAACCAAATTCCATCACATGCAAACCTTTCAACAAATCATTTTAACGCTACAAGAATATTGGGATAAACAAGGTTGCGCATTACTACAACCCTACGATATGGAAGTCGGCGCTGGCACATCCCACACAGCAACATTTTTACGCTCTCTAGGCCCTGAACCTTGGAAAGCAGCCTATGTACAACCCAGCCGCCGTCCCAAAGATGGCCGCTATGGTGAGAATCCAAATCGCTTACAACATTACTATCAATACCAAGTCGTTTTAAAACCTGCGCCTGCTAATATTATGGAATTATATTTAGGCTCATTAGAAGCACTAGGTTTTGACCTTAAAAAAAACGATGTGCGCTTTGTTGAAGATGATTGGGAGAACCCAACACTAGGCGCGTGGGGCTTAGGCTGGGAAGTTTGGCTTAATGGCATGGAAGTGACACAGTTTACTTACTTCCAGCAAGTCGGTGGCATTGATTGCAAGCCTATTACCGGTGAAATTACTTATGGATTAGAGCGCTTAGCTATGTATTTACAAGGCGTTGATAGCATCTACGATTTACAGTATTCGCCTGACGTAAAATATGGAGATGTATTCCATCAAAATGAGGTCGAACAATCAGAATATAACTTTGAGCATGCCGATGCAGACTTTTTATTTACTGCCTTTACTGCGCATGAAAAACAGGCCAAACACCTAATAGAAAACCAGCTAGCGTTGCCCGCATACGAACAAATACTAAAAGCTGCTCACACCTTTAATTTACTGGATGCCAGAGGTGCGATTTCCGTTACAGAACGTGCCACCTATATTGGTCGCATTCGTAATCTGGCGCGATCTGTCGCCGCTGCCTATTTGGATAGCCGCGCAAGACTTGGCTTTCCGCTTGCACCGAAAGCGTGGGCAGACGAAGTGAATGCAAAACTAGCAAAAGTAAAAGAAAAGAAATCAGCATGAGTACGCAAAATTTAGTCGAGAATTTATTAGTAGAACTATTGGTTGAAGAGCTACCACCAAAAGCACTTAAAAAATTGGGTGAAGCTTTTAGCACCGTTTTATTTGAATCACTTAAAACGCAAGGTCTAACAGCAGACAATAGCCAGCTCAGTCATTTTGCGACACCACGTCGTTTAGCCGCACATATGACTAATATTGCTAGCAAAGGTGCAGATAAAGATATTGCACAACGGCTGATGCCAGCCAAAGTGGGTTTAGATGCTGACAATAAAGCCACACCGGCACTCACCAAAAGGTTAGGCGCTTTAGGTGAGGATGCATCAGCAATCAAAAGACTAAGAATTGAAAATGATGGCAAAACTGATATGCTGTTCTTAGATATCGTACAAACAGGCACAAGCTTACAAGATGGCCTGCAAAAAGCATTAGAAGAAACATTAGCTAAATTGCCTATTCCAAAAGTAATGAGCTATCAACTTAAAGACGGCTGGACTAGCGTTAGCTTCGTACGACCTGCACATCGCTTAGTTGCCTTACACGGGGCAGAAGTGGTTGAAATTTCAATATTGGGTTTAAACGCCAGCAATCAAACTCAAGGCCACCGTTTTGAATCTAAAACTGACATCATCACCATTAAAAATGCCGACACCTATGTAGAGCAGCTTAAAAATGAAGGGGCTGTTATTGCAGGCTTTGCAGTCCGCCGCGAAGGAATCGTCAATCAACTCAATACAGCAGCAGCAAAAGAAGGGCTTAAGCCTATTGATGATGAGGCGCTATTAGATGAAGTAACCGCATTGGTTGAAATGCCAAACGTATTGCTAGGACAATTTGAAAAAGAATACTTAGACGTACCACAAGAGTGTTTGATTCTGACCATGAAGGCGAATCAGAAATACTTTCCACTGTTAGACAATAGCGGCAAACTCACCAACAAGTTTTTAATTGTCTCAAACATTAATCCAGCTGACACCAGCGCAGTCGTTGGTGGTAACGAACGCGTAATACGCCCGCGCCTAGCGGACGCTAAGTTCTTCTTTGATCAGGATCGTAAAAAAACATTAGCAAGTCGGCTTGCTGGTTTAAGTAAAGTGGTATATCACCACAAACTTGGCTCGCAAGCGGAGCGCAATATGCGTGTGGTAAAAATTGCTACTACGATTGCTGAAAAACTTGGTGATAGCAAGCTAGTCAGCAAGGTTGAAATGGCTGCTAAGTTATCAAAAGCAGATTTAATCACTGACATGGTGGGTGAATTCCCAAGTTTACAAGGTATTATGGGCCGCTATTATGCGCAACATGAAAAGCTAGATAACGATGTTGCTTTTGCCATTGAAGACCACTATAAACCACGCTTTGCAGGTGATGCGCTACCACGTAACCCCGTAGGCATTTGTGTTGCACTAGCTGACAAACTAGAAACATTGGTCGGCTTATTTTGTATCGGCGAAAAACCAAGTGGCGATAAAGATCCATTTGCATTACGCCGCCAAGCGCTAGGTGTAATACGTATTCTTATTGAGCAAAAATCACCAATAAACTTTGATGACTTAATAAAGATGACTATTTCAGTCATTGATAACGAGGAGTTACAAGCAGAATACTCTAAAATAGTTGGAGAAAGAACTCTTGCTGAAAAAATTGCAAAGGCTGATGGAAGACTTGTTTCTCATAGCACTGGTTATTTGCAAAGAAAAATCAATGAAAATTCTTTTGAACTTATAAAAGATTTCTGCTTTGATCGCTTAAGTGTTAATTTGCGTGACCAAGGTGCAAGCGCCCAAGAGGCAGACGCTGTACTGGCATTAGCGCCAAGCAACTTAAGCGAAATACCTAAGCGCTTAGCTGCTGTACGTACGTTCTCTAGCTTAGATGAAGCGCCAGCATTAGCTGCCGCTAACAAACGTGTTGGCAACATTTTGAAAAAGGTTGAAGGTGAAGTTGAAGCAAAAATTGATGACACGCTTTTACAAGAACCCACTGAAAAAGCATTGGCAGATGCGCTTGCTAAAGTCACACCACAATCTGACAAGCTGTTTGAATCTGGTGATTACACAGGCTCATTACAAGCGCTGGCAACATTAAAAGCACCGATTGATGACTTTTTTGACAATGTGATGGTCAATGCAGACGACCCCGCACTAAAAACCAATCGTTTAGGTTTGTTGGCCACGTTACACCAAGCGATGAACCGCGTAGCCGATTTATCTAAGTTGGCAAGTTAGATCGTATAGCCATCAATGAAACTAGTGATTTTAGATAGGGATGGCGTTATTAATGAAGATTACGACAACTTCATTAAAAACCCTGATGAATGGGTTCCCATTGAAGGTAGCTTAGAAGCCATCGCCGCACTAAACAAAAATGGCTACCGTGTTGCTGTTGCCACTAATCAATCTGGCGTAGCACGTGGTTTATATACTGTTGAAACATTAGATGTCATACATGAAAAGATGCACCAAGCATTGGAAAAAGTAGGTGGTAATATTGAAGCTGTACACTACTGCCCGCATATTGCAGAGGACAACTGTGAGTGCCGCAAACCAAAAAGCAAAATGGTAATCGACATAGGTAGACAGTTCGGTACCGATTTAAAAGACGTGCCCGCTATTGGTGATACCTTGCGTGATTTGCGAGCTTTTGCCAATGTAGGCTGCCAACCAATGTTAGTACGCACGGGCAAGGGTGAAGCAACGCTCACTAGTGGCAATCTACCAGACAACACAATGGTCTTTGCTGACCTAGCTGCTGCTGTTCAGCATATTATTGATAGCAAGTCATCAACATGATTTGGCTGCGCTCCATCATCTTTACACTCGGTATGTGGCTATATACACCGTTATTTGTTATTGTTGCGCTCGTTATTTGTATCCCACTTTCACCAAAGCGTCGTTACCATGTCATCTCGCGCTGGGCGCATCACATGTTGTGGTGGCTGCGTGTCACTTGCGGTATTAGCTACCAAGTTGAAGGCAAAGAGAACATACCTAGCAAGCCTTGTATTGTGCTAGCAAAACATCAGTCCATGTGGGAGACACTTGCCGTCCAACGCATACTGCCCCCGCAAGTTTGGGTGTTAAAACGTGAACTAATGTGGATACCTTTTTTTGGTTGGGGCTTAGCCATGACATCGCCTATCGCCATTAATCGCGGCACTGCTCGCGAAGCACTAAGGCAACTAGTAAAACAAGGTAAAGAGCGCCTATCACGCGGGTTATTTGTGGTGATATTTCCAGAAGGCACGCGAATAGCACCAGGCAAACGTGGAAAATATCATATTGGCGGTGCTTGGTTAGCCACACAAACCAAAACACCTATCGTCCCTATTGCACATAACGCGGGCGAGTTTTGGGGCAAAAAATCTTTCTTAAAAAAACCTGGCATCATTAAAGTCAGTATTGGTAAGCCAATACAATCTAGCCACTTAAAAGCGGATGCATTAAACCAGCAAGTGGAAGATTGGATTGAAGAAAAAATGCTAACTTTATCAGAATAAATAGTCATGACAACAAAAATGCTCAGGCTACCCAATGGTGAAAAAATTCAATACCAACTTGAACGCAGAAACCGCCGCACCATTGGTTTAAAAATTACAGAAGAGGGTTTAATCGTCCACGCACCCAAACGTATTTTTGATTTTCAATTGCAAAAGGTGCTAAAACAAAAAGCCGATTGGATTACCAAAAAGTTAGAAGCGCGTAGAAAAAATTATTTACCCCCTATTAGCTGGGTAAACAGTGAAGTCCTGCAGTTTCTAGGTCATGACATTACCTTACTTGTTACAGCAAACCTCAAAAACAAACAGCCTGTATTTGACCAAAATAAGCTATGTATCTCACTGCCAAACACTAATGACAGTGAAGCTGTCAAACGCAAAGCTATTCAATGGTACAAAAAACAAGCGATGCAAGACTTTGGCCGCCGTTTAGAAATTTTCTCTGCAAAGCTAAGCGTGCCTACACCGCCATTACGATTATCAAATGCAAAATCACGTTGGGGCAGTTGTAGTAGCAAGGGTGATTTACGACTCAATTGGCGGTTATTACAAGCACCGCCACCTATTATTAACTACGTTATTTGCCACGAACTTGCTCACTTAAAAGAAATGAACCATTCCCCTAAATTTTGGGCAGTCGTCAGCAAAATCTCCCCAGACTACAAAAAAACCGAAAAAGAACTAAAAACAATCTCTCCTAAATTACATCGACTATAGCCTGCCACATTCGTTGCATTTTATGTTAAGTTATCACTTGATCAATACTGGTCATACAAAAAAAGGGGTAGTAAAATATGTCGTTTGTTGATGCTATTAAAATTTGTTTCTCAAAGTATGCTGATTTTAAAGGTCGTGCCAAATTGCCAGAGTTCTGGTGGTTCGCACTGTTTTGTTTTGTCGCTGCTCTACTTTTAGAATTCGTATCCCCTTATGTTTCAGGTATATTCTCACTTGCAACAATGGTTCCATCATTTGCAGTAGGCGCGCGCAGGTTACACGACACCAACAAAAGTGGTTGGTGGCAGTTGCTGTGGTTTATCCCTATACTCGGTTGGCTTGCCCTATTATATTTCTTCATTGTCCAGGGTGATGAAAGCGACA